>Ga0114963_10000874_pt1 | contig 20639 bp, 24 predicted proteins | sample C_131016_EF_Meta_FD_87019 | JGI IMG/M metagenome (GOLD analysis project Ga0114963, IMG submission 87019) | Freshwater microbial communities from Lake Croche, Canada to study carbon cycling - C_131016_EF_MetaG | ecosystem: Environmental > Aquatic > Freshwater > Lake | place: Lake Croche, Canada...
ATTTGATTGAGACGACGATCAATGACTGAGAGAAGCCAGGATTGAATCTGTTCACGAAGAGGCATATGTTTCACAGTAGAATACAAGGATGGAAGATCATAGGACACTCCGTCTTCTGTGTAGGTGGGTATGGACATTGTGCTTCTATACAGTCCCATGAAGTATTGTTCAATTTTTTTGGCCGAAAGGTCTAAATCCCGCATACCTAATAGAACTCATGGCACAATGCCGTATCTGTTACGATGAAGGAACGATCCGGAATCCTCTCGTCTCTGTTTGCGAATGTAAGGGATCCGTGGAATTTAGTCACACACGATGCTTGTTAAAATGGATCAAGATGACGGAGAACGAAGAGTTTCATAAGATGTGTGAAATGTGTATGACTCCTTATAAATTTAAAAAAGCGTCTGCGATTCTTACACCAGGCCCCCGTTGGTTGTGGCGCTTCTGTCGAAATACCACAATGGTAAACTGTTGGGTATTCTTGATACATTCCCTTGTCTATATTGCTGCGATGACACATCCTCAGCCATCAAGAGCTTTTCAACTATGTCGTAACGCAAACTTTATTTTTTCTGTGGAAATGTTTTTTATCACCGCAATCTATATCGGATTGTATGCGCCCATTGTGTACGCCATGAAACCAAAGGCACTATATTTCTTTCATTGGTTGAATCCGTGCCCCTATCGTCTGGAATTGCGTAACAAACGTCCACTTCTAATGCTAATTACGACCGCCCTGTCTTTCATGGCATCTTTTTCATTCATTTATGCTGGTGGTATTGTGTATCTCGTCATGCTCCCGGAATTATACAATATACATGTCGAAATCGTGAAAACAATGCGCTCTCCCGAATTTCTTGAGGATGAAGTAGAGTGATGTATGTCTTTAAAAGTATCCAACAGCACTTTGAAAGAGGGAAAGGCGGAAGTATGAACGAGGTAGTTATCCAAAATGGAAAGGGTCATAAGGCACACGCCACCATAGATAAGAACGGTAAGCTTATCCGGCAATCCCGACACACCTTGAAACGAGGTGAAGTAAAGGCCATTCGTAACAAGAAGTTTGTTCCTAAATTGTGGAAATGCTGCGCTGCGCGTAAGACAACAAGGAAACAAAGACGGGCGTAGATTAAATGATTCTAGAAACGATCTTTTTGCTCTTTCTGGTCTTCGTTGGCGCCCTTATTATATATAGAGGTGCGATTCACGAGTTTCAAATCTTACAAAAAGATTACGAGGCGGGTGTGGATTGGCCAGCCTTGCTTACAGAGCAATTACCCTTAGTTGTACGGAATCTACCCCCTAGCTGGTTAGGAGGCTGGAGTATTGCGAAGACAGGGAATCGCACCTGGCCTGTGTTTACCGTAGATGAGAAGGGAAAGAAGTTCAAGATTCCTTGGAATGCGTATTTGATGTCAGATGTCAAGTCACCGGTTCACGAAGACTTGTTGGAGTTTTCTACGCCGATGAAGTTAGCAGCCACCTTTCAGAACTGGGTCTATGATGGTATGTCTTGTCTACATTGGTTACCGGTCCAAACACCGGTTCCTATGCTTCTGTTGGGGGAGCAACCGCTCAAAAAGACTATTGCGGAATGGACGGTCATTGTCAGTACAGATGGCGCGCCGGTGGAACTCTGGGTCGCACACGAAGGCGCCATTCCCGAACACGAGGAGGAAGAGGTCCTTCCTTGGACCACTACAACAACAACCGTACCCTGGATCGGTGATGTGAAATATATCGAGATCAAGTTGAGACCAGGCAATGCGATAATGATTCCGAAACATTGGTGGGTATCGTATAGACCGGCGATTCAACCCGATACAAAACGGGATGGAGCGTGGATGTGGAAGGCGGAATTTCATAGTCCTGCGAGTCAATTGGTGTCTCTTCTTTCATCGTAATATGCGTTTGGTTGAATCGTATGCCTTTCAGGGTTCCAGACTAATATTTCTATTTTATTTTCATATAATATAGACATGAATCCCAGTAATGAGAATTTAAAACCACATCCTCGTACTAATGCCGGTTATAAAGGAGTATTAGGTGAACCATCGCCACCGACTCGTACTAATGCCGGTTATAAAGGAGTATTAGGTGAACCATCGCCACCGACTCGTACTATGGCCGGTTATAAAGGAGTATTAGGTGAACCATCGCCCCGACTCGTACTATGGCCGGTTATAAAGGAGTATTAGGTGCCTTGCCAATGCCTACGATGACTCCAGGGGGCGGATTTAATGTAGCAAGTTTATATTTAAATAAGGAATTACAGCAACATAAAAAACCTGCCACCTAAACGTAAGTCACGCCGACATCATAAGGCACGTCTTTACAGGAAGCGACGTAACACACGTCGTTCTTAGACCTGTTAGTATTTCAAATGCGCAGTTTTGAGAAGTTTATTCCCATCTAAATACGTAGTAGTCTAAAAGTTCTTTGGTTATATCTTCTATGAAGAACCTAAAAGTTCAATGCTTTAAAAAATGAAGGTACAATAAAATAAAAGCAGCACTTAGATGGCGGAACTCTCCTCAGACGACGAGTATGACTCCGATATAGGCGAACAATATGACGCCTTGTTAACTCAAATTCAAGAGTTAGCCCACATAATTGAAACGACGGAATTAGCCCTCCATAAATTACAACGACCGATACTCTCGCTGTCCACACAGCAATTAGGAGATCTCACCTTTCTGGAGACCAGTCCTTTTCGAAAGCAGGCTTTTCATATCTGTATGGATTCTCGGGGAGAGCGTCGACCCTTTCAGGATATCTGTGCGCAGGTTCGAGCGCATGTCTTTGACTCGAATGCGGTGGCCGCCGATGGCACGATTACGATTACGCCTCTCCTGAGATCTCAACTTCGGTTCAAGCCGAGGCAGCGGACAACAACCTTTTCAGAACTCTTAGGCGCCTTGGTATACGGTGTCGTCTAAATACCGTATAAGGCCAGAAGTCGCACAACCACGCCGTTCCAATCCCGCCACTTGATCATCGGCACTCCGTCGAGTTGAATGGCGACATTCATGACTGCTGACAGTCTACCAAGATACTCTCGTATGTTGATAGAACCATAGGTCGAGATTAACAAGGTCTTGTCAAAGGAGGGTTTACCGATGCGAGCGTTTACAGACTCATGAAAGTCATAAAACCATGTGCGAGTCCAGTCCCGTCGCTCTTCAGGAGCCATGGTTTTCCACGCAAGAAACGGATGATCCGAGATATAACTAAGAGCGTGCTCCTTACAGTCCTTACAGGGTATAATAAGCGGAAAGGCGGTAAAGAAGGTCAACCATCGGTTTTTTTCATCACTGATAAACATCGGTGTCACGGTTCCAATACGTTCAGTTAAAGAATGCATAATCGTCCATAACAGGGGTCCCCACGTATCATTGGCGGGATAATTCGGTTTCTCAGTATTACAATTACAGGGCATTTACTACGGGGAAGAAACGGATTGATCTTCGTGAACGTGTGAAAAAATGAGGACCGCTCGTCTTCGTTCATTTAAAGTACATGCCTCTCCATCCAGAACAAGAGAAGGCGCTAGACCTTGTAAAAGAAGGTAAAAACATCTTCTTAACAGGTCCTGCGGGTGCGGGAAAATCTTACTTACTTCGAACGATTACTGAATGGGCGGCAGCCAGCGGAAAGGTACTCGCTCTTACAGCCTTGACCGGGTGCGCCGCCATTCTGTTGGGATCGCAAGCCAAAACACTACATTCCTGGGCCGCTGTAGGATTAGGCAAGGAGCCGGTCGCCACTATGGTGGCGAATATCGGCCGTAACTACTTCAACAAGCGTCGATGGCTCAAGACCCATATCCTCGTCATCGATGAAATCAGTATGATGACACCCGATTTCTTTGAGAAATTGGATCAAGTAGCACGGCTTGTGCGCCGAAGAGCCAAGCCCTTTGGAGGGCTACAGCTCGTTCTGTGTGGGGATTTCTATCAGTTACCGCCGGTATCTCGGGGAATCAGTGGTGAAATGCCGGGTCGATTCGCCTTTGAAAGCCCTCTTTGGTCCACGTGTGGTTTACAGACGGTCTTGCTCAAACAGATCGAGAGGCAGAAGGATCCTGTATTTCAAAACCTCTTGAATGAATGTAGGGTGGGCGAGATTTCCCCTGAATCTGTAACAGCGCTAAAAGCCCGTATTGGTTTGAATTGGAAGAAACATGTGATTAAGCCTACCTTGCTCTTCAGTAAGAACGCAGATGTAGATAATATTAATGAGAAAAACTTACAGGCCTTGAAGAAGCCACTCCGAACCTTTACAGCGAGCACCATGACGGGACCGAAGATAGAACAAGGCGCTTCCTTAGATCCCCCTAGCAAGGAACAAGTCGATCATCTAGTCAACCGTTTGGACCTAGACTCGAGTTACAGTCCTACGCTCGAATTATGCGAGGGATGCCAGGTCATGTTACTTACTAATTTAAGTGTAGAAGAGGGACTGGTGAACGGTAGTCGAGGCGTGATTACGGAATTTACGCCAGAGGGGTTGCCGGTCGTCCAGTTCCTGCGGGGCCTACCAAAGCCGATTGAGCACCACTCGTGGGTGAGTCCGGATCATAGCGGTATTAGTCGGCGTCAGATTCCTCTTCGTGTTGCCTATGCGATTACAATTCACAAGAGCCAGGGGGCGACGTTGGATTGCGCCCTGGTCGATATTGGAGACAGCACCTTTGAATACGGTCAGGCCTATGTGGCGCTTTCAAGGGTAAGGGATTTAGAGTCTCTGTTTGTCTATGCGCTGGATCCTACAAAAATCATAGCGCATCCAGCGGTCAAGACGTTTTATGGTTCCTTGGCATAAGAGATAATCGCCGCATCGTACAAATCGATGGAATGTGTTTTTAGAAGTGTATCCGCAAGATCAAAGTGTTTTACTGAATAGGAACGTAGCGCTCTGCGACTTGTTTTAAAATTTTCCATAAGGACGTCTCTTAGTTTTTGTAGAACGTCGAGTCGTTTGGTTAGAAGTGTATGATTCGCATTCAGGACCTCGTTAATCAAGGTAGAACCAGTGGGCACCAGTGCTGGACCTTCTGTAGGGACAGCCTCCAAATCAAGAATGCGTTGTTCAATCCAATTTGCGTACGCATTGTCTTGAGTAATATTACACGGATTTACAAGGGTGACCTTCAGCGTATATCGCTTATCCGAGGATAAGGTAGGAAGAGTAGCACGAAGCGTACAGACATCAGACCATATATGGTGATGGGTGACTGTACAAGGTTTTTTTGTAGATCGCCAGTATTGGTAGACTTTTTGCGCAAAGAGTTTCGGGTCTTGAAGAGTGATGAGATAAAGCGGTAAGGTGTTTTCAGAATCATGGAGCAGTCCGACAATCCATGAGAAGAAACAGACAAGATTCGGTTCTCCTATGTGACGGATAAAGGGCGAGGGGTAGACTGTAGGAGGGAAGAAGGGGCTTTGACGGGGTCGCCACGTAAAAGAACTCCATACGGAAGTACGGTAGATCAGAAATTTCCAGGCTTTACAGGTTCTGGACATCACAGAGAGCGTCTCTTGATCCATGTAGGATATCAAGGACGGAATTAAATCGCCAGGGAGGTACATGGTGATGAAATAAAATACCCCGAATCTGAGTTCAATTTTTCATGTTCGTTCTTGATAAATCTCTGATCCATATCTAGAATGCTAAACCTTGCTCTTCTCGAAGAACTTCTAGCAAAAAATAATGTCTACCCAGATACTCCTGAAGGACGCAACGCAATGGCAGAAGAACAAGCAGCACGCAACAGCATGAGTGCTATACCATACAATTGGCAAAGTCCAAGTACGTCCAGAATGTTTTCAGACTTTGATGAGAGAATGGAAAAAGACCGTGTTACGTTTATCTTACATGCGCTCTTTCAAGGAAATCCTATACAATTTAATGAAGAGAAACAATTTTTTGAAGCACAAATACCTATGCTTACGCAAAGAATTGCCGAGATTGATGAAGAAATAAGATCATTTGTTCTACCTCAAAAAACACTTCATAATAAGGTTTCTGCTACATTTTCATCCTCTTATACGAACATGCTGAAAGCAAGAGAGGCTGTCTTGCCGAATCTTAGGAAGGAGAAAGGCATATTGGAAACCGTACTGACAAGGGTTCGGAAACAACTTGAAGTGTATATTAGTGAAATGAGAAAATCTCAGATAGCCACGAGAAAAAATAGGAAAGGAAGACGCCGTTCTATGTCCCGTAAGTATAGGTCTAGACGCTAATCTTCTTTCGCTACAGGCATAGTAGAATTATCTATGACATCTGGTTTATCTTCTGTTTCTATTGGCTCTATAGGAGTGACTGTATTTTCTGGGACCAAGTCCTGGTCTAGTTTTTCCGCAGCCGACAAACTGAATCCGTAGGGGATCATTTGAGGTTGAAAGGCCTTGAACATTGTAAATAAGTGATATCCGGTTGGCAAGGTTCTCTCGTACATTAACTTTCCAATCTTACAAAGAGTGCGCAACGGCGACAAGTAATCCTGAGTTTCATCGTCTTCTACCAAGGTGCTATACAAGTTATGTATGGTGGCGGAAGCTGCGGCTAATATACCAACGACGACCACCGTAAAGAGTATGTCACGACGAAACATGAGCGTAATCGCCCATAGTATAATTATTATGAGTTGATAAGCAATGCTTAAGATTGCGTACATGACACTTACGGCTACAATGGGAACTCCAATGAATAGCATATATCGGACTGCGTCCAAACTTCCTGTATGCGCAATACATACAAAGGCGATGATTGAAATCCAACCTCCTAGACCCAGGGACCATTCAAGGATATCCATCATTTTCTAACCGTATGTACAATCATGATTGCTACATCAATTTTTGGTGGGAGGAGGAAAAAATGAACCCTCGGGGTGCGCTCTGTCTCCCGGTAAATTCCTCACTCCTGTTAGATTCATTCATGAATTCACTTGATTCTACACTTACTACGACTTCGTCGCATGTTTTTACAACTCCCTCTATAAAAGGTCCGGCTAGACGAAGAGCCACCTCCTTTGATAGCAGTAGTGTTATAACACAGCGATTCGTCCCAAAGAAGAAGGAAGAGGCGATGTTGAAGCCTAATCCTCACCGATTCACCCTCTTTCCGATCGAGCACAAGGACGTGTATGATATGTATAAGAAGGCGGAGGGTTCGTTCTGGAAGGCCGAGGAGATTGATTTGTCGAAGGATCGTCGACAGTTTGAGGCCCTGTCTGTGAACGAGCGCCACTTTATAAAGCACGTTCTGGCCTTCTTTGCGGCCAGTGACGGCATTGTGAACGAGAACTTGTCGTCCAATTTCTCCAATGATGTTCAGTGGCCTGAGGCTCGTTGTTTCTATGGCTTCCAAATTGCTATGGAGAACATTCATTCGGAAATGTATTCGCTTCTTATCGATACCTGTATATCCGATACTACAGAGAAGAAGCATCTGTTAGAGGCGATTGAAACCATTCCCTGCGTCAAGAAGAAGGCAGATTGGGCGCTAGAGTGGATGCAGTCCGAGGAGGCGGATTTTGCGAGTCGTTTGATGGCCTTTGCGTGTGTAGAGGGTATCTTCTTTAGTGGAGCCTTCTGCTCTATCTTCTGGCTTAAGCAACGGGGTGTCATGCCAGGACTGACGGCCAGTAACGAGTTTATTAGCCGAGACGAGGGACTTCACTGTGAGTTCGCCTGTCTTCTGTATTCGAAGTTGGAGCACAAGTTAAGTAAGACAAAGGCGCATAAGATGATCAAGGAGGCGGTTCGTTACGAGAAGGAGTTTATTACAGATGCGCTCCCTTGCTCTCTCATCGGTATGAATGCCAAACTGATGAAGGAGTATATTGAATATGTAGCCGACCGACTGTTGGTACAGCTGGGATACCCCAAGGTATGGAATACCGCCAATCCCTTTGATTTCATGGAGCGTATCTCCTTAGAGGGCAAGGATAACTTCTTTGAGAAGCGTGTAACATCGTATTCGATGGCGGGAGTGGGGAAGACGAGCGAGGAAATGAGTTTCAACAGTACCATGGAGGATTTCTAGGCACGTAAAAAAACAAAAACAGCGTCCTTTTTTGACAAAAATTGAAGCGTTATGGGGGGCTAAAGCATACCTCCACATTCTTACTCTAATAATACAAACTTTCTTACTTACTTACAAATGGCACGATCAAAGAAGGGACGACTTACAGGCGGGAAACGCCAAGAGGTGAATTCGAATCGAGTCGCTAAGATCCTCAGTGGGGAGGTACGTGATGTAGCGTTTGCGCGTGTACGCAAGCATTTGGGATCTGGGCGAGTCTTAGTGGCGATTGATTCGAAACATGGGCCGAGGGAGATACAGGCGCAGATTCCGAATGTCTTTGGACGTAAGGGATCGACTCCTATTAATTCTACGACAGTGGTAACAATTGTCGTAGGAGAGGACTTTGATGTAGAAAAGGATATTACTCCTACGTCTCATTTCAAGATTGAGTCTATCTTATCTGATGACCAGGCGAGGAGTCTGAGTAAGAAGGGGATTGTTCCTGACTGGATGCTGATCATAGACGCAGCAGATGCGGCGGCAGCAGCAGCAGCAGCGGAGGAGATGTATACCTTTGAAGCGGAGGAAGACGAGGACTCTGAGGAATCCGAGGAATCTACGGAGGGCATTAGTCACTCGTCTAATAGTAGTTCTTCATCGAAGAAGAAGGCTATTGTTCGTAAGGAGGATGTTACAGCCTTCAATCGTAAGGCTGCCCTAGAGAGTGCTAGGAAGGATGAGTTCGATGTAGATGACATATAATTACAAATAACAAATACAAAAAAATACAAATACAAATACAAAAATAATAGGGGCACATTCCCCTATTATTTTTCGTTAAAATTCAGTAATTCTTTTAGCGCTGAGATCAGAACCCGATGCCAAGTCCCGGTGTAATAACAAGTGATGGAACAGATTTGTATGTTGTAAATAATAATACATCCATTTTGAAAGTGAATGCGTCTACAGGCGCAGGCACACAGTTAGCGTCAGGATTTACGAATATTCGCTCGATGGTATACGCAAATTCAACACTATACGTTTTAGACGCTGGCACAAGTATAAGCAGCGTAGATGTTGCTAATGGTAACAAGCAAGTCGTGAGTGTTTCAAATAGTGGCATAGATGGGTCTGAATATTCGTCCGTATTTGATGGAACCCATCTGTATGGATTAACCTGGGATGGAACGGCCTTATATACTGTAAATACTGTGTCTCGTTTGTCAGGTGGCAACAAGGTAACAAATGTGTATCAACTGACTCTTTCAGGAGCCTCGGCCACAATGAGCGTGTATTATACTCTGAACGCAAATGCGCTGTATCAACCTGATATTGCTTGTAAATACATACTCTTTAACGGTTCTAGTACATTTTATATAAATGATACTATAAATACTGAATTAATTTGGACAGTCTCCAAAACATCGCCCATAACAGGAGGTTATGACACAACAGGAGGTCAGAATGTAAATGGCTTAGCTTTTTACAACAACGTGCTATACTATTCTGATACAAGTAATAATCAGATAGATAGATTTGATGGCGATTATTACACCTTTGTTGGATCGGGTGTGTCAGGAACGAGTGATAATACGACAGGATCCTCAGCTACCTTCACGGATCCTACCTTTCTTGTTGCGATCGCATCAGGAGTCTACGTGTCTGACTCTGTAAACAGCACAATTCGTAAGATTGTATATACGGGTCAAAATGCAGTCACAACCTTGACGGTGACCCTTGGAGGAGGCGGTGGCGGCGATCCTTACGTTACTACCTTTAATAATCTTACTTACAAACTCCCTACAATCGATGCGCCGATTCGGTATTTCCAAACGGTGGAGGACGGTAAAACTCTTACGGTGAATGCGATGTTGAAGACGGTAGATTCCTCGGAACTGGACACAAATACGATACAGTCCCTCATCAAACTCAAGCATACGATGTCTGGTGCGCAGTTTACTCGTCTTACAGAGAAGGCCTTTCAATCGGAAACGCTCAGCTTCTTTGAAAAAATTCGTATTCAATATGGCGACGAATATCTCACCTTGAATCTATGGGATTCGAAATTTGAGATCGTAGAGAACAAGGCCTCCTTCCTGCCTAAAACTGTATCGGGCGACGGCTTGTTGGCAAAGTCCACGGGAATTTACAACAAGGGATATAGATCAAAAACGGTTCAGTTTCAGTTTGGAACCACCTCTATCTTCTTATCTGTTTACAACTCGCCTATGGTGCGTAACGGAATCTATATTACAACTGGTACATCAGGCAACGGCGTCATTGCGAATACCTTGACGGAGGCAGATATGCGCCTCTCGTCCTTGGACTCTACAACCCCTGTCCCCACAGTGGATGCGAAGAAGAAGAAGGTGATTGTAGAAACCTTTGCGGATTCCGAAGGGCTGCGTACACGCAATATTACAACCTACCATTAAAATAAGTCAGACTCCACCGTGGATCGAGGTAGAACGAGCACCTTTGACGTGCGATCCATTTGGCTGTAAGATATCATAACTCTCTCTGATTCTACAATGAGACCCAGGGCGTATTCGATACAGTCGCCTTCAAACTTAAAGAGAATGCTGTGACGCTTGAATTTCAAGGTCTCAACATCCAAGACTACAAACAAGTGATAATAGTGACGAGGGGTTACATACTGTACGAGGTGGCAGAGAAACCACAGTTCTGTACCAAATCGAGTTCCATGACTACTGCCACGCACATCCTTGAAGAACGCAGGAACCTCCGCATTCGTAGAGTCAATCTTCAAGGTCTCGCCCTCAATATGACCGATGCGTAGGGGGGACCAGGAATATACGATCTGTTGTGTATCTGGAATGTAGCACCAGTTCTTCTCACACCCTTGGCCAAAGGGGGAGACCAAGGCTGTTGGCATAAGGCAATGGCTACTGGCTGGATCGTAGGAGCCGTACCCCACAGTCACTTGTCCCTTCGCATCCTCGACTGTTCCTAGAAAAAGAGCGCCGTCCTTTGTTCCTAGGACCTTGACATCTTCTACGCCCTGGTAACGACGTTCCTCGTGCGCAACGGAATCGATCCAATGTGTAGTTTTTATGGAGAAGCTTGAATCCAGCGTATGATGCTTCTGTAGGGTCGTAATCTTACCGTCGGTATGCTTGAACTTGTAAGATCCGTCTCCCTGTATCGTATAATTGACATAACGAATGTTGATCTTGTATTGGCCATCTGTATCCTTGTATAAACAGGGCGAGGAGGATGTAAAGGTGTCCATACGGCCTCCTATCTCCTTTTCCACGGTGCCATGAAAGGAGATGACAGTTGCGCCTTGTAACTTCGTAGCCTTCTTGGCATAAAATTTGAAATTGTCTAGAACATTGTGCTTAATGTCCTCGTGAGCCAACAGCATCGTCATAGCCTTATGATCATAGGGTACGCCGGTATAATACGCAATAATACTCTGTTCGTACGCTAATAGATAGTCGTAAATGTTCTTCTTAATAAAGAGCACATCGTTCTTGGGATAGGGAATTTTAGCAGCTATATGTAAGAAGATCTGAGCGAGTTGCTGCTTTCCGTCAATGCGGTAGTGCTTTACAATTTCGTACAAGGATTCAGCTCGTTTGGGATGGCGTTGATAGGCCTCCATCCACCAATGGACTGCTTCGACCATCTTATTCTGCTTGCTATAACATCCGCCGATTTCGAGGGCGGCTTGGAAGCACTCTTCGACCCATCCACCTATATCAATGCGTTTCTGGTAGTGCTTTACAGCGAGATCGTATTTCGCACAATCACGGTATGAATTGGCAAGATAGAAATGGGTGCGTTCATTGTTTGGATCTGTGGCCAAGGCTTCGGTAAGCAGCCGAATATCTCGTTCCGTCTTGTCGCTCTTGGCGCCTCCATCCCCAATATCCTTGATTTTGAGGCTTTGAAGTTGTACTGTGTGATGACCAGGAGGAATGTCGTAATATTCATGGGTAGGACCGACGCACTTGACGCCAATATTGGTCTTTACAATACGTAGATTGTAGTAGTCAAGTCCTCCGTTGCTCTGTAGTAGGGAGTAGCCAGACTCTGTAAGATCGCTTATCTTGAATGTGGGTTCGATTATCAGTTCCATATCGGCATCGAGGAGCAGCGCATAGGTACCCCACTCCTTTGCTTTGTGTAAGGAGATACTACGATTGTAGCCAAAGTTCTTGAAGGGCTCTGTAAAGACAAGGCCTGGCTTACCGGCCTCCTTCATCGTAGTAGTAATAAGATCTATTGTATTATCAGTAGAGCCAGTGTCACAAATACAGTAGGTGTCGATAATGGGGAGAACAGACTTGATAAGGCGTTGGATAATCTTGCTCTCGTTCTTCACAATCATATTGAGGCAAAGAAAGCCCTTGGTACCAGGATTTACGACCTCCTTAGTAGGTACAGTAGTAGGTACAGTCGTAGGAATAGTAGGAACAGTAGTAGGAACAACCGTTAGTACAGCAGTAGAAATTGAACTTACATCGGAAAAATTGAAACGTGATAGCAGGGTATCTAAATTGCTGGACTCCATCTTACTACTAACAGTCTATCTTACCTTCTTAAATGGCTTCGATCCATCTTTACGATCTTTCTACTGTAGCGGCAACGCTTCTCTATTCTATACAAACAAATGATACAAAAACAGCAGTAGAGGCCTGCTCTGAATTAGTAGAGAGCGGCTCTACGAATTTGGCTGTGTCTACGTGCCGTCTAGGCCTCTCTTTGGCGCCATTTAGTAGCCTTAGCCCTACTATAATGCTCTCAACCGATATCAATGTCCTACTAGGCGCAGCCCTGTCAGTAGGGCCCTACGAACTGCCTGAGAGGCGTACACCCCCCTTAGTCCCTCTTGTTTACAGTAGTAAAACAGTCCCCTGGGCTCCTACATCCGTAACAAATCACGCTACGATTTGGATCGCCATTCAGGATGCCTTAAAACATAGGCGAATCGAACGGGCGGTCTTCCTAGCCTCGGCAGTCAAGGAGGATGCGGATCTTACGACACTTCTGGCATCCTTTGGTATCGATGTTACCTATAGTCAGTGGTTACCCGTCGTACCACGAGAACGTGTGGTATTCCACGCCTTCTCGTCGTTGTCGACTATGAAAACCGTATTTCCTCCGCCCTGTTCGTTACGATTACCTCATCCTGGGAAGGCGGGACGAACCTTTACTGTCCCAGTAGAAGCCCTACAGACGTGGGGTATTTCAGCTCCGGCCCTATCTTGTCTTATAGGAGAGCCTGTTTGGGTAGCCCTGAAGGCGTGCGCTGCTTTAAAACCAATTATTACCAAATGCGGAATCGTAGGGACAGCCACGGGGATTATAGCTAGGGATGACGATGCGCTAGAAGAATTCTATTCCGCCGTCTTTCCGGATGACATCCCGGATGAGTGGTCGGCTGCGGAACGGGCCAAAAGTCATGGACAACAGGGGATCGTATTTCGAACAAATCCTTGGATACCAGCGTTCAGATTTATCTTATAAAAACTAAAAAACACAATATACTATTTTTTTGAAAAAAACGTAGACCTATGTATACACCATGCCAGTTTACAACCCTCATAAAGTTCCAGGATTTGGTAGCAACCCCCCTAACATGCCAGCAATTGTTGGTCGCCCTAATCAATTGAAACCTAATAGTGTTCCTCTCCCCCCTAATCGTGCCTTTGCATATCCAGCGGCACCTGTTAAGACCAGTCGCAAGAATAGTCGTAAGAACAATCGCAAGAATAGTCGCAAGAACAATCGCAAGTCCCGAAATAATCGCAAGCACTAAATGACGCTTCCCACCCACGGTGGTAATAGCCATTACATTGTAGGATCCGCCTTTATCCGTTATCACAACCCTACAGCCCGCTTCAGCATGGTTTCAAATCCCCGAATACTGGGTTCAAAATTCACCTGAGGCGTAAAGGCCACGGGTCGTACCGACTGTATATAAGAACGAACTTCATCAAATGTTTTGCCGGTCTTTGCGATTAAGGTCATCGCCATCACGGCCGCACTGCGTTGTTTCCCAGCAAAGCAGTGGACTAGGATGGTCTGGCCCTGATTATACTCCCGTAGGACTTTGGCGACGATTTCCGGCGACCAGGTCTCCATATTTTTCAATTCGACGGGTTGTAAGTCATCGTCGACCGGCACACGGTACTGACGTTTGATAAGAGGGGAAAAGGGTAGGTCTTTCGTACAATTAAAGACGGTAGTAATTCCCTTCTCTTTCAAGAAGGCGGGATCCATAGACGCCTCCTTATCTCCCAGATATAACCGGGGTACGATGAGATGGGCGTGGGGTGCGGGTAACATTCTACTTCAACTATAAGTTTTAACAACTGGATTTTCCGCCTATATAACTTCTTCGCCCTATCTAATGGGATACTTTACCCGTAGGGCTCAGGTCTTCGCAAAGCAAACTCGAAAGGCTAAAAACGACTACATTGTGGTGATTCCGTCCTATAAACGGGAGCAGACCGTCCAGACAAAGACCTTGGCCACACTCCGACGCTATAACATCCCAGCCGAGAAGATCACAATCTTTGTAGCAAATGAGGAACAATTACAAACCTATAAGAAGGCGGTCCCGAGGTCCTTGTACAAGAACCTGATGGTGGGAGTGCCTGGACTCGCCCAAGTCCGTAACTTTATTCTTGATCATTACCCGCTGGGCACAAAGATTGTCATGATGGACGATGATGTTACGGGATTTGTAGAGCGTACCGAAGACGGAGGGATACGTCCGTTAAGATCCTTACAGGATGTCATTCGTACCGGATTTACAGCGGCCAAAAGAGAGGGTGCCTCTCTCTGGGGCGTATATCCCGTTCCGAACGGATTCTTTATGAATCCCAACGTTACCAACGACTTGAAGTTCATTATTGGTAGTTTCTGGGGCATTATCAATCCAGGTGCGACGAAGAAGGGCGGGATTCTCTTGCCCATGAGCGAGAAGGAAGATTACATTCGTACTCTGATGGCATGGGATCGTGACGGTACTGTTGTAAGAATCAACTATGTCTCGCCCAAGACGGCCTATTACAAGGAACCAGGCGGTATGCAAACGGATCCAAAACGAATGGAGAACCAGAAAAAAGCAGTGGCCTTCCTACTCAAAACCTGGCCCGACAAGGTTCGAATCAATACCCGTCGAAAGAGTGCGTATCCCGAGATCTTATTAAGACGAATGAAGAAGATTGAGTGAGGGAGGAAGGGGTGTCGCTGAAACAAAGATCATGAGTCCCCGATTGGACGCCAGATCGTGTTGATATGTAATGCCGTGTAGTTTCTTTATTTGATCCAACATATCATCGAACTTGGTGTAGGGATCCCTTAGAAGGCGATAATTTTGGTAAATCCAAAACGATACGACTAGTTCATCCCACTTCTCCTGTATTTCGTTAGGCAAGGCATCATGTACAATAAGATCAATGACTGTATTTCTTCCGAAGAGGGGTCTACGGAGTTCGAAGTAGTCATTGTACATATCATCCAGGGTTTCCAAGTAGATTTCCTTCACATCGTTATCATACTTTTTTTCGAAGAAGGACTCGGCAGCTGCGATAGCCAAGTACCGTATGTTCTTCTTTCGGAAGGCTTGTGTACAGAAGCCCTTTCGTCGGAATTCGATGATATAGAGATTGGGTAGACGACCATGATATCCTGTTCGTTCCCAGATTTGTTGGTGGATGGAGATCATTTGGGTATGGGACCAAGGCAGGTTTGTATAAGGATTTTTAGGATAGAGAGGATTGGCAATTCCGTACTGTTGGAACAGCAGGGAATTACAAATTAGTTTTTGGAGAGTTTGATAATGAAAGTAATAGGCTTTATGGTTGGGAAGATCATAGATAGTGACTCGTGCTTTTTCGGGAATGTGTAAGGTGGTACAGAGATCTGTGTAATCTGTATTTCGACGATGTGATTCCGCAAGACGATGGCGTAGGATCCACTTACGAAGGAGCCATCGGACTCGAAGGTTCTGAAAGACAGCCTGTTTCAGGCGTTCCTTGATTCGATCGCCTTCTGCCTTCGTAAACCAGGTCATGGTCTTCCATTGTTCGACGGACAGGAACCACTCCTGAAGTGTACGATCGTGCCAGGAAACAATCATATTCACGACAGGCTTTGGAAGGATGAAGCGAATATGAGGCGTAACGGGAGGCAATGGCTGAATACCCAAGGCTGTTTTGAACGCTGTGACTTGTGCGACAGAAGGTGCTACCCCTTTCTTGTGTATCCGGAGTTGTCGGTGGTATTCTTGCCTCTTCTTCGCCTTCTCCTTTTTTTGTAATACGGAACGTTGTTGTCGTGTAAGCATAATCAATCAATAGGTCTTGCGGTAGTGTTCAATTTTCAAGACGACCATCTAGGAGTAGGATGAAGAAGGAAGAGTGGGGACCGTTGGTGTGGACCTTGTTTCATTTATTATCCATGGACAGTGATCGAAAAGATATAGGTGCGCTTTGGAATCGTGTTCTCGTATCGACACAACACGCCTTACCCTGCGGTCGATGTCGAGAGGACATGCGTTTATATTTACAGACCCATCGGCTTTCCTACTTTCCTGTGAAGGATAGTGGTCCGATGTTTCAACTGCGGGTCGCACGGTTTTTTCACGAGTTTCACAATTCGGTCAACACACGATTAGGCAAGGACCTCGTAACATACGAGTCGTGTGTGGAACATTATAAGGTGGGAACTAGAGCCGAACGATTAACGGAGGTCGCACGACTCTTTCAAGTCCTGTGTGATGCGTGGGCGACCGATGATCATATGCGAATTTATCCAGGGCTTTTTACAGAATGGAAGTCTGCGATCAGGACCTTGTTTACGATGATACAGGCGGGACCGTATTAGATGTTATGTTCGTGTATAAAATTAGTGATATATACCCCATTTCGAATATGAACATTATTATCACTTAAATCTTTTCTTAAGAATCCATGATCATCTACATACTTATCATAAATATCAAAAAAAACATAATGATATTCATTACATTTTTCCTTTAACTTTTTATTAAAATATAAGACATAGTTCTTTCGCTCTTCATCTGTTCCTAGGAATGGAGCCCCCTGTTGTTCATAGGTATTATATTTTTCAATTGGCGGTACAACATTATACACACATACATTTTTTAATGTGACTTCTAGACTAGATATCTTTATTTGTATGGCTTCAAAATAATTATCAACTACATTGTTTATTATATTTTCATAAGTATTTGTGTCAGTTATGTGTTTATGAATGTGGCATCTACAGTCTATTTCGCCAAAACAAAAAATAACACTATCGCCATCCTTAATATTTAAACTGTGAATATCAAATAAATTTCCTTTATCCCTACCAAAACTGTAGCATAATCTAGCACCTATATGATGCGGGACGATTCCAGACCACCCGTTTGCTGCGTGACTATCTCCGATTGTATGGATTGTCATAAATGGAATTATAGAATGTGCTTGCTTTAGGCAATTAAAATGCGTTTTCATAGGTGGCGGGTTTTGTACAAATCACGGGAGTCACGAGACCGGATGTAGAAGGGGCGGAATTAGCCACTATTTGTAAGATATCGGGCACGAGTCCGCTACCACATACATCGAGTATATGCCAGTAGATGACGGCTAGACTACCCCCCAGAATCGCACCCAACGAACCTCCCGCCAGTGTTTCACACCCCGTCAGTACACGGGATCCTGCGATAAAGAAGAAGATGATTGCAATCAGAAGCACTGCGAAACAATAGGCACGACGCATATTCGTTTGCTGTTGGGTTGCTCCTTTGCTGCTTGTTTTGAATAAGATTCGTAACGCATTATAGCCCGTAAAGACAGCAAAGAAAATAGAGGAGGACATCCAGAAGGTGGGCGCCATAATGTCGATTATAGCAGCGCCCTGATCATAATATCTTGGACCACAGGCCGCACCATTTACAGTCAAATACGGGTTGCCGGCGAAGAACTGACCCATCAGTACTTGAAATACATAGGTTACAGGGAGATCTAGAGCTAATAAACCAAGGGAGAGCCACAACAAGGGCATGTATCCCGAGAGTGCGCCAATGAGCAGCGAACCTGTTACGAGCACGTTCGGGAGATCGTGGTAGGCACCTAGAATAAATTCTCGTATCTTGGCAAACTCCATCTTGGTATGGATTGTGGTTTTTCCTGTGACTGCGTCTGTGTATTTGGTAACTTAGGCGCATATATAAATAGGTTTTCCGTCCACAGCTACATTTTTAAAGAGGGGGAGCGCCAACATATTTGTAAGAGTGCGATCGGACGCATTTGCCATCAGGGTGACGTATGCTAGCGCAAGAATGCCACCCATGACAAGACCTACAAGAAGCCCAAGTACATCATCGCAGCCAGACGCAATGCGAAAGATACAGACAAGAATAAGTACCAAGACTGTTACAACTAAGCCGGTCGTCGTCGCAGTCTTGCGTGTAGGACTAGCCTTGAGTTCTTCCCTGTAAATGACGGTTAGGGACGCAATGTAGGTAAGGAAGAATCCTATAAAGGATGAATAGTAAGATGGCCATCCAGCACGATTGATATCATTGTTGCCATTGGCAAACGCTGCCGCCCCTGTAAAGGAAAGACCGGGAAATCGGCCTGTACATTGGTTGCTGCCGACGGGCTGCGCAAGGCCTGAGATATTCCGACTCATAAAGCCGGCGATCAAGGGATGTATGCCCGCATTTAGAATAAGGCCCACACCTAAGGTGGCGAGTGGCGCCGATTGAAAGAGTAAGGCAAATAATAAGGTGGCCGCAAACAGCGTATCAGGAAGTATCTGTATGTTGTATTTAAATACAGCAGACACTTGATTCACTAGATCGGACAGAGACGGTATGGGCATTCCTTCCTTCTACAAACACCTTCTACAAACTGTGGAGAATCTGACATCTAAAACGAGGGATACAAAGCCTCAACTCTTGGCGCTGGATCTAAATTGTGCGATATACCACTGTGTTCGGCTTCAACAGACCGCAACTCCTTACACTGAGTTGGCTGCGAGCAAGTGGGAGCGAGACTTGGTATCCAGGGTTCTCGCCTATATACGTCAATTGGACACTCATGTTGGCGCAGAAACCTTGTATATTGCGGTAGATGGAGTCGCACCGTTAGCGAAGTTGAAACAGCAACGTATGCGCAGATTCAAGTCGGCCAAGTCAGCAGAGGATGAGGCGAGGATTAAGGCGGAGGCCCAGGGACGACGATACATAGCGATTCCTCGATGGGATACAAATGCCATTACACCGGGAACGCTCTTTATGGAACAGTTGACAACCGCCTTACACGATCTGACACGATCATCTCGCATTATTGTATCGCCAGCGGATGAACCGGGGGAGGGCGAGCAGAAGTTAATGGACTATATTCGTAAGAAAGGCGTCAACGACGCTGTTGTTTACGGATTGGATGCGGATTTGATTGTATTAGCACTCTTTCAGTACGCACGATATGGAACACGGGTCGACCTGTTTCGAGAAGAGACGGAATTCGGAGGAGGTGTCAAGACCAATTCCTTGGGCGCAGAGCAGTTTCTGTATATGGATATGTCGAGGTTGGCAACGGCCTTGTTTTCGGCGCATGGTCGCCACGGTTCTCAAACGAAGGCCGAGTTCCTATGCGATTTTGTAGGGATTATGAACCTGTTGGGCAATGACTTTGTTCCGCACGGAATGGCGCTCAAGATCAAGGACAATGGGATTGAACGACTGTTGGAGTATCTCGTCGAGTTGAAGGAACCGCTGGTTCGTATAAAGGAGAAGGCAGAGTACAACGTACCGATACTCTTAGATCTTGTAAAACGATTGGCGGAAACCGAGGCCGAGGATGTGTTGAAATCGGTCTCGAAGAAGTTGACGCAGCGTATTGGAGTGATGGGAGGGGATGTAGTGGAACGGGCCTTAGCACGGGCGCAAGATGCTCCGTTAGAGTGGCGGGAGGACGAGATTCTTGTATACAAGGTTCATAGTGGAGATCGAGCACAGTACCGATTACGAAACGATTGGTCAGCGATATATGATCGAAAGGCGCTAGGGGGAGTGGATACAAAAAAAGCAGCCGGTATCTTTTGCGAATCCTTGGGATGGACGCTGGCCTATTACGCAGGCGAACCGGTAGATCATGAATGGATGTATCCATGGCTGCTGCCTCCTCGATGGCAGAGTCTTGTCGAGTGCTTGTCCGGTACAGCAGCCCTCAAGTCCGGTACAGCAGCCCTATCTATTCCAACGACGAGACGATTGGAACTGAAGCCGTTGGAGCAGCTAGCCCTTGTGTTACCCGAGTCGTCCTTTCAACTTCTGCCTTCCGAATACAAGAAGTTGATTACGGCGCATCCGTATGCTTGGCCCACGGAATACAGTGTCGCCTCCTTTGGAAAGCGCTTTCTATGGGAATGTGAGCCCCAGATTCCCTTGTTACGGCCGGATCAAATACGATCTTGGATTGAAGAATTGTATGACTAAAGTAAGATGAAGTCACGATCGATTCAATATATTGTAGGCGCCGTTGTAATTGTTTTTGGAATTGCGCTTGCGTTTGCCGTCAAAACAAAAGATGGCTTTAGAGGGGGGGGAG
>Ga0114963_10000875_pt1 | contig 20638 bp, 20 predicted proteins | sample C_131016_EF_Meta_FD_87019 | JGI IMG/M metagenome (GOLD analysis project Ga0114963, IMG submission 87019) | Freshwater microbial communities from Lake Croche, Canada to study carbon cycling - C_131016_EF_MetaG | ecosystem: Environmental > Aquatic > Freshwater > Lake | place: Lake Croche, Canada...
CAGGGCTACAATAATCCAGCCCCGCAACCGTCGCTTGGCAGAAGTGTCGGTTTAGCTCTCCGATCCTACGGACCCGTTGGCGCGGCTGCGGGCGGAGGCGCTTTGGCTTCGAGTATGTTGCTAGGCCCCGAAACGGCTCCGCTTGGGGCGGGCGCAGGGCTTTTGTCGTATGGCGGCGCAAAGCTGATCGGCGACCCTCTTGTTGCCGGGTACAATTACATCAAACCTCAAAGCTGGCCTGCCCTTACGCCCCCCACGCAAGCCATCAGCAACGCTTTGGACACGATCCTGCCGAAGCCCGCAACGCCGGAGGAGCGAATCGGCGACGCCATCAATCAAGCGGTATCCGATTCTGTCGGCACAACGGGGCTTGGGGCGTTTAAGGGAGCCGCAGGCGCATTACAGGCGATGAACAACCCTGTTGTTCAGGGGGTCGGTAAAACGCTTGCCGAAGCTCCCGTTGCCCAAGCTGGCCTGTCTGCGTTAAGCGGCGCAGGGTATGGGATTACCCGCGAAGCGGATCCAAATAATCCGTATACACAGATGGCCGGAGCGATTTTGCCCGCCCTCGTCGCTGGCGGGGTCGCCAATGCCGGGCGCGGTACGCTGAATTTCCTTGGTCCCGAAAACGTAGCGGCGTTTGCAACGGGAGGGCGCGAAGCTGCGGCCAATACCTACGCTGAAAACGCCGTGGCCAAGCTCTTGCAAGAGCGTGCAGGAAACGCAGGCCAGCAGGCAGCAGCCGTTGATAATTTAAATCAAGCCATCAACAATGTTACCGCCAACGGATACCTTCCTACCTCGGGAACGGCTTCCGGCAACGTCGGGCTGATCGCTACCGAAAAGGGTTTGGTCAACAATCCGACGGTTCTCAACCGCTACGTCGAGAATCAACGTGCCGTAAACAATGCCCTTGCCGGGCAAATGGAACAATCTGGCGCTTCGCCTAGCGCGGCACAGAACTTCATGGGCAACATTCTCGAAGGGCAACAGCGGTCGGCGCAGAATTCCGTTAATGCCGCGCAGGATGCCGCTGACAGGGCCAATCAAGCCTTGGCACAACGTCAGGCCGACGTATCGACGATGAGCGCAGACAGCACGCGCACGGGGGCGTCCACACAGGTTCGCGGGTCGCTAAACGATCAATTCAGCAACGCCCGTGCAACCGCAGACGAGCTTTATAGCAAGATTCCGCAAGATGTGGCCGTCCCAGTCAACAATTCCCGAGACATTGCCGCAGGCATCGCCAAGGGGTATGAAGGAACGGTTGGGGAAGTCCCGCCTGCCATCACCAAATTCCTTGAAGTCAGCGAAGCTGGAGCGATGCCAGCGGCCAAGGCGCAGCGTAATCTCGAAGAGCTTTACGCCGCCATTCAGGAAACGCCCAAAAACTCGCCCGCTGCCAAGGCGCTTGGGGATCTTCGGAACGCTCTTGACCACGATATTTCCCAAGTGGAATCGGTATCCAAACCGCTTCAGGAAGCTCGTAATTTCTACCGCGATACTCTGGCGCCTCAGTTTAAGCAAGGTGCGTCTGCCCCGGTACTCAATCAACGTGGAGCAGGTGGCGCCGATGCCGTGGCACCCGGTAACACGTTGGACCGTTACATGGGCAACGAAGCCGATGCAGCCCGTCTGAAATCTGCACTTGCTGGCGAGGGTGGCGAACTCAAGCCAAGCGACGCCGCAGCCGTTCGTGATTGGGCTGTCTCCAAAATGGCTGCTTCGGTCGGCGAAAACCCGACGGGAACCAAGATTCGTTCTTGGCTTAAAGCCAACGATTCCGTCATTTCGCAGTTTCCCGAAATCAAGACTGAGATTCAGAAGATGGCCAACCGCATCGGCGGGGCCGCGCAATTCAAAGACAAAATGGCGGGCGAACTTGTGGCGCGTCAGGCTGACCTCAAAGCTGCACAGACAGCCGCCACAGACAGCAACGTCGCCAAGTTTGCCAACGGCAATCCTGTCGCCGAGGTAGATTCGTTCCTGTACGGTAACAACGCAGACCGCCGGATGGCTGAACTCGTCAAGCAGGCCAGCTTGGACAAGACGGGTCAATCCACCGAAGGGCTTAAAAACGCCGTCAAGGAATCAATTTTGCAAAAGGTCAAAGCCTTCGGTTCCAATCCCAGCGCCAGCAATTCGATTGACGCCATCTCGGCAGGGGATTTGCCCGCTACGATTGCCAAGATGAACAAGCTCCTCCTCGACGGAACCCCCACACGCAAAGCGATGCAGCAAGTCTTTACGTCGGATGAGATGAGCAAGCTCGACCAGATCCGCAAACAGCTTGAGGTATCGAACCGCATTAACTGGAAGGCTACGACGGGCAGCGATACGGCTTCTTTAAGTACGGCGCAGGAAATGGTCGGCGCCGTCAAGCGAGGCGCTTGGAATGTACCTATCGTCAAGGGCGCCAAGACGATTGGCAGCATTCTTGATGTTGGCGGTGCAACCCTTCGAGCGGTCGTAATGAAAGACCCGGAAAAGGTGGCGAAAGACGTTTTGACCAACGCCATGCTCGACCCCAAGCTTGCCAAAGCCCTTCTTTTGAAACCCACAGACACAAATCTGCCGATGATTCAGCAGTCAATTACCCCGTATTTGATGGCGTATCTGCAAAATCCGACTGACCAAACCGCCGCGACGCCTGCGCCCGGAAAAGCTGGCAAGATGCTCAACGCAGCCGGAATGCGCCCATAATTTCTTCGATCCCACGGTTTCAGGATCTTAGAATCTTGTTGACCAACACGGCCAAACAGGACAATAACGAAACCCCTAACCCTAACCCTAACCTCAACCAAACAACATCATGTCGTTCAAAATCATCACAGGAACTTTGTCGGCTGACGTAGCCGCTACTGGCACGTTCACCGTTTCCTACCCTACAGGCACTAACGCTGGTCACTATGCCGAGTCTGTCAGTCATCAGTTCGTCGTCAACCAGAACATCTACAGCTACCCCGCAGGTTTCAGCCTGACCTTCGGTTCCAGCAACATCACCGTTACCAATAACGGAACTGGCACTTGGAGCAGCGGTTCAAGCTATACGCTTCAAACCGAGCTTATCGGAGTTACCCAGTACACCGATGTGGATTCCGGCTTCCAGCCCGCCAACACGACCCGCCCGATCGTGCTTGAGACGGTCCTCGGTACGCCTGCCGCAGCTTCCAGCACCTATCTGGCCGCTTCGCAGTCGGTCGCCGCTGCCGGAGCCGCAACCCTGTCCGCCACCAGCCTTGACGTTCCTCGTAACGTGGTTGCCGCTTGGACGACCAGCGCCAAGATCACCGTCAAGGGAACCGACGTTTATGGCGTTGCCCTGAGCGAATCGATGGCTTCCGCTGGAACTTCCTTCACCGGGAAAAAGGCATTCAAGACCATCACCAGCATCACTTCGGATACCTCGATTACTGGCTTTACGGCTGGTACGGGTAGCGTCCTCGGTCTTCCGTTCTACCTCCCCGCCGCAGGCTCCGTCCTCGGTGAAATCGTTAGCAATTCCAAGGCTGGTACGGCTGGTACGTTCGTGGCTGGTGTTTCTGGCTCCGTTGCTACTTCCACCACGGGTGACGTTCGCGGAACCTACGCCCCTAACGGTGGCGTGAGCGGAACTGACAGCTACATCATCATCGCCGCTTGCCCTGACGCCGGGTTCAAGGGTGTAGCCCAAGCCTAATCACTCCGACTAGGTTAGAGAGTTAGCAAGGCCCCTCTGGCAACAATGTCAGAGGGGTTTTTGCTGCACTGCAACAAGGCGATACGCTCAAAACGTGCCCAGTTCCTGCCGAAATCGACAGACAAGCATTGATTTCATTACCAGAATAGACGCCCGAAACGACCCGATTAGCCCTCCTTGGGCGTTTCCTCCCTAGACTTGGGCCGAACCAACATACAATGGTTTGGCCCTTTTTCTTCTTTTCCAAGGCTATAGCCTGTTTGTTGATGGGTGTTTGTTGGCCATAGCCTACACCCGAACGGGGCGTTTAGCCTTATAACGCCCCACATTACACCCGAGCGGGACCAATCCTTTTGAGAAGGACAGATTTGCTCAAAATCATCCCGAAGCGTAGCTTGATTAACTCGTGCAGAGATAATCACCCGTGAGGGGAATAACAAGGTACAAATCTAAACAAGGTCGCGGTAGAAGTGCAGCGACCCCTTCCCGCCCCACACTCCCCTATACAACTTAAACCCGCAACCGATCAAACTGTTGGCAGACGCAAGGTTCCAGTTTTTGACATACGAGACAACCTGCCGCAGACGTAACCGCTTCGCATAGGCCACCCGTGCCCGGATCAACTTCTTCTGAATCCCCTGTCCCCGGTAATCTTTCGCCACGCCGCAGCGCGTCAGGGCGACAAGTCCCTCGTTACACTTTTCTCGGCAAGGGCGCATCCCGGCAAACGCCACAGGTTTAACGCCGTCCCAGACAACCCACCAATAACAGCCGTCGCTAGTTTCGACCGCGCCGTCTGTGGGGAAACATCGACGATCAAGTTCCAGAACAATCTTTTCGATGTCTGGGTGCAGATTGTCTGGTGTCGCTTCGAGCTTTAATTTCACGGGTAATGGAGATCAATCCGCCGTGGAGTTTATGGTGGCAATTCGCGCAGACAAGCACACACTTTTCTGCTTCTTTCCGAAGGGATTCGTAGCTTTTGCCAGACGAGTTGCTCAATCCGAATGATTTTTTGGACGGATCGATATGGTGAAAATGTAAAGCTGGGGAACACTCGCTGAACCCGCAAAATTCACATTTGCCGCCCCATTCTTCCTTTAACCTCGCCAACGACCCTTTAGCCCTCATGCTTGTGCGGCGATCATGTCGAGCCTTAAAGCTTGGATCCACATGATAGCTAACGGTGGTACCCCTGCATCCCAACAAAGCAGCGATTTCGTAATTTGATTTGCCTTCTTTTTTAAGATCCAAGCACCTCTGTTTTAGGGTCACGGGGCGATAGACGACCATACCCCTGTAGGTTGCGCAAGCTAAAAGTGTTGCTTTTTGTCGGGAACCGACCTACACATTGCCGAGATGCACAACCTCGCCGCCATTTTCCGCTTCCTGCAACTTTTTTCGCACGCCGCGCACAACATGACGAATGGCTGCACCTTCTTTGCAGACCACAAATTTCTTCAAAAGCTGTATGGCCAATACGAAGAGGCGTTCGATGCTACCGTGGAGCGGCTTATCGGGCTGGGGGAAATCAAGACCGCCGAAGAACGGTTGGAAATCGACGCCAAGGCCGCTTCCATTCTAGCCAAAGCAGACACTGAGGATCTTGAATGCGCCGAAGATTGGTTTGAGGTTCTTCAGGACATGGAAGTGGAACTTTGCAAAGCCATCGAAAAGCTGGCCAAAGGCAAAATCAGTCAAGGTACGCTCAATCTGATCGCCCAGTTTGCAGACGACTCCGAAGTCCGGCAGTATCGTATCGGGCAAAGGTTGAAAATGGCGCCCGCCGAGAAAGCTGAACCCGAACGGGCTTACTGATGAGCGCGGTTCCTACCCCCTACACTAGGCAGGCGAATTTTGTTTCCGACGCTGGGAACAACCCGAGCGGGTCGGCTTCACCCGTAAAACTGGACGCTGAATTCAACGCCGTACAGACAGCCATTTCTACGACGCAATCCCGGCTGGCGCAGATCCAGCGGGATGACGGTGGCTTGCTCAATGGCATCGTGGATCGGAATGCCTTGGCTCCGAACATGGTGTTTTCCGGGGCTGACATTCAGCTTGGGTCTGTAACCGGGTATAATCTGGCGTCTAAAACGGTCACGGCAGACAATATCGCCGACGGTACGATTGACCCGACCAAGCTCACTTCGGGGTTCGCATTGCCGGCATCGGCTATTCCAAATGGTTCGATTTCCGACGCCCAAGTTTCCTCGCTTTCGACCCGCAAGATCACGGGGCTGGATGCAGCGCTAAACGGCAAGCAGCCCGCAGGCAGCTACGCTGCTTTGGTTCACCAGCATTCGCTGTCTGATATTACGCAATCCTCCGCTTCCTCGGGGCAAGTTCCGACGTGGAATGGAACCGCTTGGGTTCCTTCAACGCCTCCCACGGCAGCGGTATTATCAGTAGCAAATAAAACTGGAACTGTGATTCTGACCGCGAATGACATTTCCGGCCTCGGGACCGCCGCTACGCAAAACTCAACCGCATTTGACGCATCCGGGGCGGCGACTACGGCTCAGGCATACGCCGTTCAACGCGCTAATCATACTGGGACGCAGCCTGCCTCAACGATTACTGGGCTTGCCCCAATCGCCACGTCTGGCGCTTACACAGACCTGACAGGTAAACCAACTCTCGCAACGGTCGCCACGTCTGGCGCTTACACAGACCTGACAGGTAAACCGACCATACCCGCCGCCCAAGTCAATTCGGATTGGAATGCTGCCTCTGGACTTGCGCAAATCCTCAACAAGCCGACGATCCCTGCGGCTCAAGTTAACAGTGATTGGGATGCCTCAACTGGCGTCTCGCAGATCCTCAACAAGCCCACCCTTGCAACGGTAGCTACTTCGGGCAGCTACGCCGACCTTTCCAACAAACCGACGCTTGGAACGGCTTCGCCTCTTGACGTAGCTGCCAGCGGAAACGCTTCTACGTTGCAAGTTGTTAAGGGTAACGATACCCGTCTGTCAGACGCTCGCACTCCTACGGCTCACACTCATCCGCTGTCTGACCTGACGCAATCTGCCGCCACCACGGGTCAAGTCCCGACATGGAATGGGACTGCGTGGGCACCAGCAACCCCTTCAGCCGGAGGTGTTACTTCGGTCGCCGGACGGACGGGCGCGGTGACGCTTTCGACGGGCGACATTTCCGGGCTAGTGGTTCCAAGTAAAATCTGCGATGTTTACCAAAATTCAGCGCAAAGTTTTCCGGGAAACACAACCACAACTGTCAAATTCGACACAAAACTTTCCGACCCCAATTCACTTTTTAACACTACAAATTGGACATTTACTGTCCCTGCGACTGGGCTTTATATAATTTATTGCGCATTTCAAGCATCGGGAGGAACAAAGGGCACCTCTTCATGCGATGTAAAACTTGTTGGAACAACGCTTGGAACTGTGAGTTTCAACAACGGCTCAACCTATGCCGCCGTGGATACTTCCCTTAGAATGACATCATTGGTCGCAGTTTCTTTGACAGTAAGCGACCCAATTATTGTTCAAACTTATCAAACACAAACAGTAAATGCATACACAGGCGCCCCTTACATGAGACTAACAGTTTACAGAATAGCTTAATATGATAACATTAAATCCACCCGTCACCATTGCGATTCGTACTGTAACATTTTCCAATTTGACGTGGACGTTGCTCGACGATGGAAGAAAAGCGTGTGCTCTTATCGATGGGTGTATTAAAGAACTTACGCTGTGGGATGGCACAACCACTCCGACCTACGAAGCAATCGGGGACTACACGCAAGCTCAAATTGAAAGCCGAATCTCGGAACTTCTTAAAAACAATCCTGCGCAAATTTTAAGCGCATTATGCTTTATCGAAAATTAACCGCAGCCCGAAGGTGATCCGGGCAGTGGTGAGCGTAGGCTTTTTCGACCGTGGCAACCGTGTCGCCCAGTACCCCTGCGACTTGGAACAGGTTGACCCCGGCTCGGGCTGCCAAGGTCGCCCATGTCCGGCGTAGGTCGTGCATGGTCAACTGTGAAAATTTTGACCCCAGTTTTTTAACAGCCAAACCTGTTAGCTGATCGAAATGGTGTTGCACGGAATGGGGCGTATCCAGTACCCATTCGCAGCCGTCGGGGCGCTCATTGTACGCACGTTCCAAGACAGGCCGCAGACGGTCTGAAATCGGAACCGCTACCCTACGCTTGTTTTTCATGCGCTTGCCGTTTTGATCGTATCGGATGACCCCGGCAAGTAGATCAACTTGATCCCATCGGAGTTGTTCAATCGACCGCCTGCGGGCAGCCGTATCCAAAGCCAAGGCGACAAAGCGGTGAATCCTAGACAAACGTTCACCGCTGGTTTGCGAGGCCAACGCCAAAAACTCGCGTTCCTCGGCTTCGTTCAGCCAAAAATCCCGTGCCGGGGCACTAGGGGGAAGGACGATATGGGGGATGCTGTTGGCATCGATCCTACGCTGACGCTTGGCGTGGTTCAGCGCGGCATTCAGGGTCACAAGCTCCCGTCTGATCGTGCTATCCTGTACCCGGCGACCCAGTTCCCCGTTACGGCGTTTCCTCTTGTAGGTCGCAATACGGTCGCTTGTCAGGTCTGCCGGGAACAAGTCGCCAAATTCCGCCTCAAGGGGCTTCATGGCGATGTCAATACGCTCCCAAGCGATGACTTGTTCCTCGACGTGTTCGGCCCGGTAATCCGCAAGGATGCGGCGGACGTTCAGGGTTTCTCGGGCTTTGCGGTCGGCTTCGGCTTCAAGGATCCAGCCAGCAAGGAAGCGTTGCGCCTCCGCCATGTCTGCCGTCCTCGTAGAAACCCGTTTGGATCGTCCGTTGTCTGTCCAGCGAATTTCGTAGATGCCGCACTCGTTGAATTCGATGCGGGGTCCTTTGTTGGGTCTTGCCATGTTCGTGTGTGTTTGAGGTTGGGGATGTCGGTTAAATCAATGAGGACGGGGCGACCGGGTATGTAGGGAAGTCGCCCTTCGCGCCGCCAACGGGCGATTGTGGAAACACTGCGACGGAGCAGCCGGGCAGCCTCTTCTTGGGTAACAAGTTGCAAGGGATCATCGTTTCAGGATGTTGAAAATTTCGACCGCTTGGTCAAGGGTGACGGATTGAATGATGCGCAAACGGACTGTGCCGTCGGGCAACTGTGTCATTTCCAACACGGCGTTTGATCTATCGTGTTGGGGGATGTCGGGCGACAGGTCCGCAGGGGCGCATTCTAGGGCTTCTGCAAGCTTGGCGAGATTTTTGGGGGTTGGGCGAACCGTCCCATGAATATACGTTGAGATGCTGTCTCGTCCGAGACCCGTGGCGCGGGCTAGATCGCTTTGGTTCCAGTTTTTTATTTTTAACCGTTGTGCGATCCGGGCGCCAAATTCGTGCGTATTGTGCGTGTTGGTGGTATCCATGTTCGTGTTTGTTTCTGCCGTGTTGGCAATGATTCCTACATAACCCTACAAAGTGGAGGATGTCAAGGGGTGATTTTTGAAAAAAAAAACTGAACACGGCGTGCAAAAATTTGTTGACCGACTCGCCCGACACTTTGTAGGTTCCGACGATTCGTAGGCCACCAACACTTTATGAACAGTAAACTCGACACAAAAAAACTTGTAGCCCACTTCGGAGGAAGGTCATGTTGCCACTCAATGCTTACCAAGGCCGGGTACTCGGTCAGCAAGAAAGCCATTGAGAAATGGCAGGAGCGCGGATCTATCCCCCTTAACCGTCTGTTGCAGCTTGCGGAAGTTGAAAAGAAAATAAACAACCGCACGTTGAATTTCATGGATTTCACGGCGCTTCCCAATGAATAACACTTTCCTCAAACACCTTCTCGGGCTTGCTTTTAACAGGAACTGCCGAGCCGTAGAGATCCTTGCCAAGCGGTACGGGATCCTCGTCACACTTCTATGAACAGCCGTGCAAAAGGAGCTAGGGGCGAGCGCCAATGGCGCGATCAACTGCGGGAAAACGGCTACGACGCCAGACGTGGCCAGCAATTTGCGGGCGGTACAGACAGCCCGGATGTCGTTTGTGATGCCCTTCGGGGTTTTCATTTTGAAGTCAAGTGCGTCCAAGCCCTCAACGTCGATAAGGTCATGCGGGAACAAGCGGCTCCTGACGCCGGATCCGATAAGATTCCCGTCATCGCCCACAGAAAGGACAGGTCGGATTGGTTAGTAACGATACGCGCCACGGATTATTTCCACATCCTTCGCAACTGCGACTTGAACTCTTTGAACAGCACAAAGCGATTACAATGAAAGCCACTCTTGAATTCAACCTTCCCGAAGATACCGTCGAGCATTCAGACGCCATCAATGGCACGGATTACAAATTCGTCCTTCAAGATATGGACACCACGTTGCGGGATAACCTCAAATATGGACACGATTACAAAACCGCAGGCGAAGCTTTGGAAGCAATCCGCAAAGAGCTTCACAACGCCCTGATGGAACGCAGCCTTTCGTTAGACTGACAGCCAACACACACACAACACCACATGAACCAACCCACGCAAATCGTCCTAACGGACATGGAAAGCATCCTTGCTTTCGCCCTCAAACAAGCCGACCGACACGGATTCGACGAAATACGCATTTCGGCGCCCCGTGCCCGGGGTTTGCTCCTCGACATCAAGCGCGTCATTGCCGACGCGAAGAAACCCGCAAAACGTCAGCCAGCTTGGCTCGACCGACCCGAATGAAAAACGACGCACCAACAGCCGACGAGCTTAAAACCCTCGTCGGCGACATGATTGACCGAGTATACGAAATCGGTCTAAAAAAACACGGACGTCATAAATGGTTTCACCACGAAACCGTGCGACACCATGTAGACCGCAGCATTCGTCACGCAGCCACAGCAATGATGCGCCGCGACGGCAACGAACCTTGCGATATAGACGGAGAAAATGAAGTGGATCACATGGAGCGATCCATCATCCGAGGAATTTTTGCAATAACGAAACTCAAATTTGGCCACGAATGAATTTAATTCTCCAACTGCAAAGGCGTAAAGAATTCAATCTTTGGTGTGGTTCTCGGGGCAATGCGCACCGATATGCCTTGAAAATGTTTCCAATTTACCGGGAGCGCGTTTTTAAATACTGGCTTCGTTCTAAAGGATTTTGAAAACCCTTTATCCAGTTCAACAGACGCACGTTGATCGTCTGTGGCATATCCTGTCGCGTCATGGTTCGGCGTTGGATTCCTCGGAAACAGGCTGCGGAAAGACCGTCTGCGCCGCCGAACTTGCCCGACGACACGACGATTTCGTTCTCGTTATCTGCCCAAAAGCCGTCATCCCGTCATGGCAACGCGAACTTACCGAACGGGGCGTAAAGGCTCACGTTACAAATTACGAATCTGTTCGTACCGGGCGTACCAAGGCCCTTGGTAATTGGTCGCCTCGCGGAAAGCAATGGCTTTGGAATTTGCCCAAAGGAACTTTCGTAATCTTCGACGAGGCGCACAAATGCGGCGGTATCGGAACCCAAAATTCCAAACTCCTGATCGAAGCCAAGGACCGCTACAAGGTTCTCATGCTGTCTGCGACGCTGGCGTCCAGCCCCCTGCAAATGCGTGCTGCGGGCTACGTTCTCGGTCTGCACGGGCTCGGAAACTTTTATCAATGGGCAACCCAGTACGGGGCAAAAAAGAATCGTTGGAACGGCTTCGATTTCAGCGGTGATGAAAACACCATTGCAAAACTCGGGGCGTTAATGTCGCCCCGTGTCAGCCGGATGACGGTATCCGACCTCAAGGATCATTTCGCCGAGACGCAGATTAACACGGAACCCTTGAACTTTGGCGACGAGATCCAGCGCATCTACCGCGAGATGGAGGACGAACTGGCCGAGCTTGCCGAGCGAGCCAAAGACGATCCCAAGGGCGCCGCTGCCAATGCCCTGACAGCCCAGCTTCGAGCCCGCCAGCGGGCAGAACTGCTTAAAGTCCCGGTCATTGCCGAGATGGTCGAAGATTACCTTGCCGAGGGTAAAAGCATCGCAATCTTCGTCAATTTCACAGCCACGCTCGATGCGCTCTACGACAAGCTGAAAATGCAAGTTGAGACTATCGACGGCAGGCAAACTGCCACGATGCGAGAAAACGCAATCGGGCGATTCCAGTGCGACCACAGCAGGGTGATCCTTTGCAACACGGCTGCCGGGGGCGTTGGCGTCAGCCTGCACGATGTCACGGGCAAACATCCCCGGGTCGCCATCATCAGCCCCGATTGGAATGAGAAATCAATCATCCAAGCCATCGGGCGCGTCCACAGGGCAGGCGGTAAGACGCCCAGCCAACAGCGCATCCTCTTCGCCGCAGGAACGATTGAAGAACAAGTCGAGAAGTCCGTTCGCAAGAAAATCCGCAACCTTGAAACATTGAATGAAAAAAGTGCTTGCCACGAATCGGAAACCTCCTACAAATTGTCGCCACCAAACCACCAACACACCAACACACCAATGCCCGCCAACACCACGACCAACAATGAAACCAACCACAACGCCCGTATCCATGCGGAGTACAGCCCGAGCGGCCTCAAAATGTTCGAAGCTTGCCCGTCCTACAAAAAGCGGGAAGGGTCAAACGCCATCGCCGACCAAGGAACCAAAATCCACGAAGCGATTGACTCGGGCGACACGTCGCTCCTCACGGAAGAAGAGGCTGCCATCGCGCAATACTGTTTCGACTTCCAAGGCCACATTCGCAGCAGCAAAGGCACTGCGCCTGTTACAGAGCTTCGCGAGCGAGTTCTCCAAATCAATCTCGGAGATGAGAACACTTTTGGAAGCGCGGACCTTATTGAAATCTACGGAGACGGATCAGCCGTTCTCATGGATTGGAAAACTGGCTTCGGAGGAGTTGATGACGCAGAAATCAACAGCCAAGTCTGGGCTTACACGCTCGGAGTCTTCCAAGCGCACCCCGAAGTCCACACGGTCGATGCCTACCTTGTCCTGCCCCGCAGACAAGAAATCTCACACGCCACATTCAAACGGTCTGAAGCCGACAAGTTGGCTTTGCGAGTGGGAACCATCATCAGCCGAGCCAAAACCGTCGCAGGGCAAGAATTTAACCCGCAGGAAGGCGTCTGCGATTACTGCTCCAACAGGGGGTCTTGCAAGGCCCTTGCCGAAAAAGCGCTCATCATCGGTCAGAAAGCGGGCTTCGACGTCCCAGAAAGCATTTCTCTGGACGGTAGCCCCGATGACCGGGCAAAACTCCTCAAGCTGGCTAATCTTTTAAGCCTTTGGTCTGACGACACCAAAAAGGAACTCCTGCGCCAAGCCCTCGAACAGGGTGCAGAGATCCCCGGGTACCGTCTGGATCAGCGCAAGACGCCCCGGACTATCGATAACCCCGTCGCGGGGTGGGAAGCCATCAAAACGATGGTTGACCTTGAAGAATTTCTGTCTGCGGCATCGCGAATCAGCGTGCCGACACTAGAAAAAATTGTCTCGGAGAAAGCCGCAAAGGGTCAAAAGGCGAAAGCCAAGGAAGCCCTTGAAGACGCTCTCCGTGACGCAAACGCATTGAAGGAAGAAGGCGTCATCCACGTCCTGAAAGCCCTCAAGGCATAAACACCAAAACCCAAACCCACCAAACACCCAAAACACAATGGCAACCATATCGTTCGCACCCAAGGCAGAGGCTCCCGCTCCTGCACCCGCAGCGCCTTCCACCGAAGTCGCAGTCATCGAACCCACTACGCTGGCCGTCTCGGCTCCCTCCACGCCCTCGGGCATCGAAGGAGAGATTACGGCAGGGGACATTCGCCCGCCCCGCATCAACCTCGTCCAGAAGACGGGCAAGCTCGGCGACGAGTTCACGCCCGGAGCCTTTGTCTATGACAAGGCGTTCCCGATCACAGACGGCAAGAAGCATTTCAACGCTACGGTCCTGCGGTTTAAGAAGTATTATCAGCAGAAGCTCGCTTTCGGCGAGAGTCAGGATATGCCGCTGAAGTTTGACACGGCTGCCGAAGTCCGCGCCAACGGCGGTCAGGTCAGTCAGTACGACGCGCCAGACTTCTACCAAGAAGCCGCAGACATCCTGTTTGCCATCGAAGCCCCTGCAAACGTGGACGAGGAACACATGGCGTTCTTCCCCTACGTCAACGAGGGTAAGAACTACGGGCTCGCGGTCTATACCGTGACCAGCAGCGGCTTCACCAGCATCGGGAAGCGCATCATCACCGATGCGACCATGCTTCTCCGTGACGGTCTGTGGACGGGGCAATACCGCATCCATAGCGAGAAAAAGACGAGCGCACAAAATAGCTGGTTTGTCCCGGTTGCCACCTTTGACAAGAAGCACAGCGCAGAGGCAGCCCAGTTCTTCCGCAACATCGCGCAACTCTAAAAAACCTTTGGGAGCTTTTGAGAATGGGAGCGCGGGGAGAACCCGCGACCGGGGAAGTTGGACACCCTTCATGCGAACACTCAAAAGCTCCCTCTTTTTTTTTATTTATGAACCCAACGACAGAGGAAACTCCTAAAAAGGACACATCCACCGAAACCTGTCCTTCTCAAAAGGACAACGAATGGCGAGAGCTTGGCCCTGACGAGGTGATCTGCGATGGAGATGAATACAACCCTGCCTCTTTGGGCGAATGGATCAAAGTGCCTCATGGGTGGATCGGAGAAACATGCGACATAACCAAGATCCGCACCCGCCGCCCGTTGCCAAAGCTGAAGGAGGATAAATGAATTTCGTACAAATTATTGTCCTTTCGATTATTGCCATCGGTCTTTTCATTTACATCTATAAAAATCCCCGATGAATACCTACGACCAAGCTTACGCTTATTACGACAACAGATCCGAAATCGAAAAAAGCATCAGACGCATTTTGGGCGGCGATACTCCCGGCTATCACAAAATGGGAAGGGATAAAAAGTTTAGAAAATTACAGGACGAGAAAAACCTTTGTGAAGTTTCTCCAGAAATCGAATTTGAAATCCAAAAAGCAATGAAAAAACTATTTGAAACACTTATTTCCCGATGAATACCTACGCAATCGATTTTGAAACTTTCTACTCAAAAACGTGTTCGGTCACGGAGCAAGGAGTCTACCATTACCTCCGGCACCCGGAAGCCGACATCTACCTCGTCAGCATTGCCGGAACAGACGGAACCCGATTCGTCGGACACCCCAAAGACGCTCCGTGGGACACAGTTTGTGCGGGTGAACCGACATGGCTAAGTCACAACACGGGATTCGATATGCCCGTCTTCCTGCGTCTGCAAGAGTTGGGACACGCGCCCGAATACCTACGCCTCAAAGCATGGCATGACACGGCAGACCTAGCCGCTTTCCTCGGCTACCCCCGCAGCCTCAAGGAAGCCAGTTTCTATCTCCTTGGCAAAGAGATGAACAAAGACACCCGCGACAAGATGAAGGGACAGCGCTGGGAGGAAATGCTGCCAGAGTTTCGCGATGAAACCCTGCGCTACGCCCTCACCGACGCCGAAAACTGTCTGCAAATCTGGCTCGATCACGGGCACAAATGGCCTGAACACGAACGCGACATTTCCAAGATGACCCGCGAGATGGCTTACACGGGCGTTCCGCTTTGCCGCCAGACCATCGAAGACGCCATTCACAGACTCGGCGTCGAAGTCTGGAAAGCCGAAGCCCTTGTCCCTTGGGCAAAGGAAGCCCCTGTCCTATCACCCCTTGCCGTGCAAGCCGAATGCGTGAAGGTCGGTATCGAATTCCCCGGATCCTTGGCACAGTGCGACCCTGAAGTCGAAGCTTGGGAAGAGAAATACAGCGAGCAATACCCTTGGATCAAAGCGATCCGCAATTACCGCAAGGCCAACAAACACCTTAAAACGGCGCAGACAATGGGCGGGCGTCTGCGAACCGAAGGGCCTTACGAAGGCTCAATGGCTTACGGGCTCAAGTATTTTGGCGCCCACACGGGCCGCGACAGCGGTGACAGCGGGTGGAATGCCCAGAATTTGCCGAAGGGAAAGACCGCCGGGGTTGACCTGCGATCCTGCATCAAGGCGCCCGCAGACCATACTTTCCTTATTGTTGACCTGTCCCAGATTGAACCCCGTGTGCTGCACTGGCTCGCTGACGATACAGCTATGCTCAAGTTCATCCGCGAATGCCCCGATCTTTACGAAGCGCAGGCGCGGGCTTGGGGGCTTTACGATGGCAAAGGGGTTTTCAAGGGCTCTCCTACCCGGCACATGATGAAACAACTTGCCCTTGGCCTTGGCTACGGCATGGGGGCGAAGAAGTTCCAGACCGTTGCCGGAGTCTCGGCAGACGAGGCTGAACGATTGGTCAAGCTGTATCGATCCAAGAACCCGCTTGTTACAAAGCTATGGAAGAGATTGGAGGATAATTTGCGCAAGACGGCAAAGACATCGGGTGACAATCACGCCGAAGTTTCCTTGCCATCGGGTCGCGTCATCACCTATCGCAACGTTTCCACGGATCACGGGGGACTGACCGCCGAGATCCCGCGCAACGGAAAGATGCTGCGTCTAGGTATTTGGGGCGGGACGTTGACCGAAAACCTTGTCCAAGCCGTTGCCCGCGATGTCTTTATGGATCGCTGCGTCGCCCTGTACAACGCCAACCTCAAATGCTGTCTGCGCGTCCATGACGAAGCTGTCATCGTCGTCCCCAAAGCCACTGCTGACCGGGATTACAAGCGTGCCATCGACATTATGACGACGCCTCCGGCATGGGCTAACGGATTACCCTTGGCAGCGGAGGGTATGATTTCCGATACCTACACCAAATAAAACCATGAAAAACACCGAAAAATACAAATCAGACCCAAGTATATTCGATAAACTACCCGAAGATGCGATTTTAATGGATGGTTATGACGATTGCATTCTTGGAATAGCGGAAAGATGTGGCTATAAGGACATTGTAGCGTATGACTTGGATAAAATTTTAGAAAAATTAGTAAAGCAGGACGGAATGACGATGGAGGAAGCCTATGAATTTTATTCTTTCAACATGGTCGGTTCTTGGGTTGGGCAGCACACTCCGTTATTTGTACGGAAACTTCCCTAACCAAACAAATGAGCCCGAAACTTCACAATGCCGTCATCAAGCTTCTTGAATTCGTCGCCAATAACTGCGGCCCGACGGACGATTTTCCTATGGAGATCAATTTCGACAACGAAATTACCGCCGAGGAGTTTGGCCGTTTGTTGAATAGGCTTCAGGAACTCACCGAGTTTGAATACACCCCCAACCGCAATTCGTAACCCATGAGCGCAGGAAAAGGATCCAGACCACGCAACAACTTCTCCAAGAAGTTCCGCGACAACTACGACTCCATCTTCAAGAAGAAACCCGTAAAACACCGAAGCGTCGTCACCCAGATCGCGTTCAACAATATGGAACGCTACAAGCTCGTCGGCTCGGATCGCGTCTTGCGCGTTCACCCTAAGACCAAATGCAAGGGGCAGCACTGTTGCATCCATAACCCGTCAGACCATCACATGAAGGAATGGCCGCAGAACTGGCGCGGGGATCGCGGTATCATGGAACGCATCTGCCCTCACGGCATCGGACACCCTGACCCGGATGACCCGGCCACAGACAAGATTCACGGCTGCGATGGCTGCTGTACCCCAAGAAAATAGCTAGACACGCCCAAGGGAGGGGGGCGTAGATTTCCCTCCCACCAATCAACACGCAAAACCCAACATGATCGTTTCCACTCTTCCAAACCTGTCGTCGCACGTCGCCACGGCAGAAGACATCACCCTTGTATCAACCTTCAGCAATCCCCGACCCCACAGCCTGACCAAAGAATCCTTTCGCCAGTGGTGCGCGGCATCCACGACGCAATCGAAATTCTTTTCCGTCTGGCAGGGCATCAACCCGAAGGCTCGCATCGCAACAGGCAACCCCGCAACACGGCTACACGGTATCATCGGAGATTACGATAATTCCTCGGCTGCCTCGCACATCGGAGATCTACCGCAGGCGTGTGGCGAACTCCCGACATGGATCGTCAATACCTTTACGCCGGGCAAGATCCGTCTGATTTGGGAATTTGAGACGCCCATCAACGTCACCAACGTCGAGATTACCGAGCGATTCATCCGCGAACTCAACAAGCGTATTCGATTTTCCAAAGCCCTTCCCGGCTACGACGAGTCCTCCACAGACAGCAATCAGTATTTTGAACTCGGCACGGAATGGCGCCGTGTTGAAGAAGCCAAGCCAATCCCAACATCCCTTCTCGAAATGGCGATGATTGAAGCCGGGACCAATGCCAAGCTCAATCGCAGCGATGTCGAGATTCCTATTGAAGCCGTCGCCGCCGAAGTCCAGCGCCAGTTTCCGGGGCGATTTACCAAAGCGTTTGACATCGGCGCCCGTCTGCCTCTTTTTTGGATCAACGACGGCATCGACCGCGAGGGATCCATCGTCACCGAAAACGGTATGGTTTGCTTTTCAGACCGTGCGGGGTCCAACTTCATGCCTTGGCGCGCGATCCTCGGAACCAAATTTGTTCAGACCTACGAGGAAGGCGTCATAGGTTCCACGGCTGCAAAGTTTTATACAGACGGCAGGAATTACTACATCAAGGAGAATGGAGCTTGGATTACCCTTTCCCGCGAGGATACCAAGCTCCTGCTCAAGGTCATGGGCGTCAGCGATACCAAGCGCAAGGGTCAGAATACGAGCGATTGTGAGAATGTCCTTGCCCACATCCTGACCAAGCGTCGGGTCGCCGCCGCAGCCCCCATCCTCTACCGCGATAGCGACATCGAAGAAGTCAACGGCGTCAAGTACCTTAATCTTAATTCCCGATACGCCATGCAACCCGCAGCCGAGGGGCAAGGCGACCCGTCACTCTGGCCTTGGTTACACGGTTACATCAACAATGCGTTCGATGACGGCGACAGACCAGAAGGCGAAGCCCGCGATCACTTCCTTGCTTGGCTGAAGCATTTCTATACGTCTGCGCTACGGAAATCCCTGCAACCGGGTCACATTCTTGTCATTGCCGGGGGCGTCCATACAGGGAAATCCTTCATCAACCGCTGGTTGGTCGGGGCAGCAGTCGGCGGGAGCGTCAACGCAACCCCCGTCCTCATGAGATCCAGCGCGTTCAACAAAGGCGCGGGCGAGGTTGGTCACTGGCGCGTGGATGATGCCCCTAGCGATGGCGATTACCGGGAGAAACGGAGATTTACCCAAGCCCTCAAGGAATTTGCGGCGAATCCCACAATACTCTGGCAGCCAAAGTTCAAGGATACGATTGAACTCCCGTTCCTTGGCCGTGTCTGTCTGACCATGAACACAGACCCCGAAAGCTTATCAATGCTCCCAGCGATGGATGGATCATTCGCAGACAAAGTTTCCCTGTTCCTCATTAACGACGATTTTCACCCTGTCTTTCGTAAAACCAACGAGGAGAACGAAGCCATGCTTCTTGCCGAACTCCCTCACTTTTTGCGATGGCTCCTTGATTGGGAAATCCCAGCCCACATTCTCAATCGATCCAAGCCCCGTTTCGGAGTCAAACCTTTCCACCATGCGAAGCTCATGGAAGAGGCTCATGCCGAATCATTCGAGTACAGCCTGCAAGAGATCCTTGAACCTTGGTGCATTGCAAAGGCGAAGGATAAAGACGCCAAAACGACCTATACGGCGACCGAACTCCTTCACGAACTCCAGAACGATATGCCCGGCATTACTCGTGGATTGACGACTCGGATGATCGGAAAAAGCCTTGCGAAGCTGATAGGAACGTATCCGAGGCTGGAGAAAAAATGGTTGGTACATGGCATCACAACCTACCGATTTAACTTTAATATCGATATGTTTGGTGGGGTGGGTTTGCAGAATGATGAAATTGCACCCTTCTAACATGAGAAATAATTCAATGTTATATGGTTACGGAGTTAAAGGGTAATTTGGGACTTTATATCAATTATTGATGTTTGGTGGGGTGGGATAAATTAAACCCACCCCGCCAATTACTCTGTTAAATCGATAAGGGGGGTGGGGTGGGTTTGTTTTTATACCGCGAGCTATACGGAGATATGCCGGACAATCTATATATATATCTTCACACACATAATTAAAATAAACCCACCCCCACCCACCAAACATCGAAAAATCAAAATCGTGAGAATTGTTAGTAGCTGGCCATTCGCTTTGCGGTACAGCCCGACCTCGCTTCCCCGCGACAAGGTCACAGGGTCACAGGGTCACAGGTTGACAACCTACCTCGTGTAGGGTAGTGTTGATTCGTTGGTTGGTTTTTCTTTACGCCAGCCGACGCCCCTTCCGAGGCGGTGCATCTCCCACCGCAGTCGCGACACCCCTCGAACCTTTGCCCTCGCAGACACTCGGAAGGGGTTTCTTTTTGACAAAACCCTTTTAGCCCTTTACGACCCTATTCGTCGGTCGTGTTGTCGTGTGTTGGCCGTCCAGTGGGATAGATAAACCCGCTGGGCGGTCATCACTCCTTCCCGTCGCAACGGATACACAGACCCGTTTTTAAATCCACTGGTGCTTTGCGACCACAAGCCTCGCATTCTGGAATTGTGACTCGCTTGTCTGCCGGTATTGGTTTTTTCGTGGAGCGGGTTTTTGGCTTCATGCGGGCGGAAGACTCCTACAATTTGGAGACGACTGACAACTCCAAAGTTCCAAAAATATAAATTCGTTTTCGCCATCGGAATTTTTGGTTTCGGTGAAAAAATAAAAAATTTGGGCCTTTTAGGCTTAAAAGAAAATTTCAGATTTCAAACGGCGCCCTATTATACATATACGCATACGCGCCCGCGCCTGCGCCCGCGCCCACGCCTGCGCCCGCGCCCGCGCCCGCACCCGCGCCCGCGCCCGCGCCCGCGCCCGCGCCCGCACCACCACCACCCCGCCGCCGCCGCCGCCCCTTGCAATGAAAACTTCCCAGTGAATCCACCGCCGGTTTAGGGCACCTATAG
>Ga0114963_10000877_pt1 | contig 20617 bp, 20 predicted proteins | sample C_131016_EF_Meta_FD_87019 | JGI IMG/M metagenome (GOLD analysis project Ga0114963, IMG submission 87019) | Freshwater microbial communities from Lake Croche, Canada to study carbon cycling - C_131016_EF_MetaG | ecosystem: Environmental > Aquatic > Freshwater > Lake | place: Lake Croche, Canada...
AATCTGAAGAGATTACAAAGCTTTCTGGTAATCTTTCAAAGAGGGCGGCAAATGTTAAAACGAAAGGTAATGATTATGAAGAGGAGTTTGGTGAAAAACTCAGACGAAGCTATGGGCTCTGTCGCGGATTTCAAATCAAAGATACTCGGCTCGGTATGGGGCACGAGATGGACTTCTCAATGGAAATGGAAGGCCATGTTTTAATGTGGGAAGTTAAGAATTATACAGCGGTGGTGCCAAAAGCAGAGGTTGAAAAATTCCTTCGCGACTTGAAAGAGAATCCACAGGCAAAAATTGGTGTTATGATCTCGCGTTCAACTGATATTTATGGTAAGAATCTGGCGGGTCATTTACTTACTGAGTTTGATAATGATAAGATGATGATTTATATTAACAAGTTTGAGGAGTTCTGTGGTGAGGATGAGAATCGTGTATTTCAGCTATTAGGTTCGCTTTTCAGAATCTGGTGGGAATATCACCGCGAAGAGAATAATACGTTTGACCGTGTAGAAATGGTGCGTGAGTTAGAAAAGGCTATTGAGGATATTTCAAAGCGTCGAACAGATTGGCGTCGTCATAAAGCGCATTTGGATGAGTTGTCGCGTTGGACGGCGGATCTTCTTGATGAATCTGAGGGACGTCTTGATCGGATTTTGAAGAAGGCGCGAAATGCTGAAGAAGTTGTATCTGACCGTCCTTTAGTTATTCCTGAGGGTGTATTCCGCGATTCTGGCGAGGAGAAGGAAACTACTTGGATTAGATCCGTGATGAAGGTATGTGAACCTGGTGGAGAGATTGAGGTTCGTGAGCTAGTTGAGCTGTTAGGCGCGCATCATAAGTTATCCAAGGATACAATTCGTTCAAATGTAATGTCAATTATTAAGGACTCAGCAGTTCTTAAGAAGGGAGTTGTAAAGTATATTAAGGGTATTTCTAAGTTTGTACCTGAGTGCTTAATTAGCACAAAGTTGCTCGCATCTGCGAGCTCCTGAATCACTTATACATTTATAAGTGATGAAATTACACCAAGTGGCGGTGTTCCTGAATCATTGATTAAGATATAAATCATTTAACCTAAAGATTATATATATACTATTAATATAGTAAAATGGAATATATATCATCAGCTGATACAGTCGAGCATTTAATTAATTTAATTAAAAATAAAGAGGGAGGATCATATATTAGATTTGGAGATGGTGATTTTTATCTTATGGAGGGTCAACACGATATGCTAGCCACTCCATCACCTGAAATGATGAACAGTTATAAATTACTTATGAAGTGTTTGAATCGAACAGATATGATAAGTATTCCTTTTTATTGTAAATCTTTAAATACTCTTGAAATTGGTATGAAACCTGGAGTTCACGAATATCCAGACAATATGGCATTAGATTTCATTAATAAAATATGCTCTTACATTCCTAATCTTAATAGGTTGTATAGTCATGTCGCACTTCATCAGTCTTTAGTATATAATCCTGAACTTTATGTTAGATTTTTAAAGACAATTATCGCAAATAACTCTACAATTATTATTGGTAACAATGATTTTGATAGGAAAAAAATTAAGTTTTATTTTGGAAATAATAGATATATTGGTGGAAATTCCAATAATTCATTTAATGAGAGAGAACGTTTGTGGTCTGAATTTTCAAATGCTTTAGACAGCATTGATAGTTTCACAGTATGTATTTTAGCGCTAGGATGTGGAGGTCGTGCAATGTCATATAAATTTATCGAGGAAATTAAAAGTAAAAATAAAAATGTACTAATAATTGATATTGGAAGCTCAATAGATGTTCTAATGGGATTAAGAAATACCAGAGCGTGGGTAGAAATGACAAATCCTGATATGACACTTATTGATACATTACTTATGGATAATAGTAGTAATAATAATAGTCTAAATCTAACACAACTCGGTTTAAAATATGAAACAGATAAAGCTACATACCATAATTTTACAGGCATATATGATCAACTACTTAGTTCAAAAAGACATACTATTAAAACATTAATTGAGATTGGTGTAGCTGGAGGAGCATCAGTTAAAATGTGGAGAGACTACTTTACAGATGCTAAAATTTACTGTTCTGATTATAATTTAGATTGTGCTTCTCACATTATTAATCTACCAAATGTTTTTTTCTCTTATGCCAATCAAGACTCAAAAGTGTCTCTTAAAAATTCAATTAATAAGGATATTTTATTAAACTCTGTAGATATTATACTTGATGATGGTGGTCATTTTAGTACACAACAAAAAAATACTATTGAAGTATTTTGGCCATATTTAAAGTCTGGGGGATTTTATATTCTTGAAGATATACATACAAATATTAAACATTGGTATCCTAATGATATTACTTGGAATAATCATAAGAAATATTGGGATGAATCTCCTACTATGTTTGAAACATTATCAAAAATACAGACTGGGATACAAGTTAGTAATACAGAATTACAGGTTCCATCTGATGAAATTAAACAAATTATTCTATGGACACAGCCTACTACTACCAGTGCTACATTTATATTAATTAAAAAATAATCTATACTTGATATATTCTATAGCTTTCATCAATTGCTATAATACCTTCTGCTCCTATAGTTTCTACTATGTGTTTATTTTTAAATAGGGATGGTAATATAACTTCTAAACTTATATCATTTCTAACTTTCATTTCATCAATCACAAGTTTTATTATATGATTATATTCGTCTAAAAGCATATATGGCACAGAGAAAAAGAATGTACAATATACATCATCTACAGCATTCTTAAAAGTTGGTAATTTACTAGAAATATTATGAATATTATAATTCTTATTTACGCGATATCTACCTGATAGCTTATAAATATTTTGTGCTTTAATATTATTTTGTTTAATAAATTCTAGACCCTTTCCTAATATCCAACTATCACCAAGCCCTTTACAGCTTGATTCTATACAGTTTTTTTCTGTTTCACTATCTTCCCCTAAATAGTAGACATAATCACATTGTGATCTAAATATATTAAGTTTTTCATCTTCTAACTTGCCACCTTCAACTAGTAAGATTTTAACATTTGGCATATACTCTTTAATCGATTCTATAGATTTCAGTGTTTGTTGAAATCTTTCTTCTGCACTAAATAGACTTCTTTTATGATAATAGGACCACTCTGTACTTCCTGTATTAATTACACTTGTTATAATAACAATATCATTAATATTAGCACACTTTAATATATAGCTTCTTAGCCATTTAGATGTAAAATATGTATCGAACTTTCTATTTTGCTCTCTCATATAATTATCATATTTATCTGAGTTAGTTTTTAGTTCATTTATTATTTGTTTAAAATCTTCCTTTGAATTAAATTGAAGTTCTTTTGGTACTAAGTATCCATCTTCAAATGGCCATTTTAGACCATTTTCCTGTTGAATAATTAGCGTTCTTGCTATCAATAATTCCAATGTGCGAATATTTGGTTCGCCACACCCCAAAATATCTGCTCCAAACTTAAAAGTAGAAAGTTTTTCAATAAATCTTTCTTTATCGGTTGATACATTAACAATATCATCAGATATCATTTTGTAATACTCATGACGATTTCTATATACTGGATATCCTATATCATTATCGTGAATATATAAACCACCTGACCAGTAAACTTCGTTTTGTCTGTTTGTTATATCTGTAAATGAATCGTGGCTTTCAATCATTTTCCACAATATATCTTTTGGACTACCAAAAATTATAAATGGAAATGAGAATACATTTCTACTATATTCCTTATCTTTATTATAATTTCTTTTATATATAACTAAATTATCTCTATCCACTGCCAAATAGTCTTTTAAGTCATAGTCAAAATCATAATTATCAAAATATAGTACTTTTTTAAAGTTATTATTATTAATTAATGACATAATTATATTGTATGTGTGTTTACTATTATCAGATGCTATATTTTTAAAATTATCAAAAGTAGGAAATATAACTATCAAAATCTCATATTTGTCTGAATTAATCTTATGAATTTCATCTGAATAGTTAAATACATATGATTTAATAAAATTCTCTCTATTTTGATTATATTCCATATAATTATTACATATATAGTAATCTGCCTCTGGAAATATTTTCTTCATTCCAGCAGCGTGCTGACACGGGTCAAATATAGCAATCATAATACTATACTAATAATCGTATTCTCTTTATATCTATAACTTAAAGTAATCTAAAATTCTTCTCATACATACCTCATCAGATAATGCTCTTACAATATAATCTCGTGGACTGAACTTCTTATATTCTTCCATCATTCTATCAATTGCTACCTCCAATTCTGATTGTTCTGTTATCTTAATACCACACTCATCAGACCAATATGGTACTGATGTTGCTGTAAGGAGTTTTGGCCTTAAATAATCATATGTCGCTGTATATCCATTATCCATCTCATCATACATTGACTTTACATCCATCACTAATAAGGGAACTCCTGATGACATTGCCTCCTCCAATGCGAAACCTTGTGATTCGTGTGCATCCATTGTCAACATAAACTTACTTTTATGTAAAGCATCCCTATATTCCTCTTCATTATAACTTCCATATCTAAATATTCTATATTTTAATCCCTTCTGATTAAGTAAATTTAGCGTATAATTAACTAAATGATTTGAACGCCTTTTAATATAGACTATACAGTCATACTCCTTATTAATGTCATTATTTGGCTTAAAATGATTTGTATCCACTGCAAATGGTAATTCCTTCATAGGTATAATAAAATCGTCGACAAACTCTAAATATAAGTGTCGAATCCAGGGCGATAATATATTATATACACAATTATTTACCAATTCTGATTTTTGATTACCTATAATTGCCCCCTCTGGTAATACGAAAAATTGTGGACCCATTATAATTTTAATATTTGTTGGTATTAAAGTTGGATCTACAAATACATTACACGATAACAATATATCATAATTTGATTGTGTAATTCTATCTATACTACTACTCTCTTCATATTCTATATTTAAACTTCTACACATTCTTTGAATAGCCTGATAATTTTTATTATGAGGGTATCCATTTACAATAAATAAAACTAATTTCATTATATCTAATTTAGAGATTTAGACTTTAAATAGAGTGCGTCACCCCACTTCATATCCGTCCATTTAGTTTCAACTCTTATAAATCCATATTCTTCTAACAACTTATCTATATCCTGAATCAAACCACAACCATTATACACATGTTCTAAATTAACTTCTGTATAAATGGCATCACAGTTCTCTAGCAACTCTTTTGATCCTCTTAACACATGAAGCTCTGATCCTTGAATATCTAGATTCCAAAAGTTATACTTAGCAGCGTCTTTTTCTATTCTCTTTAAAAATGAACTTAATTTTTCAGTTCTACATACTACAGATGATGTTATGTTAATATCCCTATAAAATCCTTCATCGTGATTTAATTTTAATATACTTGATGCTTGTGTATTATTGGTAATGTTAAAAATAATATCCTTTTCATCTTCATCAAGTACAGCATTATATACGTTTTGATGTCCTTTACTTTTCATTTCATTAACCTTATTCTCATTTCCATCAACCCATATAATTTTACTATCATTTAGCCCTAAAATATTATTATAAAATCCTATCTCTTCGCATTCATGAGCTCCAATATGAATTGCGCCCCTTATAATAATACCATAACGATTTAATAGGTTTTTAATTATTTCACCATCCACTAACATAATAATAGAATATTCATATTATCTCTTTAAACTAGGTTGGTATTAATATAGAAATCATCAATTGGTCCGTGACCCCAATTATGAACATCATCATTGCCCTTTATATATTTATAACCATTCTTCTCTAATATTTCTCTAATTAATATTTGCTGATTTGGACCCTGATGTGGCTCATTATGCTCTACAGTCATACATCTAAATTTATACTTATCAAATGGAAATGTACTTAGAATGCTATACTCGTGACCCTCTACATCCAATGATAAATAATCGATTATTTCAGGTGCATTAATACTATCAAGTATTTCTGCTAAAGTCTTTGTCACCTTTTTAACAGTATTAGTTTTTGATGTAAATGGGCCTATATTTTTATCAACTATTCCACTTGCTGCTTCACATATAGAAAAATTAACTTCATCTCCACTTATAGATGAAACTAATTCATTACTAATATTACATTTTCTATTTATCTTTAGTGCTTCAAAATATATATCATTAGGTTCAATACAAATACCATTCCACCCTAGTTCTCTCTCGAAAAATAATGTATTACTTAAATATAATCCATCACAGGCACCTAATTCAATAAAATACCCATTCTGTTTATTACCTAAAATAGAATTTACCCATTTATCTTGACCAATTTGTGAATGATAGGCCATATCTACAATAATAATTGTAGAATCTTTATATTCTTAGACTTAAACACCTGAAATATATAGTATATAAATGAAAGTTGCTGTTATCTTCACTGGAGCCTTACGCACCATTAAAAAAACTATCCGTTACTTTAAACAAAATGTTCTTCTAAATTCGGATGTTGATATATTTGCTTGTATCCAGAATGATACTGAGACACCTAACGAAGAATGGGATCAATGGCTAAAACAAGAAATGGGCGATCACCTCAAACATACTCAATGGTTCTCCCTCTCTGACCACATGGACTGGCTCTCCCTTCGCGACAAATCACTATCCAATCTTACCATAGATGAAGGCTGGAAAAATTACATCAAAAACAGTGGCTCCATTATTGAATACTATCAGATGTACTTAGCATACCTTAAAATGTGTCACTATGAAAGCTGTCATTCCAAATATGACTATATTATTAGAATGCGCACTGATACAATCTTTGCCAAACCTGTCGATTTTCACTGGCTAAACTGGTCAGATGAACAAGTTGAACAACGTATTAAGCGAATCAACGAAGAACTAACTCTGTCTGAAATTGAATTAACACCTGAAAATACACTTAAATATTTTATGAGCACCATTATTTCTGATTCTCTTATCAGTAATATCCACAATATCATATCACGATATATCCCAAACCAAACCAGTCCCATTCCTTTATCACCCAGTGATCTAAATAATTATATCAAAAATGGTCTATATATTCTTGTAATACGAGCAAATAACTTATATATTGTTCGCCGTGACTTATTTAACTTTATACCAAGTCTACCCTATATGTATGGCTTTCTACGCTCACCCTATAATGATGACTACTGGTTCAATGCTGAAAATCAATTCCAAGCCGCATGCTACTTTTCTAATTTAGCCTTATTCGATTATAATACCCTTTTTGAAGATAAATCCCTTTATGAATACGATGAAAAACGATACTTTGACCTCGACTTTAATACAATTAATCCATATATGTTATACTGCTTAGTGCGCAACTAATAAAAATATAATATTTATATTTGTTTAGTAGATAATTTTATTTTTATTTACTGAGTAAATGGCTTAGGAATCTGAGTTCCACTACGAAGAGATGTATAATTATTCTCATCATCCTCGCCCTCATCATCACCCTCATTCATCTGACAATAACAACTCAATTGCTTTCGCCCTTCTGCACGCTTCTTAACATCCGCAAATCGCATAGACAGCGTTGGACCATCAGATTCACCCCTCATAAAGAGCCGTTGCTGAGGGGGCATACTTAGAGTAAGAAGAATACACGCTGCTTCTGCTTCTGTATCAGTTGTAGTAGGAGGACGGGCAGGCGCACCAGGAGGCTCTGTAGGAATAGAACGAATCTGTGCAACAGGAGTTGAAGGGGATTCTACAACTGCATTAACTACATTATTTGCTTCTGTATTAGCTACGTTATCAAAGTTATAGGCTGGCGGGTCCTCAAAGATGCCTCTAAAATTCACACTAACTGCCTGGTAATTGGTCTGAAGCTCCGTCCAACGCATATCTGCGATATCTACAGACATAGACGGCACAGGTCCATTATGCTTATAAGAGGTTGCATTCCACGTGTAGAGATGTGCCGCCTCGTGCTCAGAAAGACACATCACTGTCTGGAGAGACTTGCGAACAGTATAATCCTGATGGAGATAAATATCAGCATTATTATCCTCTACTACAATGTTGTAAACACTGTTGTATCGACGAAAGACATTAAAGTAGTGACGACTATTGATGAAAACGGTTGCAATATGATCTAGTTTATAAGTAACTACACCATCGATAACAAGCTGAGAAAGTTCATTGAGGCGCATATCGCGATCAGTAAGCATCTGTGAAGACATCATTTAACTTGGAACAGATTCGCTAGAAGCTCACCTGTAAGGAAGGATGTTAGTTAGTAGTGTTCTTGGAATAACTATTTATCTATGACTTATATTTAAGCTCGCAACGGTTTCAAATTTTAATTATGCGGCAGGGCTACAAATATTTTACTAAGATAACTATAGGTTATTAACCATAATGGGTGATACTCGATATGTATCTTTTTCTGCTCCTGCTACTTTTGTTGGCGCAACAGTCACCGCCATTGTATATACAACCATTACCACCACAGGTGATATCGCCGCTTCAGCCACTGGAACAGGTATTGAATTAACTGGAAATGTACTTGGTTATGGTACAGAATTATTAGTAGGACCACTCGCTGGAAATACTGTGAGAACTATGGCTAGATCATATAGTGCAATAGCACAGCCAGCCATCACAGCTACCTCACGTTTTAGTGCCCTTGGGATATCCTTTTTGGCTGGTTCTGGTGCTGCCATAACAACCAACGCTATCTGGTATGGCGGGGAAAAAATAGGTTCCTATTTGTATTCCTATTACAAAGATTACAAACAAAAAATTATTGAAAATCTCCAATCTTCTACTCCTGTTATAGGAGATATTACATTAATAGAGGATAATGGAGAAAGTATGATATTAATAGAGAATAAATCAATTATAAATTCTTAATTTTAGTTATAAGTTTATCTCTCCTAGATTTAAATATATGTCGTTTATGGCGTTTTTTTTCAATAATTTCTATATCAGCAAATATACAGGGTGGGCGTGTAATTGATTCAAATATTCCGCTATATTGTTCGCGCCATTGTCTATATGTATAAATATCTCTAAAGAAAGAAATAACTTTTTGTTGGCGACACATAGGACAGGTTGGATCTTCTTTCCTATTAAGCTTTATTTCAAGCCAATTATTCATACACCCATTGTGAAAGAAATGTTTACAAATGAACGAATCTATATACTGATTGTCATCGATAACCTCATAGCATATACTACACGATACATTATCCGCTGCGCACTTATCAAGTAGCGTAATTTCCTTATTATATTCTTTAAGTGCTCTTGAATGCGCAAAGTATGCATCCATTGAAGCGAACTTGGATTTATATTTCTTAATATCAAATGCCATTATTGATGCGCGCAACAATATTATTTGGTCAATTATATTTTCAATTTTTATACATTCCCCGCTGGTCTATTTAGCATATTTCCAATTGTTGTAGAACTCAATACACACCTCGAGGGCTGAATTATTTGCCATAAATTGTTTGGCCCCCTCTTTTCACACGTATTTCCACGCGGATTCCACGCACAATCATTATCACCTACACAGGAACTACACGAGTTTAGGGTAGAACATTTTGTTTTTGCGTTCATATCTTCGAAACCCTGTATGTAATAATTTTCACCAAGAATACCCTTTACCATCGGTTTAATATTCTGCTCAACTGTCGACGCAATTATACCTGGCATCTCAATCTTATAATTCGCAATATCGTTTCGTACATCATTCATATTACTTAATAGGTCCTCATTACTTACTTTCAACTCTCCTGCCATATAAAGATTTGGGGGTGGAATCTTGTCTGTAATTCTATTTTTGTATAACGCAAAATCATACATAACATCATCTGATGCAATCGCTTCTGGTAGAGTAGGAGTCTCTATTCCCCCTGCCCCCTTACAACGAAAAGATGACGCAATAGTATTATTTTGATTACACATAGTATCCGTACTCTTTAATGTAGTACTTGTTAGGCATACATTGGAGTTTGGACACCAGGAACATCCACTCGAGCTCGAACAGTCTATACAGGTTTTGTATTTAGCACAATAATCATCCATAAATCCCTCTTTTTGTTTGGTGCTCACAATCATTACTAAAAATAAAATGATTAATGAAACCATAAAAAAGTATTTAGCCTTCATTCCTACTTTTTAGTGTTTATTTTTTGTGAGCCTTTTCCCTTATATGGTTAGTAATACCGTATATGCTAATAATAGTATAAAAATAGGTTATACTTATATGTTATTCTTAACTTTTTATTATTTTATTTTATTTTTTAGTATCGATAGAGGTTATTTTTATATAATTGTTATAATTGTAAATTGTGTCTTATCATCTTCGTATAAAGCATTGGTGGATTCAAATCTTGCACTTATTGGGCCGCGAAAACGGAACATAATATTCTGCCCCTTCTCAACCTCATCTAGCTTGTCACAATTTGGCAGAACAGATGGCGTTGGAATTGGTCCAATAAATGGCGACTCCTTTGCCTTCTTAGGACTTGTAATCGGAATGATCTCCTTTTTTGTATATCCCTTATACATATTCATAATCCAATTGATAGGACTATGAATATCTATCTTTTCCTTTTTAAATTTTAAATCCAATTTTTCAGTAATTGTGAAGAAGATGAATCCAATAATTCCTATAGCCACTATAATAGATATAATAGATACTATAGTTATATTATTGGTTGGAACAAAGGGTTTTAGATTTTGATTACCCATAAATAGAGTTAATTGCTTTGATGTTACATTATGGGGGACGCGTAAGTTTGTTAAGACAGTTGTAACAGTTGTTACAGACTTATTAAATGTATATGTAATATTAGGTAAGGAGGAAAGTGAAAGAGAGGAAGATAGCAAGGAAGATAGTGAGGGATATGGCGGATGGGATATGTTAGCAGATGATGATGCGCGAAGGAGATGCATTTTCAATGCGACTTGGATATTATAGCGTAAAATTACTTACAATCTTGGATAGCAGCCGCATTATTATTTTTGCCTGACCAACGATTTCAATTTTTTCTTGTTGTCTTTGCTCGACGATACCCCCTTCTTTTCTTTGTACTAATTCTCACAAACCTCTTTCTCTTCCCACCTACACGCCCCCCTTCAACTTTTTTTATTGCAGCCATCATCATACCTATTCCCCTATCTGGATAAGGTGGTATCACATTATCCTCCACTGTACCACTTGTCCAACCTCTAAATACATCTATTACCCCATTAATTGATCTGTCCCTTATCTTAGAATAATCCTCTTTTGTACTAATAAATATATCCATAATATATTCAATAAATTCATCTATATCTACGCCTGATATTGCTTCTTTATAAATCTCTGCTATTCTATCAAATGACGCCTTAAAATTATATGCTGGTACCTTATAATAATTCCTACCAAGTGCTCTTTGAAGATCTATATGATCTAAATCATCAAAAAAAAAGACATTATCTGGCCTTAAATCACTTGGTGCATTACATAAACCATTAATCATTATATTCTTTATCACATTCCACGTCTTATTCGCAACACCTGGAACTCTCTCCTCATCCCTCATATGATGATTCCAATGAATACACTCCCTTATTAAGTTATTTGTTCCTAGATACTTATGAATTAAGTCTCTTATAAATTCTAAACTTTGTAGATGACCATTATTACTATAAATTAAAACATGCTTTACAAGACCCCTTTTCTGAAGGTCATACAATCTTTTCATCACATCCAATATACCTGGCCTTAAAATACCTAACGGCTCATTAGATGTTTCTTCACTTAATACATCCTCTACAAAATTATTATAAGCCTTATTCAAACTAGTAACTAGAGACTCTGGAATATTATTTATATCGTCTTTATAATTTTCGTTTATTATTTCTTTTAAACGAAGACTTGCTATAAAATAATATACTGAATATAACTCAGCCAGAGTCTCATCCATATCAAAAATAAAGTATCTCCCACCCATCTCCTACTTTTGTTTTATTTTATTTTAATAGCATTTTTAAGTGGCTACCTTAGGTCTTGACTTAATACTAATAATCTGATTACCATCTACTCGCTTTGACGGATCAATATATCGGAGCCCAAGGAATTTGAAGATGTCCTTCTCAGTCTTCATATAAGGTGGCGTTTGTACTCCAGCCTTAATTGGCGTTAAAGTATGCTCATTCAATGTATATCCCTTATTTAATGCATACTGTCTAAATGCTACATTGAAACGGTCAGAACCAGTAAAATATAATATAGCATACGCATACTCTTCATCTGGTGTCATCAATAAGTCTAGACGGCGAGCCTTTCCATTATACATTCTCGAAATCGCCATACACTTATGCTCTCCTAGTGCTAGAATCTCTTCAATATATCCAAAACCCTCCAACATCTTCACATAGAGCTCTAAATTGGCCTTCGCAGTTTTCGCATCCACATTGAATGGAACACGAATTAGAACATCAATATCACCTGAATTAGCCGCCTCACGACGAAAACTACCTACTATCTCAGTATCATATTCTGTCATTTCATCTGGAAGAAGTGTCTGAAGAATATCACGATGCTCTTCCATTTCAGTACGAGGAATTCGCTCTAATAAATCCTCATAATACTTCAATCCAATCTTCTGTTTATCATTTAACAGTTTAGGATTACTCTTTACCTCCTCTCGTAACTGTGCGATACTTACAATACCAGCCTTGACAAGGTCTGTTGCCTTTGCTGGACCAACCCCATAGATCTTCTGAAGAGCGTCTAGCGCATCAATATTATAGAGTTCTCGTGCCTTTTCTGCCGCTGCCAAACTACCTGTTTCAAGAATCTCTTTAATCTTCTTTTCCATTTTAGCACCAATACCCTCAATGTTTTTAACATCATCGTATTCGGTAATAGTCCCATTATAATTCTTAAGCTGTGTAATAACTTTATTATAAGCGCGAGCAGAGAATACTGCCTTATCCGCCACATCCCTCTTTCTAAGAACTTCAAGTGAGTCAATAATAGTTTGCTTGTAGTCTGTTGTCATTTCTTGGAATACTTGTGAAATTACTTATAATATCTGGAGAAATATTTGTGTGTGATGATTATGTAATAAAAATATAATTCAATTTTTCTTACATAATATTTAATTATAACGAGGCTTCTTAATAACTCTAGAAATATCATTAATGTCGATTGGTTGCTTTCGCTTTTTACCTGCCGAGTCAATACATTTACTACTATCAACTATTACATCTTGGCCACGCGGATACATAATATCATACCAACTTTCACCACGTTCAATCGCCTTAGAAAGCTCCAGATATTCTGAGAAAGGTGTACTTATATTTGACTTTTTCTTGGACTCTTCTTCACTTAGAACCTGGAATTGATTAGCAATGCTCATTATTAGTAACTTAATATGCGATTAGCTCACATTATTTTTGGTCTGAATTTTGTTTCAATTTTAACTCATATTGAATATTAAAGACATTTTATCTCTTTCTTATAGGAAATGAAATTTACATTGAGTAAAGAAAAGAAACCAACCGAATACTGGAATGGAAAAGATGCACTTCCTAATGAAATTAATGTTATAAGTTATAATCCTATCATCTCAGAATTTGAACTTTTATCCATTATTTGTGCTATACATGGATATCTTACAGCATTTGATATTATGACAGGAGCTGAAGGTGATACTGAAAAAGACAAAGATATCAATTCAGTAATGACCGCCTTTCAAATGTATATTAGTCCTAAGATGCCACTATCGAACTATTCTGGATCTGAAAAACGAATTATTAAGACTAAAGAGCCTACCAAAATTACAGCAGTTGAACTTAAATAATATACGTGTTTTAATTCTAAAATGAAAGTTCTATATGGCTACGATGCAAATCATTACTTAGATATAACCGCAGATGTATTTAAAAAGTGCCTTAAAGATGATGGAATTTATATCCCCGCAGGTGACGGAAATCGCTGTGATATTATTGGATACGATCCATATCCGAATATCCTAAAACACATTCTAATTATAGATAATAAGGGTGATTCCTATATTTATATACATACAAAAGAACTTATTATTCATATTAATTCAATAAGTCAGCAACTTATCGATGATAGAAATCCTAAGATTTGGTGGGAACAAGTTGGTAAACATATTAAAGACCCTGTTCTACGTTTAAATGAACTTCAAAAACGATTTACTCTACTTATTTATGAACACGGGGGGTTTGAAGCAGAATATCCTGAACAATTAATGATTATGCGTTATGTCAATGAAAATGATAAGGTTCTTGAAATTGGTGGCCAAGTTGGTAGAACTTCACATATCATTCAAACCATAGTCAATAACCCTAAACATCACGTTATTATGGAATGTGATCCTAAAACTGCTCAAAAACTACGTACCAATCTTGATTTCAATACGTATAATAACGCTATTATTGAAACAGCTGGTCTTTCACACGTAAAACTATATATGACTGGTGGCGGGGTTGATGCTCCACGACATTTTGAAAAAGATATTCCATCTGGCGCCGTTGAAATTCCAACTATCACTTATTCTGAACTATGTAAAAAGTATGATATTGACTTTGATGTACTAGTTGCTGACTGTGAAGGATCTTTATACTACATTTTCAAAGAAGACCCTAATATGCTTAATAATATTCATACTGTCATTATGGAGAATGATTATCACGATATAAATCATAAACAAACCGTCGATACCATCCTTACGAGTAAGGGATTCAATATAATCTATAAAGAAAGAGGTGTTCCCTGGGCTTCTTGGAGCCCCTGTTATGAATACTTTTATGAAGTCTGGAAAAAGGAATAAACCTACGGATATGCTTATCTTATTATATTATCAATATACTTTTATAGTGATAATACAGCTGATATCAAATGGGCAAAAATTGACGCATCAAAACTCTATCTCAAAATTATAGTCACGATGTCCTCGCTACAAACTGATACGCCAAAATCCAAGACTATCAGATCCAAGAAACCCATTGTAGAAAAGCCTGAACCAGAATGCTGTACTATCTGTATGAATACCTATACACCTATTATTCGTAAAAAGTGTGTATGTAAATACTGTAAAGCTGATAGTTGTTCAAAGTGTATTGAACGATATCTTCTTGAAAAGCATCAAGACGCACATTGTCTCCATTGCCGCGTCAACTATAATGATGCTACTTTACGCGATATTTGTACCAAGACATATGTTCAGCACGTTTACTTTAAACATCGCCAAGAAGTTCTAATCAATCGCGAACGTGCCAATCTACCTGGGCTACAAGATATCGCCATCGATGAACGTCTAAAACGTGAAAATGAAACTAAAATTAATGCTATTAAACTTGAGATTAGACCTCTTGAAACTATACGTGATATCATTATGACCGACTATAACAAACTTTATACTGAATACTATACCAAACTTGGTGCTAAGCAAGATATAGGTGATATTCGTAAGAGGCTTGATAAATTACTTGCTCAATCTGACACCATACGCCAATCTATCACAAACAAACGTGCTGATATTAATATCATTCGCTACCCTGCCGCATATGGTCTTCCCACTAATGGCGGCACACACGCAAAACCAGAAGAAGAAAAGAAGAAATTTATCCGCCGTTGCACACGCGAAAACTGTCAAGGTTTCCTAAGTACCGCCTGGAAATGCGGCATCTGTGAATACTACTCTTGTTCAAAGTGTTTTGTAACAAAGACTAAGAAACACGATGATCCTCACGAGTGTAAGAAGGAGGATGTTGAGACTGCTGAGATGATTAAGAAGGATTGTAAACCTTGCCCTAACTGCGGCGAATTTATTCAAAAATCCAGCGGATGTTCACAAATGTGGTGCATCTCCTGCCAAACTCCTTGGGATTGGACTACAGGTAAAGTAGTAACAAATGGAGTTATTCATAACCCTCACTACTACGAATGGATGAAGCGCAATGGAGGCGCGGCACCTCGTAATCCAGCAGATATTCCTTGCGGTGGTTATCCTAATGCGTGGGAAATACGTAGAATGCCTAAATTAATGCCCAACAAGGCCGCAACTCCATTCTTCGAATTTCATCGCATCTGCCAAGAACTACAAGATATCTCCCAACGCACATATCGTAGTCACATTGATAATACTACTACAAATACTATAAATGTAAAATTCCTACTTGGTGATTTTGATGAGAAACATTGGGGACAACTTCTCGGCAAGAATGAACGTAAGAGAAAGCGTGATACTGAAGTACAAGAAATCTTTGCGGCGTTTCGAATGGTAGCAGTTGAACTTATTAACCGTGTACAGAACTATCGTTCTGAAGATGGTAAAATTAACTCTTTCACAGACCTACCCGTTAAAGATGCTGTAAAGTTTATGGATGAACTTAATGTTGAAATTTGTGCTCTTATTACAATGATTAATGACGCATTACGTAGTGCTAGTATCTCCTATTGCTATTCAGTGCCTTATATTAATCTAGATGGCGAGTACTATAGTATGAAGACTAAGAACTTTGCAGATGAAGTTAAGAAGAAGCGTGATACAAAAGAGGATGATGATACTGATAGTATTGCTTCTATGCCAGTAGTTGAACCAGCTCCAAATGCTATTATTATTCCTACTACTGCTCCTACTCCTACTACTCTTGTACCTCCTACCCCTGTCCCTGTTTCTGTAGAGAATGTTCAAAAAACTACAGAGCCAGCTACTCTTAAAAGAAGGAGACCTAATGTAGCCCCATCTGTAGAGGATAATTTGGCAGAAGAACTTGGAGAAGATGCTGAACTACAAGCTGCAATTGCCGCGTGTTTTGCTAATTAAATACTAAAATAAATATTATATATTTTTTTAGTAGGATGAGATATACTCATAAAAAAAGAAAAGGGTTAAATAAAACCAGAAAACAGCAGTTTTTATTTAATCCAGATGACCCTAAAAAGAGCTTTGATGTATATATTAATAAAAATCCAAAAGATACTATTCCTATTCGCTATAAAACTGTAGATGATGTGAAGGATACAATTACAAGGTTAGAGAAATTATATAAAGCAAAAAAATATCCTCATAAAAGAATTTGGCAGGTTGGAATGATTATGAAAGTCCGACTTGAAGTTCTCAAAAATAAAAAACCCCAAGAATACAAACTTTCTAAAAAATACTTTAAGTTTTTGAGTGCGAGAACAGATTTATCAGAAAATGACAGATATAAATTAATATTTCATTCTGACTAATTTTATATTCTGTTTATTAGAAATGTATATTAATTCCGTTTCAGATGTTGCTAAATTATTCTTTGCTGTTCTTTCACTTGATACATCTGTTCTTTTTTTAAACAGATATCTTGATGTTGGCGGAAAATCCTTAAATAAATGGTATGATAAATTTGGATTAGTTGCTGTTTTATCGGATGTTACAGTCATTATGATAGGATTCTTAATTGCTAATTATATATATCCATTTATTTTTAGTAGTTATTCTTTAATCCTATTCTTAGGTTTAGTTGTTGCAGTACAGGCTATACACGATATTCTATTTTACTTCTTTATTATTAGACCATTCCCTAAAGGTCAAAATCAATTAATGGATGTTTTTAAGGAATATGCTGTTGAAAATGGTAGCAAAATAATTTTTGGTGATGCTGGATTAATGTTAGGTTCAGCGGCATTTATGGAGATTTATAAGCGACTTTCCCCAATAAATTCTAGCGCGTTAGGAATATTTACTGTATATTGTTTAACGTATATTCTCTATACAAAACGTCAAACTATGTAGAAAAAATTGAAATCCATTGCGCCCTAATAAAATGTACACACTCTACTATCCAAGCTCTTTATCCAAGATGACAACTACCATCATCAATTTCTGGAAAGAAAATCGCCCCTTCTGGATTACTCCTCCCTCTAAGCAGAAAGAAGTTGACGAACTCATTACTAAAAAGTTCTTTGATTACAAATGGGACTCTGATAATATAATTGGTCAGGTCATCTATCTCGACCAGTTCAGTCGCCATTTCTGCCGCTCAGGACGTATCACCGAGTTAGAAGTTGAACGTCAGCGCCTATATGCTGCTGATATCATTAGACATAATCTCGATCTAATCAAAGACTTTGATGAGATTGAAATTATCTTCGCACTAATGCCTTTTAAACATATTAAACACTATAACTTTGTCTTTGTATGCATTTATGATCTATGGCTTCCTGCTGATAAGAAAATAATTGACTTTCCTGAGCTCCAAAAATTCTATATTGATACCTATAAAAAAGCATTCACTCTTGATACTGTTCGTAACACCCTCATTACTGAACACAAGATATTTCCATATGACGCATCTCTCATCTGTGATTACTATCCTGAACTCTATACATCTTCGGACTGGAATCTAAGCGCAGCCGCTGGCGATAAACTCCTTCCACTTCTCAAACCTGACAGGAAAGTTATTGTAAGTCTCAGTGGCGGCGTTGATTCTATGGTAATGCTCTCTCTTCTAAAGTATAATAAAGTTGATGTAAGTGCAGTTCATATTGTGTATGGAAATAGAAAAGAGTCAGAGCACGAGTATAGTCTTTTGGCTGAATTCTGCGCCAAGCTTAATGTGCCACTCTTTGTGTATAGAATTAAGTGGTTGAAGCGTGGCGAAGTCGATCGGCAGTTCTACGAAGATATGACACGTCAATTACGATTTGCCGCTTATCGTGTAGTGAGTGAAGAAGAACCTTATGTTCTAATGGGACATATCAAGGACGACATAGTAGAAAATATCTGGACTAATATCGCCCACTGTCATCACCTAGAGAACTTAAAGAAAATGGAAGCCGAGGAAGTACAATTTGGTGTTCGTATTATGCGCCCTCTTCTAACCGTTGATAAGGCTGATATCTATAAAACCAGTGAATTACTATCTATACCTTATTTTAAGAATACTACACCTAGCTGGTCGAATCGTGGCAAGTTTCGCGAACACTTCCATAAAGAAACTGTAGCACAATTTGGAGAAAGCATTGACACAAAACTTATTGAATTTGCAGAGGCCATTCAAGCACAAGCTTCACTACTAAATATATTACTATATGAACCGATTTATAATAGCTTCAAAAATAACAAGATAAATATTACTACTCCCATAAAAGCGCGACTTGATGCGAATAGCTGGCTAAAAATCTTTGAACATATCTGTCATACCCATCTAGGTTGCTCTCGGCCAAGTATTAAGTGTATAAGGGATTTTACTACACGCCTTTATAAATCCTGGATTAAACTACATATAGAAATGGGAAATAACTTAAAAGTAATAATTATCAAAACTGGGGCAGAGTACTTTATGGAGTTTGTTCTTATTTAAAGTATTTATAAATTATTTTTATTGCTGATATCAAAGAAAAATTGAAATCATGCGCACAATAAAAATTGTTGCGAAGCTTATACTTCCAATTTTCCAAGTAAAATGTCCGCCACATTCCAAGATAGCATCGAGGATATCGCCTCCACTCCTCTTATGCCTAACCCACCCAAAACTAAACTTATCCTTAAAGATATTATCAAGATGGACCCATCCTCTTATGATACTAGCGAGGGACTCAATAGCTGCTTTCGTATCCTTGCCAAGAAGTACAAATATCAAACCAGTAAGAGAGAACTTGGTATGGTCTATCGCTACCTTATTAAGAAGAGCCTTCCACACTATCCCTATATAGAACCACTCTGGAATGCTCTCATTACTAAGAGTGTTCGCAGTGAAAGTGGCATCGTAAATGTTAGTATCTCTCTTCCTCCAAACCAGTTTAGCTGTAAATACAATTGCCACTTCTGCCCCAATGAACCTGGTATGCCTCGCAGCTATCTTAGTAATGAGGATGTCTTCAAGCGTGCCCTTGTTGTCGACTTCGATACCGTTAAGCAAGTCTACAACCGCCTTGATGTGCTTGAGAAGAACGGCCATCCCATCGACAAGCTTGAGTTCCGCGTTCTCGGTGGCACCTTCAGCTGCTATGACAAGGGCCTTGCAGATACCTTTATACGTGACCTCTACTATTCAGCTAATACCTACTATGAGGATCCTGAAAATCCTAGGGAGCGTGGCTCTATCGAGGAGGAACAGGCCATCAATGTAACCGCAAAAGTTCACGTTGTTGGCCTTGGTGTTGAGACACGCCCAGATGAAATTAAAGAAGCAGAGATTATCCGTTTCCGTCGCTATGGTGTCACTCGCGTCGAGATTGGTGTTCAGCATACCGACGATGCTCTTCTTCGCAGAGTCAATCGCGGTCACGGCATTAAACAGTCTAAGGCTGCCATCAAACTTCTCAAGAACTATGGCTTTAAAGTTGAGATTCATATTATGGCAGACCTACCTGGTGCTACTCCTGAGGGTGATATGGAGTGCTACAAGCAGGTTCTTCAAGGCGAGGATTTGATTCCTGACTATATGAAGGACTATCCCTGTCTTGACGTGGATTTTACTAAGATTAAGGAGTGGAAGGCTGAGGGCAAATGGACTCCT
>Ga0114963_10000878_pt1 | contig 20584 bp, 10 predicted proteins | sample C_131016_EF_Meta_FD_87019 | JGI IMG/M metagenome (GOLD analysis project Ga0114963, IMG submission 87019) | Freshwater microbial communities from Lake Croche, Canada to study carbon cycling - C_131016_EF_MetaG | ecosystem: Environmental > Aquatic > Freshwater > Lake | place: Lake Croche, Canada...
GAATATGGAAATTTAGAAACATATTCTTCATTAGGAACTATAGGAGCTGCTGTTTCTACCTCCGGCTATACAAATTTAACTTTTACACCAAATGCAAATATTAACGTTCAAGTTCGAACTTTCCAAATTAGTATGCAAATAGCTGATGCATATGAATTGGGTTCTACAGAAATTTTATTAAACAATACAAAAATTACAGCCGGATATGGATTTTATGGAGGAACAGAGACAGATATTAAAAGAGAGTTTGATTTAAAGCATAATCAAAGACAAATATTTCAAAGAGATTTCAACGGAGAAAGTGCTAATATTGTTGATATTACCTCTGACACAATAATTATTCCAGAACATTATTTTGTGACTGGAGAAAAAGTATTGTATACTTATTCCGGAGCTGGAACCACTCAAGCGATTGGAATTGGAACAACCACTATTACTGGTATAGGTACTACAAGCAAATTACCATCTCAAGTTTATATTGTTAAAGTAAATGAACAAAAAGTAAGATTATCTGCATCTGCAGAAGATGCATTGAAAGTTATTCCAAAAACTTTAGATATTAGTAATGTTGGTATTGGAACTTCTCATACATTTACTTCAATAAATCAAAATGGAAAATGTTTAATCTCTATTAATAATTTTATTCAATCTCCAATTGTAGCAACTTCGGTAACTACAGGATTGACAACTAATATTGGTGTTGTTGATAATATAATTAAATTCTCAGGAATAACTTCTTTCTTTTCTGGTGATTTAATTAAAGTAGATGATGAAATTATGAGAATCAACACAGTTGGTTTGGGCAGTACAAACTATATTTTTGTTGAAAGACCCTGGATGGGAACAGGATTATCAACTCATACAGCATATTCTGTTGTAACCAAAGTTCAAGGAAATTATAATATTGTAAATAATAAAATTAATTTTGTAGAGGCACCTCAAGGTCCAATACCAATTGGAAGTTCTACTAATCCACCAAGTGAAAGAGATTGGAGTGGAATTACAACTTATGCAAGATTTCAAGGAAGAACTTTTTTGAAATCTGGACAAATTAATTCAACTGAAGAAACTTATACAAGAAATTATATTTTTGATGATATTTCACAATATTTTGATGCCAAGACAAAGAAATTTACTCTAACTTCAGGAAAACAAAATATTTCTGGATTTTCAACCAACAATTCCATAATTTTAATTAATGGAGTTTTTCAAGGACCAACAGGATTGTTGCCAATACCTCAAGATTATAACTTAACAGAATCTTCTGGAATTACTAGTATAACATTTACTGGAACAGCAACATCTATTAGATATGATGCAAATAACGCAAATATTCCTATTGGAGGAATTATTGTTTCTGTTGGATCAACAGAAGGACTTGGATATCAACCTCTTGTTTCAGCAGGAGGAACTGCGGTAGTTTCTATAGCAGGAACTATTTCTACAATCAGTATTGGTAATAGTGGTTCTGGGTATCGTTCGGGAATTCAGAAAATTGTGAAAGTGGGAGTTGTTACTTCATCAACAGGTATTCCAAATATTCAATATGTAGGTATTGCATCAATTTCTAATGGAAATATAGTTTCTGTTGCAATTACCAATCCGGGAATAGGATATACAACATCAAATCCACCCGCTGTTATTTTTGACAAACCTTTAAATTATTCAAATATTCCCTTAATTTATAGCACATCTTCTCCTTCTGGATTTGGAACTGAAGCAACAATTGATATTGTTGTTGGGCAAGGATCCAGTATTATTAATTTCGAAATTAATAATACTGGATATGGATATGGACAAAAACAAATATTAACTGTTTCTGTTGGAGGAACTACTGGAATTCCTCTTGATAGTTCAAAGTCATTTAAAGAATTTCAAATTACAATTGATAAAACAATTTCAGACTCATTTTCTGGATGGAATGTTGGGGAACTTGAAGTACTCGATACAATTGAAAGTCAATTTGATGGAATTAAAAAATCATTTACAATTTCAAAAAATAATTCTCCACTAACCATAAGAGCTGCAAAAGGATCTGTTATCGATGTTCAAACAACTATTTTGGTATTTTTAAATGATATTTTACAAGTTCCTGGGGAGGGTTATACTTTTACTGGAGGGAGTGTTATTGCATTTGCAGAAGCTCCAAAGGGTTCATCCTCAGATAATGCAACTTCTGGTGATAGATGTAAAATTTTATTCTATAAAGGAAATGGTGATGTTGATGTCATTTATAAGGATATATTACCTACAGTTAAAATTGGTGACAATTTAACTATTAATGATGATTTCACTCTTTGTGAGTATTCTATACAAGAAGAGAAGAGGTTGGTAGAAGAAGTTATTTCTTCAGATACTGTTCAGACAAATCCATATGACGGTGCTGGAATTTCTGTAAATTCACTTTGTCTTAGACCAGTAACTTGGTGTAAACAAACTTCAGATAAAATTATTAATGGGCAAATTATTAGCAAGAGTAGAGTTCTTTATGAACCTTTAGTAAATCCAACAACAAATATTATTCAATCAGTTGGTGTTGGTTCTACAGTAATTTTTGTTGAAGGTGTAAAAACTTTCTTTGATTCAATAAAGGAAAATACAACAACAAAGAATAAATATTCTATTGCAATTTTATCTCAAGATTATATCATTTCTGCAGCAGCGACTGCAATAGTATCTTATGCGGGGACTATATCATCGATTATAATTTCCAATGGTGGAGTTGGTTACACAACAAATCCGATTGTTTCTATTGCCGATCCTGCTGGATATGGAATTTCCATTCCAGCAACAACATATAATATTGCGGATAATATTCCTGTTGGATTGGGCACAACAGCAGCGGCAACAGCATCAATTTCTGTTGGTGGTACAGTTTCATCGATATCAATTAACACCGCAGGGGCAGGGTATACAAGCTCAAATCCGCCACAAGTTCTTATAGAAATTCCAAAATCAATATATGAAACAAATACTTCGTTATCTTATGAAGGAGATTTTGGAATAATTGTTGGGGTAAAAACAACTTCTGTTGGAGTTGCTTCTACTGGACTTATTTTTGATTTTTATATTCCACAAAATTCATATTTAAGAAATTCTTCAATTACTGGCATTATAACCACTAGTGGCATTCAAACTGGATATTATTTTGTTGTAAATAATAGCAATATTGGAAATGGAGTTACATCACTATATCAAGATGGTTCCATTTTAGGAGTTAGTACTCAATTTTTAAATGGAGTTTATGAAGTTGCCAGCGTTTCGATCGCCCAAACTTCAGTTCCAGGAATTGCTCTCACATATGTGGCAAGAATTGTAACCAGTATTTCAAGTTATAATTCTTTAAGTGGAATTGGATATAGTTCTTTTTATGGAGAATTTTCCTGGGGCAAAATAATTTTAGGTAGCAGAAGTAACCCAAAAATATTTAATTCTTATGTGAAAAATGGAATTTTGGGAATTACAACTTCATCAACAGTGACTAGAATTTCTCCACTAAAATATGTTGGGTACTCTTCACTTTAACATAGATAAATAAATAAAAAAACAAATATGTCAGCAATTATAACTGATCAATTTCGTATATTAAATGCAAAGAATTTTATTGCAAGTGTCGCTTCAACAAACAATTCTTATTATACATTTGTAGGACTTCCAAATTCAAATGATATAAGTTCAACCTGGGATATTTCTCCACCGGATCCAAAAGATAATTTTGATGAAGAAAATAATTATTGGGACACTCTAATCGCTCTTAAAAAAATTAATTCTACTGATATTAAGCAAGTTATAAGAAAAATTACTTGGCAATCTGGTGTCACATATGATATGTATCGTCATGATATAAAAAGTACTAATAGATCTAAACCTTCAGATGCAACAAGTTTATATGATGCAAATTATTATGTAATTAATAGTGATTATAGGGTTTATATATGTTTGCAAAATGGAACTACTCCAGAAAATCCTTCTGGAAGAGCTTCTTTAGATGAACCAACATTTACGGATTTAGAACCAAAAGAAGCAGGTTCTAGTGGAGATGGATATACATGGAAATATTTGTATACTATTAAACCAAGTGATATTATTAAATTTGATTCTACAAATTTTATGCCAGTTCCAATTGACTGGGAAACAAATTCAGATTATTCTCCAGTAAGAAATAATTCATCTGCGCCAAACAATCAATTAAAAATTATAACTATTGTAGATAGAGGTGTTGGATTAGGAACTGCAAATAAAATTTATACGAGGGTGCCAATTAAAGGTGATGGTTCTGGGGCTGAAGCTACAGTTGTTATTAATAGTTCATCTAAAGTAGAATCTGTAACTATTTCTTCCGGTGGTGATGGTTATACCTTTGGTACTTTGGATCTTGCTTCAGGAAATGTTCCAACTGGATCAACAAAACCAATATTTAATATAATTATTCCCCCATCTGGAGGACATGGTTCAGATATCTATAGAGAATTGGGAGCAAGAAATGCTTTAATTTATTCTAGAATTGAGAATGATACTGAAAATCCAGATTTTATAGTTGGAAATCAAATTGCAAGAATTGGTATTATTGAAAATCCATTAAAATATAATTCTTCTTCATTATTAGTTGATGATAAGGCTAGTGGTGTTTATGCGCTAAAATTAACTGGAGTTGGATATAGTTCTGCATCATTTACTGCAGATTCTTTAATAACTCAAACAATAGGACTTGGTTCGACTGCTGTTGGTAGAGTTATCTCTTATGATAAAGTGACGGGAGTTTTAAAATATTGGCAAGATAGAACAACTTCTGGATTTAATACTGATGCAACTCAAAATTCTTCTCCATCATATGGATTCAATTTAAATAGATTTGTTGCAAATCCAGATTTTGCTGGGGGAGGAAGTATTAGTATTGTTGGAACAGAAACTAATCTTGCAATACAAACATCATTTACCGGCATTTCAACAGTAATAAATAGTAAGACATATTACCTAGGTCAATCATTTGCACAAGGTATCTCTCAACCAGAAGTCAAAAAATATTCTGGAAATATCATCTATGTAGATAATAGACCTTCAATTACAAGATCAACAAGCCAAAAAGAAGATATTAAAATCATATTGCAGTTTTAACGAATTATGTCACAAGAAACCAATCTCAATGTTGCTCCATATTTTGATGATTTTGATGCAAATAATGACTATTATAGAGTGTTGTTTAAGCCTGGATATCCTGTTCAGGCAAGAGAGTTAACAACTTTACAGTCAATATTACAAAATCAAATTGAAAAATTTGGACAACACTTCTTTAAGGAAGGATCCAAAATAATTCCAGGTAATACTGCGTATAGTCAATCATATTATGCAGTTGAATTAAATGACACTTATCTTGGAATTGCAATAGTAGAGTATATTGATCAGCTGATTGGATCAAAAATTACTGGACTGACATCTGGAGTAACTGCAATTATTCAAAGAGTTTTGATGTCAGATGAATCTGAAAGAGGAAATACAACACTTTATGTAAGTTATCTTTCATCCAACACTAACGACAATTCAACATTATATTTTTCAGATGGAGAATTGTTATCTTCCGACAAAACAATAATCTCAGGTAATACAATAATTGCCACTGGAGAAGCTTTTGCTTCAACAATTGCAACTAATGCAACTTCGATTGGTTCTGCATATTCCATTTCAAATGGCATATATTTTGCTAAAGGAAATTTTATTGCTGTAAATAATGAGACAATATTACTAGAACAATACAATAATACCCCAAATTACAGAATTGGATTATTAATTGCAGAAGAAATAATAAATTCAGATGTTGATACGACTTTAAATGATAATTCAAAAGGATTTAACAATTATGCTGCACCAGGGGCAGATAGATTAAAAATTACTGCATCTCTATTTAAAAAAAGTTTAACTGATTTTGATGATAATAATTTTATTGAATTAGCGACAGTAAATGATGGTATTTTAAAATCAAATAAAAGGACAAATTCATCTGTATTTCAAGATGAATTGGCAAGAAGAACTTATGAGGAATCTGGCGATTATTATGTATCTCCTTTTGATATTTCCGTAAAAGAATCTTTAAATAATAATCTTGGAAATAATGGAATTTTTAATTCAAACCAATTAACTTATGGAGGTTCCACTCCATCCGAAGATTTAGCAGTCTGTCAAGTATCTCCTGGAAAGGCATTTGTAAGAGGATATGAGGTAGAAAATACTGGTACAGTATTCTTGGATATTCCAAAACCAAGGACTGTGAGCACCTTAACTGCTCAAGCAATTAATTATTATACTGGGCCCACATTAAAACTCAATAGAGTTTATGGAGCTCCAACTATAGGTATTGGAAATACCTATATCTTAAGTTTGAGAGATAGTAGAGTAGGTTCTGCTTCAACTTTACAATATGGTAAAGAAATTGGTTTGGCAAGGATTTATGACTTTAATCTTTCTTCTGGAAGTTATAATAATTCAAATTCAAATATAAATCAATGGGATATTTCACTATACGATATCCAAACTATTTCTGAAATTACTCTTAATGAGCCAATTACGCTTCCAATTTCAACATTTATTAAAGGTAAGTATAGTGGAGCAACTGCATTTCTAAAAGAACCTGTATCTGCAGGGGCCGCTTTAACAGTTTATCAAAAGAATGGTGAATTTATTAAGAACGAATCTTTTATTATTGATGGAATTGAAAATAATAGAGTTGCTGTTGCAGTAACATCATATGGAATTTCTGATATTAAATCTGTTTATGCAATAGTAGGAACAGCAATTACATTTACTGCCGATGTTATTCAAGATAATTCAATTAGTATTGGTGTAGCAACTATTAGTGCGTATAATCCGATTGGAATTAGTACGATTGTAAGTGCAAATCCACTTTTTCCACAAAATTTGAGAGTTGGAAATTTACTCAAATTTAGTAACGGAATTTCTATAGATCCCACTCTAGTAAAGATTGTTAGCGTTGGTAGTACATCAATTAATGTTTCTGGGATATCCACAGTTGTAGGAGTTGTTAAAGGATATTTACCAACATCTACTTTGCAAATTAATGACCTTACATTAGTAACTACTAACTTACAATCCTCAGGCGACAATACTCTTTATACACCATTACCAAAAATAAATATAGAATCTGTAGATTTAACCAATGCAACATTAACAATTAGAAAAAAATATTCCGTTTCAATTTCTAGTAATCAACTTTCTTCCAGTCAGACTGCATCAACTAATGAAACATTTTTGCCATTTACTGAGGAAAGATATTCACTGATTCGTTCTGATGGAACAACAGAAACACTAACTTCAGATAAAGTAAAAATTACAAATAATGGCAAATCACTGCAAATTTATAATTTGGGAAGCAATGATTCAAATTCCACTTTAGTAGTAACTATTAGTAAAATTAATCCAAAGGCAAAAGTTAAAATTAAAAACAGAGTTGATGCATTAATTGTAGATAAATCAAAGTATGAAGCATCTGGAGTTGGAACAACAACTTTAAATGATGGATTGGTATATGGAAATTATCCTTTTGGCGTAAGAGTTCAAGATGAAATTATTTCATTAAATTCTCCAGATATTATAGAAATTCATGCAATTTATGAGTCTGCAAATACTTCAAATCCATCAGCACCAAAAGTAATTCTTTCATCAATAAATGGTCCAACTACTAAAACTTCCGATTTAATTGTTGGGGAAAGATTTACTGGAAAAACTAGTAATGCATCTGCAATATATGCCGAAAAAATAAATGATTCTCAAATATCATTCATCCCAAAAAATCAAAATACTTTTAGACAGGGTGAAGTTATTGTTTTTGAAGAATCTAAAATTGAGGCAGTAATTACAACAATAGAAATTGCAAGTTTTGATATTTCATATCATTACAAATATAATAATGGGCAGAAATCAACATTTTATGATCAAGGATTAATTACTAGAAAATCTGATGCTAAGGAACCAACAAAGAAGTTAAAAATATATTTTTCTAGTGGATATTACCAGTCTACAGATGATGGTGATATTACAACAAAAAATTCTTATAATACATTTGATTATGTTAGAGAAATTCAAACTGTAAATTCGATAAGGAATACTGATATTATCGATATTAGACCTAGAGTTTCTAGGTATTCTGTAATAGAAAATTCAAGATCACCACTAGAATTTTATGGAAGAACATTTGATTCTTCTGGAAGTTCTGCAGCAAATATTCTGGCATCAAATGAATCTATCATTACAAATTTTTCATTCTATTTGGGAAGAATTGATAGAATTTATTTATCTAAAGATGGGAAATTTCAAATTAAATATGGAACACCATCAGAAAAACCAGAAAAACCTGTTTCTATAGATGATGCTTTAGAAATTGCGTCTATAGATATTCCACCATATCTTTATAATGCATCCCAAGCCTCTTTAACTTTTCTTGAGCATAAGAGATATAGGATGGTTGATATTAAACAACTTGAAAATAGAATTAAAAATCTTGAATATTATACTGCATTATCGTTACTTGAAACCAATACAGCAAATCTATTTGTTCCAGATTCTTCCGGATTAAACAGATTTAAATCTGGATTTTTTGTTGACAATTTTACATCACTTCTTGCACAAGAAGACAGAGTTCCTTTCAAAAATAGTATTGATATTTCAAATAAAGAGTTAAGGCCTCAGCATTATACAACGGCAGTGGATTTGATTGTAGGATCTGCTTCTGGAACATCTCCAAATTCAGATGTTGCATATATTGCCCCAGAAGGAACTAATATTGTAAAGAATAAAGACATCATAACATTAAATTACACCGAAATTGAATGGATTAAACAAACTTTTGCAACAAGAACAGAAAGTGTAACACCTTTCCTTGTAAGTTTTTGGCAAGGTTCAGTTGAACTTACTCCAGCATCAGATACTTGGGTTGATACAGTTAGACTTGAAGCAAAAATTACCAATACTGAAGGAAACTATACAGAAACTCTTGCCCTTGCATCAAGAACTTTAAGTGTAGATTCTCAAACTGGATTTTCTCCAGTAATTTGGAATGCCTGGGAAACTTCTTGGACAGGTAAAGAACCAAGTACTAATACTGCAGATAGAAAAGAAACAACAACTAGTTCTGGAAGATGGGGGGAAAGAGGCCTCAGGGGTAATGGAGATCTAACTGGTGGTGAATGGATAACTGATCAAATTACAACAGTATATAAGGATACTATTCAAGAAATAAAGGAGACAGGAATACAAAGTAGAACGGGAACCAGAACTATTGTAACAGAGCAATTTGATAAAACTTCAGTTGGTGATAGAGTTGTAAGTAGAGATCTCATTTCTTTTATGAGATCTAGAAATGTCCAATTCATTGCCAAAAAAGTAAAACCACTAACTCAAATATATGCTTTCTTTGATGGTATTGATGTAACCAAATATTGTATTCCAAAATTACTAGAAATTTCAATGATTTCCGGAGTTTTTCAACCAGGAGAAACTGTAATTGGATCTAGACAAAATATAGGATTCTCACCATCAGTTCCAGATTCTTCAATTCCAAAAATAAAATTTAGAGTTGCTCAATCAAATCATAAAGAAGGTCCATATAACTCCGCAACTTCCGTATTTTTAACAAATCCATATAACAATCAATCATTACCCCAATCTTATTCTTCAACATCTACGATTCTAAATATAGATACTTTTTCACTTGCAAATCAACCTGAGGGTGGATTTAGTGGGTGGGTAGAATCTAATATGAGTTTAGTTGGACAAAGTAGTGGTGCTCAGGCAACTATTTCAAATATCAGATTGATATCGGATATTTCTGCTACATTGATGGGAAGCTTTTTTATTGCAAATCCAAATTCTCCCTCAAATCCAAAATTTCAAACTGGAACTAAAGTTTTTACTCTAGTCAATAGCAGCACAAATGATCAAAATGCTGCTACTACAATTGCAGAAGAAGGATTTATTTCTAGTGGAACTTTAGAAACTGTACAAGAAAATATTATTTCTATTAGAAATGCAAGAATACAAAATAAAAAGGAATTTGAACAGAAACCTGTTTCCAAAACAACAGGATCTCAAGTTATTTCCACACAAACAATTTCACAAACGCCATCAATAAATAAAACCATTGTTTGGTACGATCCTTTAGCACAATCTTTCTTGGTTGAAGATGAAACTGGAGTATTTATTACAAAATGTGATGTATTTTTTCAATCAAAAGATGATGCAAATATTCCCGTAACATTCCAAATTAGAACCATGCAAAATGGTTATCCCACTCAAAAGGTATTACCATTTTCAGAAATTATTATTGATCCATCTCAGGTTAATATATCGAATGATTCTTCTATTCCAACAACTTTTGACTTTCAATCTCCGGTTTATTTGGAGGGTGGTAAGGAATATGCAATATGTATTGCATCACTTTCAACAAAATACAATGTTTATATTTCAAGAGTCGGTGAAAGTGATTTAATCACCCAAACATTTATTTCAAATCAACCATATTTAGGATCTTTATTTAAATCGCAAAATGCTTCGACTTGGGAAGCAAGTCAATGGGACGATTTGAAATTTACTCTTTATAGAGCGAATTTCGTATCAAGTGGTACAGTTAATGTTTATAGTCCAGATTTATCTGAAGGAAATGGCGAAATTCCAACATTAATGCCAAACTCTATCAATTTAAATTCAAGAAAAATTAGAGTAGGACTTGGTTCAACTCTTCAAGATTCTGGATTAACATTGGGCAATATTATTTTACAAGAAAGAACAAATGCTAGTGGTAGGTATGTTGGTAATGCTGGAATTGCAACTGGAACACTAAATGTAATTAATTCTGGCATTGGATATACACCATCCACAAATACTTATACATTTAATGATGTAAATTTAATTAATGTTACAGGTACAGGTCGAAATGCAACTGCAAATATTACCATTAACAATGGTGTAGCAATTGCCGCAACAATTGTATCTTCTGGGTATGGATATAAAGTTGGTGATATTGTTGGTATTACAACAATTGGAAACAATTCTCTTGGAGCAAACTCTAGATTCTCTATTGTTTCAATTGCCAGCACAAATGAGTTGTTGATTGACAATATTCAAGGAGATTTTGTAATTTCTGGTGTTGGAAATACTGTCAAATATACAAATAATTCCGGATTAACAACAACTCTCAATTCTTCTACCGGAGGAAATGTACAAATTTCAAACATAAACATTGTAAATGATGGACTACATGTTTTAGTAAATCATAAAAACCATGGAATGTATTTTGACACCAATTACGTTACAATTTCAAATACCCAATCCGATATTATTCCAACAAAACTTTCTGCTGCACTAAATTCAACGTCAACTTCACCAATTATATTGGATGATGTATCCAATTTATCAATATTTGAAAATGTTGGAGTTGGAACAACTAATCTGGGATATGTGTTAATTGGTGAAGAAATTATTTCTTATACAAGTATATCCTCAGGTTCTCTTGCGGGAATTGTATCCAGAGGTGTAGATAGTACAATAACTAAAAATTATCCTGCAGGAACTCCTGTTTATAAGTATGAGTTGAGTGGGATTTCTCTCAGAAGAATTAATAAAACTCACAATTTAGCAGATGTTGATAAAACTCAAATTTCAACTCCAATTAAATTTGATTCTTATCATATTAAACTTGATATGGGTTCCAGTGGGATTGGAAGATCTGATGGATTAAGTTTCCCCAAACTTTATGCAAATCAGTCAAAATCTGCAGGTGGATATAATACTAAGGCAACTCAAAATATTCAATATGAAATTATTACACCCAACATACAAAATTTAACAGTTCAAGGTACTTCTTTAAGTGCAGAAATTAAAACTATTTCTGGAGTAAGTATTAGTGGAAATGAAATTCCATTTATTGATAAGGGATATCAACCAATATCTCTGAATAAATCAAATTATCTAGAATCTCCAAGATTGATTACATCAAAAATTAATACTGATAGGAAGTTAACTGTTGGACAAAAATCTCTTGCGATGACTTTATCATTAGGAACGGTTGATTCAAGAGTAACTCCCGTAATAGATACTCAAAGAATGAATGCAATTTTCACATCAAATAGAGTCAATGATGTGATTACTAATTATATAACTGACAGTAGAGTAAATAGTATTTACGATGATCCAACAGCGTTCCAATACTTATCTAAAGAAATTGATTTGGAAAATTCAGCAACTTCTATTAAGATTCTTGTCAATGCTCATATAAATCTATATTCCAGTATTCGTGCATTCTACGCAATTAGTGAAAATCCAAACTTTACTCCAATTTATACACCATTTCCCGGATTTAATAATTTAGATTCTAAAGGACAAGTTATTAGTCCAGAAAATAATGATGGCAATTCTGATATGATGATTTCTAATACAACATCATTAGGATTTTTACCCTCACAACTTCAATATAAAGAATATACATTCACTGCAGATCAGCTTCCATCTTTTAGATCTTATAGAATTAAAATTATTATGACATCAACTAATCAAGTTTATGTACCAAGAATGAAAGATCTTAGAGTCATTGCTTTTGCGTAAAATGTCTTATATGAAGGTGCATGGATATTCGCATTTGTTGAGAGATTCAAAAACAAATTCCATTATTAATAGTAATATGACAGAATATCAAGAGTATATTGCAAGACGTAATGCAAAAATTGAAGAAAGTCAAAAAGTACAGAACTTGGAAGAGGATATCTCCAATATGAAAAGTGATATTGGTGAAATTAAAAATTTATTAAGGAGTTTAGTTAATGAATCCAGATAATATCATTTTAGAAAATTTATCAAAAAGTTTTGAATACGCAAAAGCATGTTCTGAGCTCGATAAAATTGAAAATATCGAACAACTTAGAGATATATCAAAGGCATATATGAAATTATATTTGAAGCAACAAGAAGTTGTAAGTAATTTAGCAAAAATTGATTCATAAATATTTTTAACAAGGAAAAATAAATGGCGCAACCATCTACTAGACAAGAATTAATTGATTATTGCAAAAGAAAGCTGGGGGCTCCTGTTTTAGAAATTAATGTTGCCGATGAACAAATTGAAGATTTGGTAGATGATGCGGTTCAATTTTTCCAAGAAAGACACTTTGATGGTGTATATCCAACATTTTTTAAGTACAAAGTAACTCAAAATGATATTGATAGAGGTAGAGCTTCTCTCGATAAGGGAGAACCGGTAGGAATTACGACTACAAAAGTAACAACAAATATTGTAGGAACCGCAACCACTTTTTCGTATTATGAGAATAGTAACTATTTGCAAATCCCACCCAATATTATTGGAATAAACAAAGTATTCACATTTGATGGAACAAATAGCATCGCTAGCAATATGTTTAGTGTGAAATATCAGTTATTCTTGAATGATGTTTATTATTGGGGTGCTGTTGAGATGTTAAGTTATGCTATGGTAAAGACATATCTTGAAGATTTAGATTTTTTACTAACAACACAGAAGCAAATTAGATTTAATAAAAGACAAGATCGTATGTATTTGGATATTGACTGGGCATCTATAAATGCTGGACATTATTTTATTATTGACTGCTACAGTACTTTAGATCCAAGTGATTATGGAAGAGTTTGGAATGATTCATTTATAAAACCATATTTAACATCTTTAATCAAAAAACAGTGGGGACAAAATATGATGAAATTTACTGGAGTTAAACTTCCTGGTGGAGTAGAACTTAATGGGCGCCAAATGTATGATGATGCCCAAAAAGAAATCGATGTTTTAATGGAAAAAATGTCAAATACTTATGAACTTCCTCCTCTGGATATGATTGGTTGATATGTTAAATCCATTTTTTCTTCAAGGTTCAAAAACAGAACAAAATCTTGTTCAGGATTTAATCAATGAACAATTGAGAATGTATGGTATTGAAGTATATTATATTCCAAGGCATTATTTGTCTTCAAAAACAGTTATACGGGAAGTTGTTGAATCCAAGTTTACTAATAATTATCCAATTGAAGCTTATGTGGATAACTATGATGGGTATGGAGATAATACCCAAATTCTTTCAAAATTTGGAATTCAAGCATTAAATCAAATTACTTTAACAATATCTAAAGAAAGATTTGAAACTTATATTAGTCCATTGATTAAATCCTTACCAGATATTAAATTATCAAATAGACCAAAAGAAGGTGATTTAATTTATTTTCCCTTGGGAGATAAATTATTTGAAATTAAGTTTGTTGAGCATGAGAAACCATTTTACCAGTTACAAAAAACATATGTTTATACATTAACTTGCGAACTCTTTAGATATGAGGATGAGATTATCGATACCGGAATTGGGGAAATTGATGACAATTTGACAGATAATGCAAATATTGAAACTCTCACCTTAGTATCTTCTGGATCTACAGCAACCGCATACACATCTATAGTTAATGGAGCAATTACATCTATAATTGTCACAAATAGAGGTAGTGGATATACTTCAGTACCAATTGTTGCAATATCTTCTTCTCGTGTTTCTGGAGGAACAGCAACAGGTATTGCAACTATGATAGGTGGAATTATTGATTGTAATGGAACAACATCATCAAAAGTTCAAGGGGTGCAAATCACAAATCCTGGATTTGGATATACAGTTGCGCCTGGAATCGTTTTTATTGGTGGTGGAGGATCTGGTGCTGCGGCAACAACAATAATATCAAATCAAGCAATTGGAATTGTTACCATAAGTGGTGGTGGAGCTGGATATGTAACTTCACCATCTGTCACTTTCAGTTCACCTGGAATAGGAACAACTGCCACTGCAATTTCAATAGTAAGTGCTGCTGGAACAATATCCACAATAAGAATTACTAATGCAGGATCTGCATATACATCAACACCAACAATAACTATTGGATCTCCCAATATGATTGGTATTGGTACATATATTTTAAATGAAACAATAACTGGTTCTATTAGTGGAACCACAGCTTTAGTAAAGGTGTGGGATGTGACAACAGGAAAATTAGGAATTTACAAATCAAATGGAGCATTTACTCCAGGAGAACTTATTGTTGGTTCTGCAAGTAGTGCAACATATCAATTTAAAATTGAAAGTTATTTCACTTCGACAACCGATTTATACCCCAAAAATAATGAAATAGAAACAGATGCAGATTCTATTTTGGATTTTAGTGAAAATAATCCTTTTGGAAATCCATAAATATAACTAATCACATAATACGAGTAAATTTATTATGTTTGAATATTTTTATCACGAAATACTAAGGAGAACGGTTAGTTCTTTTGGATCTCTCTTTAATGATATTTCCATTAAACATGCGGATACAAATGGCGATATTAACAGTATAATTAAAGTTCCACTTGCATATGGGCCCACTCAAAAATTCTTAGCAAGATTGGAACAGTCCCCAAATCTAGACAAACCTATTCAAGTAACATTGCCAAGAATGTCATTTGAATTTGTCGGATTAACTTATGATGCCTCAAGAAAATTAACTACAACCCAGACATTTATAACTTCTATTTCTGGTTATGGAACTGATATAAGAAAAACATATATGCCTGTTCCATATAATATGCAATTTGAATTGAGCATTTATACAAAATTAAATGATGATATGTTGCAGATCATAGAACAAATTCTCCCATATTTTCAACCTTCTTATAATTTAACGGTTGATCTTGTAGAACAAATTGGAGAAAAAAGAGATATTCCAATTGTTATGGAAAATATAACCATGCAAGATGATTATGAAGGAGATTTTTCAACAAGAAGAGCATTAATTTATACAATTAGATTTACTGCCAAAACGTATCTTTTTGGACCAATTTCTTCCTCTTCTGTATCTAAAGATATTATCAAAAAAGTTTCTGTTGGATATATTTCAGGTGATTCTACCAAAACACCGACTAGAGAACTTACATATTCCATTGAACCAAGAGCTCTTAAAAATTATACTGGAAATATAACAACAAATTTATCTTTAGATATTGGAGTAGATAATACAAATATTGTAGTAGATGATGCATCTTTAATTGTAGAAAATATGTATATTATTATTGATGATGAAGAAATGTATGTTGATTCCAAATCAAATAATACTCTAACTGTAAAGAGGGGATCTGATGGGACATCTGTAACTTCACATGTTTCTGGATCTGCTGTTAAGAGAATTACCTCATCAGATAATGAACTTATTGAAATTGGTGATGATTTTGGGTTCAGTGGAACAGTGTAAAAATGGTAAAGAAATATGACAAACTAAATGATGCATTTAATGTTGAAGCAGTTGAAGCAGAAATAGTCTCCTCTGAAAATATTTCTTCTTCAACACAAATTGAAGAAGTAAGCTCACCGACACAAGATATAAAAAAAGATTATGAATATACAAGAGGAAATTTATATTCGCTTATAGAGAAAGGTCAGGAAGCAATTAATGGAATTCTTGAACTTGCCAAAGAAAGTGAAATGCCTCGTGCATATGAAGTGGCAGGACAACTAATTAAAAACGTATCTGATGCTACTGATAAATTGATGGACCTTCAAAAGAAACTAAAAGATATTGAAGAGGAGAGGGGTGTAAGAGGTCCAACAAATGTTACTAATGCCCTTTTTGTGGGTTCAACAGCAGAACTTTCCAAACTTTTGAAAAATAACGACATTAATAATTCTACTAAATAGAAAAAGGGAGGGAAATCCCAAAGTATAAATTACTAATACCTTTTTGGATGATGTCACAATCTAATAAAAATTTGCCTTCCATTAATGATTTCGTTGAAAATTCAGATAATTTGCCGCCAATTAGTGAATTTTCAATTGAAAAGTCTTTAGATAACTTACCATCAGTAAAAGAATTTATTGGAAAGAAAGTAGAAATAGGGGAAAAGACTGTAGAAGAAGTAAAATATCCGGTAGAAGAGAAATCTGGAGAATCTGGAGATCTTACAGAGTTACTACGTCTAATCAATGATGTAAGAAAGGATATTCCAGAAATTCCAAAAATTAAATATTACGATGAAGAATTAGAGAAATTATGTGAGATAGTTGATCAAGTTAGATCGGAAATACCTACAGTTCCTGAAGTTAAGTATTACGATACAGAAATAGAAATAATTTATGAGCAGATTGATAGTGTAAAAGAATTTATTGCAAGTTCTATTTCAAAATTGCCCGAAGTAAAATATTATGACAATCAAATTGAAGATATTGGAGAAAAATTAGAAAATATAAAAAATACAATTTCAGAACTTCCCGAAGTTAGATATTATGAAAACGATCTAAAATTTATTAGAGAAGAAATTGAAAAAGTAAAAGAGATTGTTGTAAGTGAAATTCCAGATTTTTCTTGGGTAGATAGAACTTTCAAGTCAATTGATAACGATATCATCAAAATTAATGATAATGTTAGTATTCTTAAAGAAGGAGTTAATCTAAATTTAGAGAAACTTTCAGAAGTTATTGATGTAAAACGTTTTGAAAGTAAAGTTGAAATTAATGCATTAGACAAAAACTTTAATGAATTAAATAATAACTTCAAAGAAGCAAAAGAAAATATTTGGAAAGAATTGAGGCAGTCTTCGCTTAAAATTTGGGAATATCATAAAGAATTTAAGGATGATGATAGAAAATTAAAAAAACAAATTAATGGGGAATACAATTCATTAAAACAAAATCTTGAAGAGCAACTTAAAAAAGTTAATCAAGAAAGTGTTCAAACCGATGAATTGCTTTTAAAATATTTTGCAGAACTAAAGGAACAGGTTTCAACTTTTCCCGAAGTAAAGTATTATGATGATGAAATTGTAGATGTAAGAAAAGAAATTGTATCAGTAAAAGTTGATATTAATGAACTTTATAAAATTGTAAGGAATATTAAATCTTCTCAAAAAGATTTGAAAGAAGGACTTTTAAATGAACCACCAGATATAAAAAACTCTGATCCACTTACCCCATTAGATAAAAACTTTGCAACACTTGATGATCTTCAAAATCATTATCGTCTATTCATCAATCGTATTCAACAACAACTTTCTACATTAGGTGGAGGTGGTGAAACTCGTCTCGAATTTCTGGATGATATTGATAGAAATAGTGCCAAGGTTGATGGGCAATATTTAAAATATGATGCTTCATCTGACAAGTGGATTGGTTCTTCTGCAGGAGGAGGAAGTGGAATTACCAATTATGCCACTTTTTCTGGTGTTTCTACATCAGTTATAGGTGGTATTGCATCAGTTACTCATTTAAGTGTTTCTGGAATTACAACCCTAGGTTCTTCTAATGGGATTGGAACAGTAACTATAGGAATTGGACAAACAGCATTATATGTTGATGGTAATGCTCGTGTAATTGGAATTCTTACTGTTGGTAGAGCATCCGTTACTATTGATGGCAATAATAATACAATTAAAACTGGAAATGTTTTCATCACAGATGCATCAATATCAATTGGCAATAATGTTACCATTAATACTAGTGCATCAGGTATCAATTCAGCACCAAACGTTTTATATGTTGCAAAAGATGGTGATGATTTAAAAAATGGAACCTCAATTGATAATGCAAAATTAACAATCTCTGGGGCAGTTGGAATTGCAACAACAGGAACAATTATTAAGGTTCTTTCTGGAAATTATTCAGAAAATAATCCAATAGAAATCCCACCATTCGTATCAATTGTTGGACACGATTTAAAAACGGTTACAGTAACTCCAAATAATGCAACCAAAGATATTTTTCATGTAAGAAAAGGTTGTTATATTTCTAATATAACTTTTACTAATCATTTGGCACCAGCTGCAGCAATTGGATTTCCAACCAGCGAAATTGCAACAAATATTGGTGGTGGAAAATGGGAAAGTCCATATATTCAAAATTGCACTAGCAACACAACAACAGGAACTGGATTGAGAATTGATGGGGCACGGGCAGAGGGACTCAAATCAATAGTATGTGATAGTTACACTCAATATAATCAAGGTGGTGTTGGAATTGCAATAACAAACTCTGGGTATGCACAACTAGTTAGTGTATTTACAATTTGTTGTGATGTTGGAATTAGTTGTCATAGAGGAGCACAATGTTCTTTAACAAATAGCAATACTTCATTTGGAACATATGGATTAGTGGCAAATGGAACTAGTGATTTACAATTTACGGGAACTGTAACAACTTCAGCTTCAGTTGCACAAGATACTGTGGTAGTGGCAACATTTCCATATACAACTACAAAACCTTATAATGGGCAAGTAGTATTTTTTGATAAATTATATAACTCAGTCCAATCCATTGCAGTATCTTATGGTGGAACAGGATATATTAATGCTCCAACTGTTACGATTGATAGTCCAACAGGTCCAAATGGACAGACAGCAACCGCTTTTGCAACTGTTGAAAATGGTTCCGTAACCTCAATCACTTTAATTAATGGCGGTAATCAATACGAAACTGCTCCATTAATTACTATTTCAAGTCCAGATATTGGAATTAGTACATCTACTGCAACATCAGATATTGCACCAATATACTATACAATAAATAGTTCAACTCCAATTAGTGTTGGTATTACTACTATAACTTTGGAGGAAAATTTAATTAATACTGTTGGTGCTGGATCAACGGTATACTTCTATCAAGTTAGTAAAATTAGTGCAAGTTCCCATACATTTGAATATGTTGGATCTGGAAATACCATTTCCACAGCAACTCCACTATCTGGAGGAATTCCAATTCAAGACAATGAAATTGTTGAGACTAATGGTGGAAAAGTTGTATATACCAGTACTGATCAAGCTGGCAATTTCAGAATAGGAAATGGATTACAGATTAATCAAAATACTGGTACGATTAGTGGAAGATCCTTTACAAGAAGTTTATTTACAGAAATGACACCATTTATTTTAGCACTAAGTTAACATGGCACAATTACCACTCAATAGGTTTCAAACGGAAACTTTTTCAATATCTATATCTGAACAAACAGTATATACCGCACCAATTGGTTATACTGCAATTATTCTGTACGCGCACATAACAAATATTGGAGGTTCATCTCAAACATTTTCTCTTTATCATAATAGATCTTCCACAAAAACTGAACTAATAATGGGTGCATCTGTTCCAATTAACGATGCATATACTCCCCTCGACGGAAAATTAGTTTTAGAAACTAACGACTTTCTTAGTATTGTGGGAAGTGCTAATAATTCGTTAAAATTAATTCTGAGTATTTTAGAGACAGCAAACTAAAATGGCAAAATTAGTAAGCGTTAAAAATTTACCAAATTCAACTGTTGATGGATATGTTTTAAAGGGAAAAGTAGATGGATCTCAATATTGGGCACCTGTAACTACAACTTATTCATCAATTGCCGGATACTCTACAATTTCTGGAATTTCTACCTATTCTACTTCTAGTGGTATAGCAACTAATTCCACCTATGCTACTTATGCTACAATTTCTGGAATTTCTACAGTATCTGGTTATGCTACTAATGCTGGAATTTCTACCTATTCTACAAGTTCTGGTA
>Ga0114963_10000879_pt1 | contig 20562 bp, 20 predicted proteins | sample C_131016_EF_Meta_FD_87019 | JGI IMG/M metagenome (GOLD analysis project Ga0114963, IMG submission 87019) | Freshwater microbial communities from Lake Croche, Canada to study carbon cycling - C_131016_EF_MetaG | ecosystem: Environmental > Aquatic > Freshwater > Lake | place: Lake Croche, Canada...
CGGTTGTTTCTGCATGTAATCTTGCGACAGGTGTTGCAGTGCCCACGCCAATGCCACCCAATGCATACACTACGGTAGAAATACCTGTAATTTGGTTAGCGTTGGTAAAATATGCAAGTTGGTTAGCACCTGCTGAGCCTGTAACAATACCCAACTGAACAGGAGTAGACCAAGCGACACCTGTTGATCTGGATGTTAATAAATTGCTTGCTGAGCCAGAGGAGTTATTGATGTCAAAAAATGAACCTGTTAAGCGAAAATTTCCTTGAACTTGCAGGTTTGTTGAAGGCAAAGTGGTGTTAATGCCTATACTTCCCACGCCAGTGATCGTCATTCTAGTTATAGATGTCCAATATGTTGAAATGCCGGTAATAAAAAATATACTATTGTTTGTGTTGTTGCCGATCCAAAAATTGTTTCCAGTAGAATACAAATATGCGTCAAGCGATGTTCCGAACAATCCTCCTTGATTATAATTTGAATTGTTTATTCCCATGTCAACATAATTTATTTGTTCATTTCCTGTATTTGCTTGGGCCACAATGTCTGAAGCACTATTGTTGCCCGAAGATTTATTTGAAATAATAAATTGAGAATAATTATTTACACTTGAAATCCCATTGATCAAAGTAAATGAATTGGGGTTTTGCGTTGATTGATAAATGATCAATGCTTCTGGACCGACCAAAGTAGTATAGTGAGTATTTATGGCTACAAATCCGCCTGAGTCTACAACAAATAAATCTTGGCCGGATATTGTATTTATATCAAGAAGACTAATCGGATTACTTTCTCCAATTCCTAAATAGTTGGATATATATTGGTTACCTTGAACGTGAATTTTTTGAAGCGGCAAAGATGTACCGATTCCTACATTACCTTGGACAATCAAGCCATTAGAAGGCGGAATAAAAGATGTATAACCAGATCCAATAAATTCACCTTGAGAAGATGAATTTACTCCCACTGAATTTTCTATTGAATCATTATAAATCTTCACAATTAAATTTTATGATCCACAGCACACAATTCCTTATATTGTCAATTAAGAATTTTGTGTGAGAAGATAATCTAATCCCACTCTCCAATACCAAGAATTTGATGCGTCATTTGATTTGACCACCACTGTTACATAATTCGATTGTGCTTGAATATCAAAGTTTCCGCTTGCGCCAGTGAATTTAGAGTTGATGTCTGTTGTGCCAACTTGTGAAGTCACGCCCACTGAATTATAATAAACCCCGAAAAATTTTCCACTTTCATTTAAAGTGGTGGAGAACCATCCGTTTGCCTTACCTTCAATTGATAATTGATATCCAAGAGGCACCAAAATAGATGCAATTCCAATAAATGATGTCGATGTAATAGTAGTGTTTGCGCCAATAAAAATTCTTTGGTTTCTTAAATCTGCACTGTTAGAATTGAGAATTAATGTGCCATCTAATCTTGATGTACCTACTGTGTGTATTGTGTTTTGGGGATTTGTAGTGCCGATGCCCGCATTGCCATTGACATACACGAACGTGGATATTCCAGTGATTTGAGAATTTGCAACACCATACGCAATCTGATTAGCGGAAATATTGCCACCGATGGTACCTGAACCAGATCCAGAAATCGAAGTCCAAGCCACACCTGTTGCAGTTGAAGAAAGCACTTGACCCGATGTCCCTTTAGAGTTTGATGTATCATAAATGAAAGATGCAAAAGAACTAAATCCTAAGTGAATTGTGTTTTGTAGCGTGGTAATACCAGATACATTTAGTTGTGCAAGTGTTCCAATGGATGTAATTCCTGAATAACTTCCTGAAACAACAGAAGAGGGAACTGTGCCTGTAGTTATATTAGTTGCGTTTAGGTTTGTGATGTTAGTGCCGGGGCCAAAATAGCCGGTGGATGTTACAAATCCCGAAACGTTAAGTTGTGTAAGTGTGCCAACAGACGTTATACCGGGATAATTTCCTGATAATGTTGACCAGTTTATACCCGATCCTGTAGAAATTAAAATTGACCCGGCTAATCCAATGCTATTATTTGAATCATAAATTCCGCCAGTGATTCTTGCATTGTTTTGAACATGTAAGCCTTGAGTGGGTATAAATGTACCGATGCCTACAGAACCAATTCCAGTAATTGAGTTATAAATATTGCCAATAGCATCTCTTACTTCAAAAATATTTGCAGTTTGGTTTAACGCTCCGCGCAAAACAATAGCCTTATTGTTGGGAAATGTGGCTACGTTTATGTCTAATCTCGCCGCAGGTAAAGTAGTTCCAATACCCACTCCATATGTTCCGCCTGTGTCATCAATGAAGAAATATGACGCCACGCCAATTGGAAATCCTTGAGAATTAGACCACAACACTGCTCCTTGAGCATTCAAGCGAGTGGGCGAAGAGGGTTGAACTAGAATAGAGCCATTGGTGTTACTATTTAGAGCAACACCGACAACAACATTAAAATTAGGAGAATAAGGAGAAATGTTAGTAAGAATTCCCGCACTGCTACTGACGTATAAAATGTCTCCAGGTGAAAATTTTGTAGTGTCAACAGATGTAGTGCCCGCTACATGAATATATCCATAACTTGAGATGCCAATTTGCTTTGACACAACGCCAACACCCAGAGCGTGAGAGTAATTAATATTATCTGCTAAACCAATGGTTGGTACTGCTGTGTTTACACCTGCCGTCCCGCTTATATACACAACAGTACCTAATCCAATTACAGAGCCGCTGTTGTTATAAACAAGAGTTACATTACCTGCAAGATTTGCTGTTTCATTGTTGTAAACTAACCCTATTTGAGGCTTACCCGCTTCTGCATTCCAAGATATTCTGCCAGGTGTTGTGCTTAATCCGATTGGAGAAGTATTGACATCAAAATTATTAGCAGTAATACCAAAATTTCCAAGGTTTAAATCTTTAATTGCGCCACTATATGGCACAAAATTAGTTACGTCGGCTCCTGGTGCAGAAATGTTTACATAAGAAGCATGAGCGTCGCCGTATTCTAACTTGATTGTGTTTGTGTTGCCTGTAGTAGTGGCATTAAAATTAATTTTTATTCTTGAAGAGGAAGATTGAAGGTTATAAATACTTGATTGACTATAAGTGAGAGTATACAACGTAGGTGTAGCGGTTATTGTGGCTGAAATAGTTGTGCCGATCACACCTATTGCTGTACCGAGGCCATTTGTTTCATAGAATGTGGCATTTACCGACGCAAATCTTCCTGCCTGGTTTGTTGTTTGATAAAGCCAAACATATGAAATAAGATTACCTGCTGGCAAATATAAAAGATTAGGAACGCCTGATTGAGTAATAAACGATCCTAGCCCCACTGTTCCAGCAGAGTTAAAAACAGTGGTTATTGTTCCTAGACCAATAACAGAATTTGATGTAAGTTGATAAACTCCTGGCACACCTGTAGCGGCTGAACCCACTAAAAAGTAGTGGAGAAACCCTGTGGTTGGCAACACTTGCCAAGACGGTGCTCCCGCTGTGACTCCATCTCCTGCTTGCCCTAGAAATTGTAAACCAGTTGTGACATTAGAGGGGATTCTTGATATTGTTGAACCGCCCACTCCAGAAGCGTAAAACATATCACCCACTTGTGTGGCTGGGTTTAAGTTGCCACTCCAATATTGTGAATTTAAATTGTTCACTTGTGTGGTAGAGTTGATAATTAATGGTGGAGTGCCTTGAGCAGCGTTTAGTGTGAGAGATGTGGTAATAGATACGCTACCGGCGAAATTTGCACTTCCTTGGACACTTAATCTGTTTGGGGCCGCGTTTGTTCCAATACCAACATTATAAGTGCCACCTGCTACATCAATAAAGAAACTTGTAAAACTACTTCCTGGTTTACCTTGAGCATCTGCAAATAGAATTGAACCTGTTTGGTTTACACGTAAAGGAGAACCGGGCCAAATTACAATTTGCCCTTGGGCTTGACTATTAATTGCATAAGCCACATTAACACTGAAATTTGGCGAAGAAGGCTGTACGCTTGTTAATATTCCTGGTGTGGCAGATAAATATAGCGGGCCGGTTGAAAAGCCCGTGGTGTCCATTGTAATTGGTCCAGAAATATGAATATAACCATAACTGTTTATGCCAATTGGTGTTTGGATTACACCAATTCCTACGCCATGGTTAAATATTACAGCGTCTGCCAAACTTACTGTGGGCCAGCCAGAATAAACACCGCTGTAATAAACTACTGTACCCACACCTAAAATATTTCCCGTATTGTTGTATATTTGCTGTACTTGGTCTTGTCCAAGGTGAGCAACTTCTCCGTTATATAGTAATGAAATTGCAAGTTCTTGCTGATTGACATCCCAGAACATTCGCCCGGGTAGTGAGGCAAGTCCTTGTGTGTTAATATTAAAATCGATATTCGAAACTGACGAAATCGAAGCGGCTGTTACATTTCCAGAAAATGTAGAAAGCCCTGACACTCTTAGTTGAGAAAGTGTGCCTAAAGAAGTGATTCCTGAGTAAGTGCCTGATACTACAGCGGAGGGAACTGCTCCAGATGATAAATTAGAGGCGTTTAAGTTGGTTATATTAGTGCCTGGTCCAAAATATCCTGTTGATGTAACAAACCCTGAAACGCTTAGTTGAGATAATGTACCAACAGAAGTAATACCAGAGTAAGTGCCAGATATTACAGAACTAGGAACGGTTCCTGTTGCCAAATTAGAGGCGTTTAGGTTGGTTATATTTGTGCCGGGGCCAAAATAGCCGCCAGATGTTACAAAACCTGATATAGAAGCATTTCCCTGAACTGTTAAAGCTTGGTTTGGAGATGATGTGCCAATTCCTAAATTAGTTCCAGTAAACCATAAATTATTTGAACCTTGTATTACAGACGATGCAGAACCATAGGCTACTTGATTAAATGCGATAGTACCCGTAATTCCGCTTGAACCTTGCGTGGCATTTGTCCACGCAACACCAGTGGCAGTAGCGGATAACACTTGGCCTGTCGCTCCCTTAGAATTGTTGTTGTCATATATAGCACCTGTAAATGATGTTACACCAAGTGTGCTGATACCTGTCACTTTTAATTGAGATAATGTCCCTACAGAAGTGATGCCAGAGTAAGCACCAGATATTACAGAACTAGGAACTGTACCAGAAACTAAATTAGAGGCATTAAGATTAGTGATATTTGTTCCAAATCCATAAAATCCACCAGAAGTAACAAAACCTGACACATTAAGTTGAGATAGTGTCCCTACCGATGTGATGCCAGAATAAGCACCTGAAACAACAGAATTAGGAACTGTACCTGTAACTAAATTAGAGGCGTTTAAGTTGGTAACATTAGTGCCGGGGCCATAAAATCCACCAGATGTAACAAAACCAGAAACATTAAGTTGAGACAATGTACCAACAGAAGTTATTCCTGAATATGTTCCTGATATTACAGAACTAGGAACTGTACCGGATGATAAATTAGATGCGTTAAGATTTGTTATATTAGTGCCAGGACCAAAAAATCCACCAGATGTAACAAAACCAGAAACATTAAGTTGAGATAATGTTCCTACCGATGTGATACCAGAGTAAGTGCCTGAAACAACAAAACTAGGAACTGTACCAGATGATAAATTTGAAGCATTAAGATTAGTGATATTTGTTCCAAATCCATAAAATCCACCAGAAGTAACAAAACCTAACACATTAAGCTGAGACAATGTACCAACAGAAGTTATTCCTGAATATGTTCCTGATATTACAGAACTAGGAACTGTACCTGTAACTAAATTAGAAGCGTTTAAGTTGGTAACATTAGTGCCAGGACCAAAAAATCCACCAGATGTTACAAAACCAGAAACATTAAGTTGGGATAATGTGCCTACAGAAGTGATGCCAGAGTACGATCCAGCTATTCGCGCAGAAGAAACTGTACCCGTAAATAAATTTGAAGCATTTAAATTTGTTAAGTTAGTGCCAGGTCCAAAAAATCCACCAGATGTTACAAACCCTGACACAAGTATATTTGGTACATTAAGCGATGTAACCGCAATGCTCTGTGCAAAAATTTGCCCTGATATTGGATAAATTTTTATAGTGGGAGAAGATGATATCCCTGCAAAATTGTCACTATAGTCTACATAAGGTCCAACAAAATATTTTGTACCATTATATGTACCTGCACCACCAAATAAAAGCACTGGTTCATAATTGTCTTGCCAGTTGTAAATTGTAGATCGAATATCTTGAGCATTAGGAGAAAAAACGAAAGTTCCGATGCCAGATTCAAGCCATTTAAAATCTATCTGAGAAATAGAATTTTGCGATGACTGCCCCAATCCCGATGTTATTAAAATATTTTTATTTGTGTTTGCGCTCATTTAAAATATTCCATCAGTGATTACTTTGATGTCACCACTTACTGCTAAATTTACACCGTTTACATTATCGTTTACCTGAAATTTATATTTATATTCTCCTACTTTGGTGAGAATATAATTAATGTAATACATGCCTGGTAATGTATCCTGATACACTGGATTGCTTATAATCACTCCAGTACCATTTGCGTAAGTGCTTATTCCTACACTTGGATCATTTGATTGGATGTAGTTATCAGGTGTTTTAATATAATAAAACACTGTGCTGGTATTTGACAAACCTACTAGGTTATTATTGGAGTCTAATACTTCAAAAGAAATTTTTGCATTTGTATTTCTATAAAATAAGTTTGCCACATTTAAAAATTAATAAATTTATAACTTTATTCCTTCAATTATTTGGCTTTTCAACTCCATTATTATTGTTTGAAGTATTTATACTTGTGTTAATGTTTTTAGTTATTGTTACTTTAGTTCTGGCAAAATATTTTTGTTTATCTATAATTGATACTTTGCCGGTGGCGTAGTCAATTACAGCTACAACTTTGGTAGTTCCATGTGCGCTTTTGTAATTGATAACAATTACTTGCAAAAAATCACCAAAACATAATTCACCAAAACAGGCTTCACCGAACATTCTTTTCCACTTCTAACAACAAATCTGTACGCGCAGCAATGATTAAATAATCACAACATGTTTTCCCGAAAAATTTACCCCTTAATTCCACGCAATCAGACTCTTTAACAATTTTAATTTTTTCATTATTGTGCGGCGTAATATGAACAGTATAGTTGTTAGCAAGTGCTTGAAAATAACTTGGAAATAAAATAATTGCTTTATGATAAAATTGTAATGAACCTCTTAAATAAATTCCATATTCTGGACCTTCTAAGCAACCATGATGCAATTCATATTTTCTTTTTGTGGGATGTGGAATAACAAAAGATTTGGCTCTTGCCTGTAATACTCCATCAACAAAAACCTCTGGTAGCGCACCTGGATAAAATTGAAATTTTGGATCGGCATTATAAGATCCATTTGCATAGTTATAAAACAACACAGAAGACTGCATACCTGCTTGGGGGTTTTCCACTGGATCAACCAAACTAAATTGAGAATTCACCCACTTTACATATTTCAAAGTGTTAGATGTTGGTTGAACAGAAACTAATACAGAAAGTTCAGCAGGATTGGTAATAATTACATCACAGGCTGACCCATTGAAATTCACCAAATTTTGGTCTGCATTAGATGTGGACAAAATTAAATTTCTATATAAGTATGTGCCGTCAAACGTGCCAATTCCAAGTTCAAATTGTGCCGAATTAATAATAGCATATGGAAAGGAGTTTGCTCCTAAAGAGGCCTGAGAAAATGTAATATAACTTGATACAGCAGTGGCCAATTGAACATTTCCTGTGCCAGTAGCCGCAGCCTTTTGTCGTACTCTATCTCTATAAATTAATGCCACAATTGTTTATTCGCAAAGGCATAATCTTTTCACTTCTGGAATTATTTATTGTGTTTGAGGGAATGAAAACTTACGAATTACCTAACAAAGATAATCAAAAAAAGATTTGTGCTTTATGCGGCCAACCACTGCTCACATATACACAATGTGATGATTGTCAACAATATTTCTGTCGACCTCATCGCCCTTTATTTTCAGATCACTGGACTTGCCCATTGTGCTTAGAAAAAAGAAAAAATTATCTAAACCAATCGAATATTGGCGAACTTTTAAAAGCGGGCCAAATTGAAGAATTTATAAAGAAAATATTTTAATTATTTACTTGGCAACCATTGAACATGAATGATATTTAGTGCAGAAAGAATACCCAAAATAACAGATAAACCGCCTAAGGTATAAAACATATACTCTACACGAGCCACCTTTTTTTCAAAATCTGAAAATTTTGAGTTTTGAATGTTAATTTCTTTCACTAAATTATCAAGAACAGATTTATTTGTATTATGATGCTCTGAATATTTGTCAATACTGTGTCTGTGATTATCTGAAATTTGATCAAATGTTTTTTGAGAATATTTTAACAAATCAGCAACAGACTTGAGAAGGTTAGAATGAACATCATCGTTTTGCTCTAAAATGCTTTGTAATTTTCTATCATATTCAGCCAATTTAATGACAAAATTTTCAATATCTTTAACTATCAGAGAATTTTGATTTTTATTTTCGATAGAAGATTTATTGAATTCCGTGATTAAATCTTGAAGTTTTTGAGCCAAGTCTTTAAGTTCATCTTTCACTAAATCGTTAGAATCATTAATTTTGTCTCTAATAGCCGCAGTTTGTTCAATAATTCTTACTAAAGCATTGGAAAACTCCACAGCGGCTTCAGTTTGAGCTGAAATTCTTTCGGATAATATTGAAAAATCATAATTTCTTGTGTCACTCATAATAAATTAACCGCCTGAGCCAGTTTTTTGGTGCATTTTTTGAGCATTTTAATTTCATCTGGAATTAATTGACAAAGATACAAACCATCGTTTATGGAAGTTTTTTGCAAAATTAAATTATTTTTTTTCCAATAAGCATCACAACAAGATTTTTCCATTTTGTTGGCTTTAAAAATTTCATTAGTTAATATAACCTCGTCACCATTAGAAACAAATGATGGATAATCTAAACTATTAAGCACCTGTTGTAGCATTATCATCATTTCAGTACTCATTGTTATGATATTATTGAAAAAATTAATTTGTTCCTGTTGGTTTTTGATCACTATTCGCATAAATTCGATTATAATATTCGATAAATGTTTGTTCTGTCTCTTCGTCTTCCATGCAAATAAAAATATTTTTAAGAGACACAAATTTGTGTTTTTGAGCAAAAAGAAAAATAGATGATAATTGGCTTAACGAAGTATTGTTGATATCATGGGTTCCATAATCACTAGGAATCATGAGAATAGATTCAAGGCCTAAAGAGTCCACTACCATTAAAGATTTTTTCATCGCGCTTTGCATGTCTTTTTCGTTCACTAGGCGTGATTCTCCGGCCACGACAGCATTTATTATGTATTTTTGTTTGTTCTTCCAATTATCTTTGCATTTAATGTGATAAGGATATCCCATTTTTATACCTTTTCTGAGTATGTTTGTATTTATTTTTGATAATTCTTTATTGGTTAATTTATCTAAAACATAATCTATTTCAAGAAGATTGTTTGTTGGCACTATAAGGGCATCTGCCTTAACTGCGTAAACACTATTCACTTGTTTTATGATAATTTTAATAGGGGATTGTGTTTTGTTTTGGACTAGTTTTTCTTTTTTGAAAAAACTACAATTATCTATTTTAGATTTGCAGTCATGCTCTTGTTTGAACAATGGTAAATCTACGGTAGATTTTAATATACAACCATCATTGTAAAAAGGACAAATTAAATTAGACACTTATATTTTGTACAAAATCTAAATTTTACTTAAATATTCTGATTTTGCGCGGCAGATGGAACCAAGTTTTGATTGTTTTGCATTATGCTTTTTGCTAAATTTTCAAAACATGATTGGAAATTGCCATTAAGAAGATACACGCTTTCTTTGCTTTGTGCTTCAGCCGCTTGCTGTGGTGTCATTCCTTGCTTAATTTTTTTGATCATACTATCCTTGTAATCAGTAAAAATTTGCAAATTATTTGAATTTCCCATAATTTCTGGACAGACCTTATTCATATAAGACATATTTGCGCGGAATTCTGTTGCATTAAAAATTCCTTTCATTTTCGGAAAGTCTGAAATGTTTGCGGCTATTTTAACTAATTTTTCTGTGATTTTATCAGCAAGTTTGTAAAGTTGTTTTGATTCGTAATATTCAATTTCTTTAATTATATCAGAATAATTTATCATAGATATGGTCTTACCTCATCAGGGATGAATTCTGATTTAAGAATTTTAAAACGATCTCCATATTTTTCCATCAACTTCGGATATACGAGTTTTTTGATGACACTTGGGTCTACATTAGCACTATTATAATTTATTCCATTTTGATCTAAAATATTTTTCACATCTTTCACTAATTCGTCTGAAGATATTTTAGATAGTGCCACAGAAGCCAATGTTTCAATGCCTGTAAGTGGCTTTGTCAGTTCTTCGCCCTCAGTTCCAATAGTTTTCGTTTCTGATACTTGATCCGAATTAGAATTACCAGGCAAACCTTGATCGACTTCAGAAGTTTTCAATCTTGAAATCAATTTGTTTCTGACATATGAAAAGGCTTCTTTTTTTGTCATAATTAATTATTATTAAAAAAATTTAAATTACCTATATTCAAATTGACATTTTTTTGTACATTTCAGGATTTGACAAACAACTATTATCGATGATAACATGTTCCTTGCAAATTTTTACTTTTTTGGTGGACAATAAATCGAAACTTGCCAAACTTACAGATTTTTTAATATAAGAGTCCAAGGCCCTAGTTCCAGTGGCAGATTTATAAGATTTATTGACAATATCTTTAATGAAAGAATCTGTAAATTCTAATTTATATCCACAATTTTCAAAAATTTGAATTTGCTTTGAAATTGGAGACGTTTTTGATTCTAATAGCACTTTTTCTAGATCTTCTTTTGATAAAGGCTTGAGGGGTACAATGGTTGGAATTCTCCCAACAAACTCTGAAAGCATTCCAAAATCGATCAAACTTTCCACCAATTCTTCTCTTGATGCTTGAGCGAAAATTTCGTAAGAACTTAACGCTTCATCTATTTCTTCATTCTTGCCCTTATTCGCTTTCACAAAACCAAGAACATCTTTCTTGCCCATTTTTTTTGCTAAAATTTCAGAAAGTCCATTAAAAGCACCACCAAAGAAAAAGAGCATTTTGTCGCTCGATATGTTGCATGAAGTTCCTGGCGCGTCACCATAAACCGGACCTGGAACTTTTATAGTTTTGCCTTCGATTAACTTTAAAAACGTAGATTGTGTTGAGCCGATAAAGGATTCATATCTTCCTGCGGACTTATTGGAGGAACAAATTTTATCGATTTCATCGATAAAAACCACCCCTCTTTCTGCCAATTCAAAATTCATGTCAGTATCAAGCAGTAAATCATAACAGACAGACTCTGCATCGGCTCCATGGAAGCCAGTGGGAGAATAACTTGTTGCATCTCCCGACACAAATGGCAAATTCAAAAGAGATGCAGTAGTATTTGCTATTAAAGTTTTACCAGTGCCAGAATGACCCAACATAAGAATATGATGTTTATCAGCAGTGGTAGAATATTCTTCTTCGCTATCTGATGAAATTTCACTTATGTGATTTATTACAGATACACTAATTGCTTTTTTGGCAATTTCTTGCCCAATAACTACTTCAGAAATTTTATCGTAAAATTCTTTAGGGGTGGTTAGCATAAATTCAGGTTCAAATATTTTAGTACTTTCAATATTTGTGTCAAATTTTGTCATTGGAGTAAATTGTTGTGCGGCTTTTTTCAAACTTGACTTTGTTAAAGGCTCTTCCAGGTTCAGCAAATAAGAAATGAATTTATGGTTGATTTCTAATTGACCGAGTGAAATGCCCATTTTAAATGGTTCTTCATGAGAAGTACAAAAAAAATACATTTCATTATTAAAATCAAAACCAAAAGCAGTATCACTGTCAACTGGCGTTCCACATACTACACATAAACAAGTTTTCTGAATTTTACTCATCCATATTTTTATACGAAGGCATTCAACGTTTTTACTTTTAATTGATTAAATATATGGCAAACGAAATTATTTCATCAAATAGAGGACTAGGAGAGTGGGTATTTGAGATTTATAATCCAAATAAAGTATTGCCCGCGATTAAAGGATATTTATATATCACAAAAGACCATCACACAATTTTCAAAGACCCCAAACTTACTGAAACAATTCTTAGTGTTCCATCTCAGAATGTTTCATATGTTTACAAAATTTTAAATTAAAATGACATTTGAAGAAAAACTCATCAGATATATTGCATCAAAATTAATTCAAAAAAAATTCTTTGGCAAAAAACATAGAATGCCTTCTGAGAAAGAATTAGGCACCCTGATTGATTATATTATGCAAGACATCAAAGAACAATATAAACAGTTTTCTCTTGTGCGAAGAAATTCCGAGAGCGGATTACTCATGCCATTAATTAAACCTTTTGTTGACAAACTACACATATGAACAAAAATCAAATTATTTTTGAAAGTTTGAAAAATGAAAAAAAAATTGATTTTTTGCTGTCATGTCACGCTAAATACAAAAATTGCTTTGGCGTACCTAGGGTGATTTTAGACATAAACACAAATTTTAATCTTTTTTTTTCAAAACAATTATTTCAATATAGTTTGCAAGATCAAAAATATTTTGAAATGATTAACGATGAAGATCTACACCCATTTTTATGCAACTTTGACAAAATAGTTATTTTTGATCATGCACAGTTGACATTTGATTTTGAAGATGATTTTTTTAAACATTTAGACTTGAAAACGAAAAAACTTTTTAATCTTTACGAAAGAGAAATTGAAAAAGAAAAATTCATTCGGACAAATTTAGAACACTACAAAAAAGTGGATTCTATTGTTTCCCAAATCATCAAAAAAAAATTAGATGAAGTTTGGATCTCTAAGTGGGGGTCTAGTGAAAGTTATTTTGATAGACAAAATACTTTTTTAGATGTTGTGATAAATGCATAATTTGAAAGCCTGCATATGCAAAAGTAATCAAAAAATTTTTTATCCTCATTCATACTCAATTGAACTTTTTTTACACAACAAAATTTGTTTGCTGCCTTTAATTACAGACAGCATAAGCGCAGGTGACATAATTGTTTTCAATGATGTCAAAAAACCAAATTTTATTTTTAAAATCCAAAAGTATGAAATTTTTCAAATTTACGGCGAATGCACTGATTTAGAACATGAACTTGAATTAAGCGTAATCGGGCTAAATAAATTAGAACATATCAATTCTTATTTATTTGAAATTTTTCAAAAATTATCGCTGAGTGATTTAATTTATAACAAAAACAATCTTATTGACATTGAAAAAGAACTCATTAAATATTTACTCAATACTAAAAGCCTTGATCGTTTAGATAATAAAAAATTGAGATCAATCCTATTCAAAAATTGCAAAAATATAAGATTGTGCGAAAAACTGTTTTTAATTTTGAAATCTGAAAAATTTATTTTTTATGATTTATCGCCAAAATGCATTACAATAGATTTCGCTTCGATGTCTGTACAATACAAGAATGATTGATCAATTTTATGCAGATAATCAACTTTATTTGCAGTTTTTAAATATTGAAAAAGATGATATACCATTGAGAAAAAATAATGTTGACCAACAAGAGTTTTACAAATTAGTAGAAAGTAAATTCAGAAAATTAGTGAGAACCTATCATCCCGATTACGGAGGAGATGCAAAAGATTTTGAATTTTTGTTGCAAAGCAAAAAAAAATTATTAGAAACAAACAACGAAGATAGAAATTTTTTCTTACAATTTGATGATAACAGGTTTGAATTTTATGACAAGAACTCTTTAGCGGCAAAATTAGGCAATCAAATTTTTGAGTGTATCTGTGAATGGGGCGAAGATTTAAATATAAAACCAATTTACAAACCAGAAAATTCACTAGATGTATATGAATGGATTTTTCAAATTTCAGAAAACGACTCGCAATTAAGCTTAAATATTCAGAATTTTGATAAAGACTTATACGAACTGCCAAGCAATCAGCGGCCAGAAGATCAATTGTCTTTATTAATTTGTTTATTTATTCCAAGCACAAAACTTTCACCCATTATAAATGAAATAAATAATTCTATAAATTTACAATTCAATGACTTAATATTCCTAGAATCTTCAAACTCTCGGGTTATCAAAGAATATTTTAAAAATTGCGATTGTTTAAAAAAAGACCTAGAAGATTTTAGAAACAATAGATTTAAATCCAAATTTCAAAACGAACTAAAACTTAAAAAAAGTACAGAGGCTATTGATAAAGATAAAAAATTATTTACTAAATTACAAAACCTTAAAATTTTCAACACCAACTATAACGAAGATGCCGCCGATTTTATCGACTCGCTATGAAGGTCTAATGAATTGTCTTAAGCAAATCTTAAATAGGACATTATTATGGCTAAGTCAAAAAACATTTACGTAATCGACACTTGTGTTTTACTTCATGATCCAGAATGCATTTATAAATTTGAAGAGCATGATATTTATATACCGTTGGCCTGTATAGATGATTTAGATGAAATCAAAACAAGAAGAGATAATTCTGCGTGGTCCGCCAGAGAAGTATTTAGAAACTTTGACAAATATGATATTCAGCAAATCACAAAGGGTGTGGTCGTAAATGAGCAAGGAGGTAAACTCTTTATTTATAATCATGAAAGTTTGCCAGCGCGAGGTGAAAAACCATCAATTGTACGAGTGAATTCAGACAACGCAATAATTGATACAGCACATCTTTTGATGAGTTCGTTTCCAAAGAGAAAGGTGGTTATTGTAACAAAAGATACTGGCTTGCGAGTGAGAGCAAACACCTGGGGTTGTTTGGCCGAAAATTACAAAAATGATCTTTTAGAGGGCGACCTTTATTATGGATATAGAACAGTAGAAGTAGAAGATCTTTCTGATTGGGAATTTTTAAACAAAAGAATTGGTACCAACTTTAATTCTTTAAAGTGCAAAGATCAATTAGTAAATCTTTTTCCCAACGAATTTATTATTTTTAAATTTGGTGAACATTCCGTTTTTGCGTGGAATAGAAACAACACTTTAGAATTTCTTGAAGAAAAAAAGAGAAAAGATTCATTCATGGGCGTATCAGCAAAAAATATGGAACAAAGGTTTGCGTTAGAGGCCCTTAATGACGATAATATTCCCCTTGTGTGCTTGAGTGGGCCAGCCGGTTCAGGTAAAAGCCTTCTTACTTTGGCCGTGGCACTTGAAAAAATTAATTTAGGAGTATATGATCGCCTTATTGTCATGAAGCCTTTAGTGCCAGTGGGAGGCAAAGACATTGGGTTTTTGCCAGGATCAAAACTAGAAAAAGTAAGTGCTTGGCTTGGACCTATTAGAGACAACCTTATTCAATTGACAAACTCAAGTGGATATTCAACAAAAAATGAAGGCAAATTTGGCGGGTTATGTTTTGAAGAAATGGTTGAAGATGGCATAATTGAAGTGGAGGCCATGACATTTATTCAAGGTAGATCGATTCCAAATGCATTTATTATGCTCGATGAATGCTTGACTGGTGATTCTTTAATTTATCTAAGCGATGGTTCGACAAAAACAATAGAAAGCATTCAAGATGGCGAAAAAGTAATGAGTTTTAATACAGAAACACATACTTGGAGTGAAAATTATATTAAATCAAAGTTTTCAAGAAAAACTGACGAAATTATCACAATACACACATCTAGAAATATTTTAAAATGTACTCCTACTCATAAGATGTGGGTATATGAAAATGGAGAAAAATTAGTAAAGAAATCAGCAGAAAATATTACTCTAGCAGATATGATTCCTGTTAATACTTCATTTAAACATATTGTCACAAATGACGTGAGTGAAAAAGAGGCTGGCTTGGCTGCACTAATGCTAACAGATGGTCATGTTGAAAAAAATCTACACTGTATGAAATTGGATATGTCAAAAGATCAAGATTGGCTTGAAAAAACATTCCTCCAATTTTGCCAAAATTCATTTAGTTCTTTTAGAACAAATTGTAAAAATTCAAGAAATAACAAAATTTGCAAGATATATAGAAAATCAGAAATTAAAAAATTCTGCGATAAATTCCAAATTAAATGTGGAAACAAAGCAAATTCAATAAAAGTTCCGGATTTAATTTGGAATGCCCCTACAGAAAGTGTTAAAAAATTTATACAAATATGTTTTGACGCCGAAGGGGATGTGCATTATCAAGAAAGAGAAAATATTGTACCTCAAATAGTTATAAGTTTTTGCTCAAAAAGTTTGACTTTTGTTCAACAAATTCAAGCGTTATTACTTAAATTTTCTATAGACTCACATTTATATTTTGAAGACAAAGATAATTCAAAACACGCCACAAGTTACAAGGTTTCTATAGTGGGAGGCTTTTGGTGCAAAAAGTTCTTTGAAGAAATTGCATTCTCTTTAGAAAGAAAACAAAATTATTACAATTTAATAAAAAATATTAATTTTAATTGTCCACTTATGTACCCAAAGTTAATAGGCCTTGATATTTATAATTCTTTGGAAGAAGGAGGTCGATGGAAGTCAAAAGACCAATGCTACCGAGGCACAATGAATAATGAAATTAATGATAGAATTAACAGGCGGCAGGGAAGTTATATAAGGGAGCCGTATTTGCAAAAAATACAATCTTTTGCTGAAAAATACAATTTATCTATAAATAATATTGTGTCATGCTGCAAAATAAATAACATTTCACGAAAAGCAGAAGTTTGTGATGTTTATGATTTTGAAGTGGAAAATGATCATACATTTGTTGTTAATGGAATAGTAAGTTCTAATTGTGAAAATGTTTCGCCAAAAGAGGCGCGGATGGTTGTTGAAAGATGCAGTAAAAATTCCAAAGTAGTTTTGCTTGGAGATTTATCACAAATTGAAAACCCATATCTAGACAAGCACAGTTGTGGGCTTGCCCACGCAATTAATGGCGGAAAAGAACATAATGTCGCTGCTTCAGTAAACATGACCAAAGTTGAAAGATCTATACTAGCAGCAGCAGCATCGAAAATTTTCAAGGTTAAATGATAGGTCTTTGCTCTAATAGACTAAAAGTAAATGTTGTTGGTAATGAAATATTGCCTCCACAAACCACTACATTGTATGATGACAATGCCACTAATTATGCTTTTGAGCCAATTAGTGGCATTGGTACAGCAAATTCAACATATTCCACATTAACTTCAAAAACTTTTCATTTCATTTTACATAACCAAAATAACGAAAGTATGCTTGTAAGTTTTAACGATAAAAATTTATCAAACAATCTTTACACCAACATAAATGGTTTTGATTATGACTTAGATATGCGTTTTTTAAACATCGATTCACCTAATATTATGTTTTTGCCGTTGATTAAAGCCACAGACTCCAACACAAACATTTCGCTGAATTTAGTGCCTATTCCAAATTCAATTAACTTTTCTGGAGTTATATCAAACTACAATAATTTTTTATCAAGTTCTAACTTAGCAAAAAACGACTTGATTCTTCTTACTTCCCAAAATAATCAACAGGAAAACTGCATTTACAGAGTGTCTGATGTCTTGAACAATAATGTTTATGTTATTCAAGACAATAAAATTAATTCAATTTTAAACTCAAATCAAAATAAAATATTCATAAGAGCATGTGTTGTAGACCCAGATGGAGAGAGATATTATGGTTTACAAAACTCCAGTGGATATAAATGGATTCAGCAAACTAATTGTTTAAAATTAAAGGATTGTGACTACAACCTTACGAGAAATTCTGAAATCATAAACAACAAAATACCAATTGTTGAACTACCTTCTGTGCTAAATGTCAAAAGTGGCGTCACTTTAGCAATATCAATAAATAACTATGGAAATACTTCAGGAATTTATATAATCAAATCTTTTGACGATAAATATATTTATTTAGACCCAGTATATCCAGAAAAAGTATTTGTTCACCAATTCTGTTATATAAAACAAGACTATATAACATCTCAGCCATGTATTTGGGTAGTCAATCCAGCCAATTTTGACAAATGCGAATTATATACATTTAAAAAATTCAATTTCATTTATTATGACATTAGTGATATTTCAACTGATGCATCACAATGGGCAAAACAAGTGGGGGGAGCAAATGATACAATTTTGGGCCTGACACTTTTTAATAAAGTTATTTACGATAAATATATAACCACTTCTGATAACTTTAAAATTGGAGTTAAATTACCTTCGTGGGTCACAAATAATAGTTACTTCGGAGGCTTATCAGTACAAACAAAATATATGTGTGAGGGTTTTATTTAATGTCTTATGGAGTAATACTTAAAAATGGCATAACAAGTGCGTCAATTTTGAGTGACGAAATTAGTTATTATCCATCTACTAGAAATGGGTATTCTACTTCTGATGTTGTATATTTTGAAACAATTGGCTTTACAGATGACAAAATATATATTACATTCGATCAATATGGCAATTTAATTAACACCACTGCAAATTATCCCAACGGAATCGACTTGAATAGTTTGCAATCGTTCGCGAGTGTAAAAAATCTATCAAATCCCACTGTGGTAAAATTAGCAACAATTGCGGGATATGAAACTGGATTAGCAAACACCGTTTATAATTCTAACATACAAAATGGAAATATTGTTCTTAGTAATTTTTCAAACCCAAGTGTTTTTTATGAAATAACGTCGATAACTCCATCAATAAACACAAAAATAAGTTCATCGTCTTTTATAATAAACAATCAATATTTCAAATCTGGTAATTTTGGTTATGTTTCAGATGGTCAAGGGCACTTATTTTTGATTACTTTCCCAAACAATTCGTCTATACCTACTTGGATTCAACTGCCTGAGGAAAAATTTTATTGGTATCCAAACTATTATTTAACATACTCTGGAATTTTTGATGGAAAAAAAATAAATTTAAATCTTTTCAATAAAATTGTACCTAAAGCCACTGAAACCATTCTTATAAATTGCACTTCTAATGATAGTAACTCTGGACTTTATTCAATTGCTATAGTTTCTGATTATGTTTATGTCAAAAAAACTCCATTATTATTCAATTATCCAGGACAAATTTTTTCTTGCAAAATAAATCTTGACACATCAAGTAACATGAATTACTACCCGGTAGTTTATTATGTGCCTTATGAATATGGTTCATATTCAAATCCTTTTAGCAAACCATTATTACTTACTCTATACAATCCAAGTGCATACGCCTCACCAAGTTATTTTTGCCCGGTGCTTAGCAACAGCAATATCACTTCTTCATTTATTTTACCGCTAGTTCAAATGAGAGGATTAATGAATAAAACTTCTGACATTTTCAAAGTGGGTGTTTTTGTGTCAAATTTTGTCCCAGATAATTCTACATTAATTACTATGTTGCAGTACACTATTTATAATCAAAATGATTTTGCTTAAATAACGAAGCAGGTGGCAAAAGTTAAATGAAGAATTTTAAAGTATGCAAGAAAATCAAATCTTAGATTTAATAGATGCTTTTTCTTTAAACAAAATTTCAGACCACGAAAAAGCGATTTTATTAGCAGATATCAAAGATGAATTAAATAATAAAAAATTCGCTTCAAACATGAACAAAATTGTTTTAAGTAAAATAAATGATTTATCTGAAGGATTCTACAAAGAGAGTCAATTTTTATATCCTCAAGCGTTCGCAGACATTAATGAAATTGAAAATTACCCAAAAGGGTCTGATGTGATTAATAAATCTGAAATTGATCAATTTTTAGATAAAATTTCTAGCGAAACATTTGAAGGTCACTTTTTCAACGATACATTTGACTCTTATCATCCTGAGCGCAATATGAGAGCGGATGGATTACCGCGACACAGATCTGATTTTAATATTAAATCATGAAAAAATTTTCACAAATCCCAGGTTTAGATGTTTTACCAACAGGGGCACCCCCAGGTGGAGGAGCGGCACCTCCACAAGAAACTTTTAAAATTATTTACTCGCCTTTAGATTCTATAGGAAAAATTCTTGCTGATTTAGATTTTAAGTCTTTTTTACAAAATCATTTTGGAGACGATCCAAAAGATTTAGCAATTAAAATTTGGACTATGTATGGCGGAGATCCAAAGGAAAAACACAGAGGAAAAGAAGGAGCAAGAGAGGACAAGCCTCAATTCGATGACATTACAAAACAATCTGATGCTCAACAAAAAGAATACAATGAAACAAGAAATTCTAGATGGCTTCGATTGCCATTAGGAGTGAGTATTGATGACATTACAGATACAGGAACTTTGGAGGCTGTCGTAAATAGCGGTTTTCATTTTTTATCTAGTATGAATAAAAAACCAGCCACAAGCATGATAATACAAAAAATAATAAAGATTGCCAATTTATCAGATCAAAAATCTAATTTCAAATTTGCCGATAAATTAGATAATATCATTACAAATGTTCAC
>Ga0114963_10000880_pt1 | contig 20539 bp, 22 predicted proteins | sample C_131016_EF_Meta_FD_87019 | JGI IMG/M metagenome (GOLD analysis project Ga0114963, IMG submission 87019) | Freshwater microbial communities from Lake Croche, Canada to study carbon cycling - C_131016_EF_MetaG | ecosystem: Environmental > Aquatic > Freshwater > Lake | place: Lake Croche, Canada...
CACCCGAAAGCGAACCCGTGAAAGCTTGGCCCATGTTCTCTGCGAACCCTGCCCCACTTGTAACGGTCGCGGTGAATTATTAACGGCTCAAACGGTGTGCTACGACATTCTTCGGGAGATTGTTCGTACGGCAAGACAATTCCCCCACTCGCATCACATTCGTATTCTGGCATCACAAAAAGTCATCGATCTTTTTCTGGATGAAGAAAGTCATAGCTTGGCTTCACTGTGCGACTTCATTGGTAAAGAAGTGCGCCTTCAAGTTCAAACCGAATACAGTCAAGAAAACTTTGATGTGGTGTTAAGTTAGTTCATCACGCACTGTGCAACGCTCGGGTATCATGCCGACATGAGCCATTTTAAACATCACGTATTCTTTTGCTGTAACCAGCGGGCAGAAGGAGAATCCTGCTGCGCCAACCAGGGTGCTGCAGCGCTTCGCGCCTACGCCAAAGACAAAATTAAAGCCCTTGGATTAAATGGTCCCGGAAAAACAAGGATCAACCAGGCGGGCTGCTTAGATCGCTGTAATCAAGGCCCAGTGTTGGTGGTATACCCTGAAGCAGTTTGGTATACCTATGTCGATCAAGAAGATATTGATGAGATTATTGAAAGCCATCTCATGGGTGGACAGCATGTAGAACGCTTAAAAATTTAAGTGTCTCAATTTTTAAGTGTCTAGAGTTTAGTTTCATCCCCTTATTCGCCTCTCAAAAAAACACATGGTTGCACGCACTCATACCGAATACTTTACGGGCAACGCAGGACGATTGCAGGTGGTGGTCGATACGCCCACCCAAGGGCCGATTTTAGGTGTTGCTTTGGTAGGGCACCCCCATCCCTTAATGGGGGGCACGCTGGAGAACAAAGTGGCTCAAACGCTGGCCAAAGCGTTCACCGATGCGGGATGCGTAGCATGGCGTATGAATTTTAGAGGGGTAGGGGAAAGCGAAGGGGTACATGACGCAGGGACCGGAGAAACAGAAGATATGTGTCTGCTGGCCCGTCGCATCACCGAGCAATACCCTGGCCTACCTTTGTACTTAGGCGGTTTTTCTTTTGGGGCATTTGTACAAGCACGAACCGCTCAAACATTAAGGAGTGAGCATAGCCTCATTCCGCGCCGCCTGATTCTGGTTGGGGCCGCAGTGGCGCGATTTGATGTCCCCCCTGTTCCCTCTGATACGGTGCTCATCCACGGTGAACAAGACGATGTCATTCCGTTGTCCGCACTCTTTGAGTGGGCACGCCCACAGGACTTACCGGTTCTTGTTGTTCCTGGTGCAGATCATTTTTTCCATCGGCGTCTTGCAATCATTCGTGAAGCAACCGCCGCTGCCGTTTACCGAACTCGAGATTAACAATGCTTTGGATTAAAGCGTTTCATATTGTGTTTGTGGCCAGTTGGTTCGCGGGATTATTTTATCTTCCCCGACTGTTTGTGAATCTTGCCATGGTACCTGCAGACAGCTTGGCCGAGCGAGATCGTTTACTCCTGATGGCTCAGAAGTTATACCGTTTCATGACTATTTTGATGATCCCCGCCTTAGGTTTGGGTCTGTATCTGTGGCTGGGATTTGAGGTGGGTCAGGGTCAAGGATGGATGCACGCCAAGCTGTTCCTTGTCGTGACTTTGCTGGCCTATCACTTTTATTGTGGCCGTCTTCTGCGCGTTTTTTTAGTGGGCGCTAATACCCGTTCACATATCTGGTTTCGCTGGTTTAATGAGCTTCCTGTATTGGCCTTTATTGCGGTCGCAATTCTTGTCGTGGTGAAACCATTTTGATGCACTTTTACGCACCCTGCCCCAAGGGGCTTGAATCTGCCCTTGCCGAAGAACTCAATGAACTGGGGATTGAAGGGGTCCGTGTCTCTGACGCGGGCGTTGCCTTTCAAGGTACAACCCGCACTGCCATGTTGGTCAACCTAGAATCGCGCATCGCAAGTCGTGTGTTGATGCAGATTGCGCAGGGAAACTATGAACGTGAAGATGATATTTACGTGATGGCGCGGGAAACAGCTTGGGAGAAATGGTTTGATTCTGAACTGACGTTAAAGGTTGAAACCTCAGCCATTAAATGTCCTCTTAAAAGCATCGACTTTCTCACCTTGCGGGTGAAAGACGCCATTTGTGATCGCTTCAGAGAGATTGAAGGCCAACGTCCTTCTATCGATGTTCGTGAACCTCAGGTTCAGGTCCATTTGCATTTAGATCGTCAACGCATGACCCTTTATCTTGATACCTCTGGGCCCGGTTTGTTTAGACGTGGCGTGGAGCGAGATACAGGGGCAGCCCCCTTGAAAAAAAATCTGGCCTCAGGGATTTTGCGGCTTGCCGGGTGGAAGCCGGGAATTCCCCTCTACGACCCCATGTGTGGAAGTGGCACTTTTTTAATTGAAGCCGCGCAAATTGCCCTCAATCATGCGCCCGGTTTAGCCCGATCTTTTGCATTTGAACTTCTGGATGGTTTTGCCGCGCGTGATTGGCAGGATCTCATCGGGGCCGCCGAAGAACGCGCAGAACCCGCCCGCGAGTTACCCATCTGGGGAAGCGATATTGCGGGCTACGCGGTTGCCATGACGCGAGACAATCTTGCTGATCTGGGTTTGGATGCCGCAGTGCTCTTAAAGCAAGTGAATGTGCTTGAATCTTCTCCTCCTGTTCCAGAAGGCATGATGATTACCAACCCACCCTATGGCGTGCGCGTTGGGGAAGATGAGGAGATGGCAGAGTTTTACCCTCAATTTGGGGATCTTTTAAAACGACGCTACAGCGGGTGGACGGCTTATATTTTGAGCGGGGACTTAAGGCTTGCAAAAATGATTCGGCTTTCAGTGGGGCGTCGCATGCCTTTGTTTAACGGACAGATTGATTGCCGCCTCTTTCAATATACCCTTGTCGCCGGCTCCAACCGGCGTGAGTGATGCCGCAACAACCATGTCTTCTCTAGCCACGGACATCCCTCGTTTTCTGGAAGGGTTGAATCCGTTGATGCGAACGCATCCTGTTCAATTGATTGCCGTGAGTAAAACCCAATCGGCTGAATGCTTGCGTGAGGCCTTTCATTTGGGACTCAAAACCTTCGGCGAGAACTACGTTCAAGAAGCGCTGGATAAGCAATCACAGTTAAGTGACTTGCCCATTGAATGGCATTTTATTGGCCCCTTACAGAGTAATAAAACCAAACCCGTAGCAGAACATTTTTCGTGGGTGCACTCGGTTGATCGCCTTAAGCTTGCTGAACGGTTATCGTCTCAACGTCCCGCTGATCTCCCTCCTCTTCAAGTGTGTATTCAAGTGAATGTGAGTGGAGAGTTGAGTAAATCAGGGATTGCTCCCGAAGAAACAGGAGCGCTCGCTCAGGCGATCACGGCATTACCGCGTTTGCAATTACGCGGACTGATGGCCATACCCGAACCCACCGACGATCTCGATCTTCTTCGCAGTCGATTCGCTCATCTTCGGAAACTCAAGGAACAATTGGTGACTCAGGGCCTTGCGCTCGATACCCTTTCGATGGGCATGTCAGCAGATTATGCTATTGCGATTGAAGAAGGAGCGACCCTGATCAGAGTGGGCTCAGCCCTATTTGGCCAACGCCCCCTCAAACCCCTTTCCTCACCCCGATGACTTCATTCAGGCCCCCCATGACCCAGAACGCGCCCACCCTCTTCCTCGATTCTCATATCGCCTTTCTAGGCGGTGGCAATATGGCTTCTGCGCTGATTGCAGGTCTGATCGATGCCGGACTTCCTGCAAGCCATATTCGAGTTCTTGAAATCCAACCCGACGCACGCAAAGCACTGACCGATCGCTACGGCATTGTTGCCAGCGCTGAAGCCAGCGAAGTGTTACATCACGCCAACTGCGCTGTATTTGCAGTGAAACCACAGCAAATTGCTGACATTTGTCGTGATCTTGCCGACTTATTATCTGATTGTTTGGTGATGAGTATCGCCGCAGGAATTCGTACAGCAGATCTTTCCCGTTGGCTTAAAGGGCATCGCACAATCGTACGCGCCATGCCCAATACCCCCGCCCTGGTCCGCTCGGGCATCACGGGTTTATTTGCCTGTGATGAAGTCGATACCCCCAACAGGAACTTGTCCGAACAGCTATTACAGGCGGTAGGAAAGGTTGTTTGGGTGGAGAAGGAAAGTGAACTGGATGCCGTCACCGCGATCTCTGGCAGCGGCCCCGCCTATGTGTTTCATTTTCTGGAAGGATTGATGGCGGCCGGACATCAGTTGGGGCTGAGCGCCGAGGCATCGCGCGAATTGGCCCTTGAAACGCTGATCGGCGCAGCCAAACTCGCTGCCACTAGCGAGGATTCGCCCACTGTTTTACGCAATAAGGTCACTTCACCAGGGGGCACGACTCAGGCTGCCTTAGAGGTTTTTGCGCAAGCCCATTGGATGGAAACCATTTCTGCCGCGGCACAGGCAGCCGATCGTCGTGCGGTGGAGTTAGGCGATCAATTGAGCCAAACCTGATCTCCGAAACCAGACTCAACCCACCCCTTCAACGATAAGAAGGAATCAGGGCTGCACTCAAATGCGCCCGGTAACGCCGTGAACGTTTTACATACGATTCAGACACGCGGCGCAGATCAGCAATTTCAGCCTCACTCAGGGGGCGAATGACGCGAGCGGGAGTCCCCATTACCATGGATCCGTCTGGAATGACCTTATTACCGGTGACTAAACTTCCCGCACCAATCAAACAGTCCCGGCCAATTACCGCCCCATTGAGCACCACCGCCTTCATCCCAATCAAACTGTTCGCCCCCACCGTACAGCCATGCAGCATGGCAAGGTGCCCCACGCTGACCCCGTCCGCTAAGGTAAGGGGATAGCCTGGGTCATTGTGCAGCACTGCTCCATCTTGAATATTCACACGCTCACCGAGATGAATCAGGTCATTGTCTGCTCTGACCACAGCATTAAACCAAATGCTCACCTCGTTGCCGGCCACGACCTGACCAATCACCGCCGCCGAATCGGCCACAAAGTACTCGCCCGCAAAGGTAGGGCTTGCGCTTTCAAGGTTATAGATCATGGCGAGTATCCTTAAGAACAGATGAAATAGTTTACCACTCCCTTTGCGTTTGTGGTGCAACGCAGCATTTTGTAAACAAATGTTTCTTAATCGAAATAAGCGGTAGTCAGACTTGTTTGATTTAGCGCAAAATATTCAATGCGATCAATACCTATGATGTGTGAATTGCACAATGGCGATAAGCGTAACCCTACCTCGCCTCAAGGAGAATGCCGTGAATGACCGTGCCGCTGGTGATGCATTTGAAAATCTGCGCCTGGATAACCAACTGTGCTTTGCCCTCTATGCCGCAACGCATGCGATTACCCGCGCCTACCGATCCTTATTAACCGACTTGGGCATCACTTACCCCCAATATCTCGTCCTGTTGGTCCTATGGGAAAACGATAACGTTCCTGTTGGCGAAATTGCCAAGCGCTTACAACTCGATGCCGCCGCCTTGACGCCTCTGGTGAAGCGATTAGAAACACTGGGATTGATTGCCCGCACCCGTGATACACGCGATGAGCGGGTGGTCAGAATTTCGCTTTCAGCTCAAGGCCTGTCACTCAAGCCTCGCGCTGCTTCTGTTCAAAATGAAGTGCGCTGTAAAACAGGGATGGAAGTAGGCGAGTTCTACAACCTTCGCGCTCAGCTGCATAACCTCGTTAAGGCTTTATCGCAGGGCGAAGAAGAACAGTCTCAAGAAATCCCCACCGCATAAGCACTGCGTATTCAAAACGCGCTTACGACGTTGACTGGATGCGCTTCAGGCCATTCATTAAAGGCCAGAAGCCCATCAACACGCTCCCCACTGCAATCACCCAAGTCAGCACATCAAACGAGAGTGCGGTGATGAAGGCCGCCCACCACAGCGCCATCGCGGACAGCAGAGGCCAAAGAAACATCAAGAAAAACGCCGGCACCGAGCTTAAGGATCGTTTTCTGAAATGCCAGGCACAGGCAAACCCAGCCAGTCCGTAGTAATACGCGGCTTGCACACCAATCACATTGATGGATTGACTCATCACATCCGCCACATCTTTAGAGGCCAATGAAGTCAGCAATAATGCAGAGCCGATCAGCGCAATCAAGAAAGTGGCGATATAGGGTGTTCCCCAATCTTGATGAATCCTGCCCCAACGCATGTGCAAAAGCCCATCCCGTGATTTAGAAAACATCGTGCGGGTAAATTGCAGAATGGAAGTTTCAAGGGTACCAATGGTGGACAGCATCAGCGCCAGCACCGCCAAATAATTCCAGGGTTTGGGCAGTACCTTATCGGCGACGGCAAAAACCACATTGGTTCCGGATTGAGAAATCTCTTGATCACTGAGTGCAAGCAATACGATCGCCGCAAAAGCGGTAAAAAAAACAATGATCACTATCACCGCCCCAAGAGCACCTAAACCCGGGGACTGACGCGCTGACTTGGTTTCTTCATTGAGGTTTAATGAAACATCCCATCCCCAAAAGAAAAACAAGGCAATCACTGCACCGCTCGCAAAGGAAGTAGGGTTAAAGGCTTGGATGGAAAACAATTTCCAATCAAATTGGTGGGCAAACTGCGCGCCAAAATGAAATACAACCAAACAGGAAACGCCAAACAGAATGACTAATTCGCACAATGTCATGATCATTTGGATCCGTGCGGTCAGCCCAACTCCCCTGACGACCACCCAAGTCACGATGAGTAACCACGCCATTGCACAGAGCGTGACGGCCCACTGACGATCGGCCAGATCCGGAGCAAAAAGAAGAAAGGTGGCGGATGCAGCCGGTATCGTTGCTGAAACCATAAAAATAGCCGAAGCAACTAAGAGGGCCCAACCTGCAAAAAAGCCATAGTGCAATCCGAAAATCTCGCTGACCCAGGCATATGAGGCACCAGAATTGGGGTTATAGGCATTTAGGAAATGGTAGGCCAGAACAATGCCCAACATGATGATGCCCGAATACATCAAACTTGCTGGCGCTAAAACACCCACCGCGGCAATCAAGGTGCTCATGGTGGCAGAGATACTAAAAGTGGGGGCAGACCCGGCCACGCCGATCAGTAATGATTGAACCAGCCCTAAGCTATCTTTTTTAAGCTCCGACGCCATAATGAGAAAAAAATCCTTAAGTTTTATCCGTAAGTGAGTCTGAGTGAGTATTATGGCCTGTACGTTCGGGTATCAAACGCATTAAACTTATCTGCATGGATAAGATATTGTATTCCACGGCTTTGTTTAGAAAAATTCGATTGAACTCGATTGCTTTACAAGCCTACCCGTATCATTGAATACCCTAAATTAAAGATGGGCTACCGGATTCAACCGGTCAGACCCAAACAATTAACCGCAAGAGGAGATCCACACAATGGTTTCGATTCGCCTTCGTTCACTGGTCGCCGCAATTGCACTGACCACCATCACATCCAGCTTTGCTGCTGACCCTATTAAAATTGGTTTGTCTGGCCCCTATACCGGCGGCTCTTCTCCCATGGGCGTCTCCATGCGCGACGGTGCAAAGTTGGCTGCTGATGAAATCAACAAAGCCGGCGGTGTTCTGGGTCGTCCCATTCAACTGGTAGAACGTGACGATGAAGCCAAAAATGAGCGCGGCGTTCAAGTAACGCAAGAACTCATTAACAAAGAGCATGTGGTTGCCACTTTAGGTTACATCAACACGGGCGTATCGCTGGCTTCACAGCGTTTCTACCAAGAAGCCAAAATTCCTGTGATCAACAACGTTGCTACCGGCTCGATTGTCTCTAAACAGTTTTTACCCCCCGAGCATCCTGACAACTACATTTTCCGCACCTCTTGCGCTGATGTCATTCAGTCACAAATGATCGTTGAAGAAGCAGTGTCCCGTAGAAAATTGACCAAGGTTGCCATCTTAGCCGACTCAACCAACTACGGTCAGTTAGGCCGTGAAGATTTGGTCAAAGCCCTAGCAGCGAAAGGGATCAAGCCTGTTGCGGAAGAGAAGTTCAACATCAAAGATGTGGACATGACCCCGCAGTTATTGAAAGCAAAAGAAGCAGGTGCACAAGCCATCCTCACCTACGCCATTGGTCCTGAACTCGCTCAAATTGCACTGGGCATGAAAAAACTGGGATGGAAAGTCCCCATGATCGGTAGCTGGACCTTATCAATGGGTAACTTCATTGATAATGCCGGCGCGGAAAGCGAAGGCGCACGGATGCCTCAAACCTTCATTCAAGAGCCAAACACCCCCAAACGCAAAGCCTTCATCGATGCGTACTTAAAAACCTACCACCCCACCAATGACCGCATCCCTTCGCCTGTATCTGCAGCGCAAGGTTACGATTCAGTGTATTTAATTGCTGCCGCAATTAAACAAGCCGGAAACACTGAAGGTCCTAAAATCCGTGAGGCGTTAGAAAACCTGAAAGAGAAGGTCGATGGTGTCGTCACCATTTATGATCGTCCCTTTACCCATGACAATCATGAAGCGATCACCTCCAATATCCCTGTGATTGGCGAAGTTAAAGACGGTCATGTGGTGTATGCCTACGAAGAAGAGCGTAAAAATCCGCTTAGACTTGAAAAACACTAATCACATCTGAGTAAGAACCAACCAGGGGCGACTCAACCGAGTCGCCCTTTCTATCTTTAATGGTGGAGAACCCTCACATGGCCATCTTTTTACAACTCTTACTGAGCGGTGTTGCGCTAGGCATGATCTATGCCGTGATTGCCTTTGGCTATCAAAGTACCTTCGCCACTTCAGGAACACTTAATTTTGGTCAAGGGGAAGCCCTCATGTTAGGCGCCATGGTGGGCTTAAGCATGGCTGGAAATGTGGCGGGGGGGCCCTACATCAACTACTGGGCCATGATTCCTCTCGTTCTGATTTTTGGTGCCTTACAAGGTGCTTTGGTTGAACGTATTGGGGTTCGTCCTGCCATCAAAACCAAGAGTGAATTTGGGTGGATCATGTCCACCATCGCTTTAGGAATTATCTTTAGAAATGTGGCTGAAAACGTATGGGGTAGAGATGACCTCCCGTTTCCTTCACCGCTTCCCACTGACCCCGTTCATATCTTTGGCGCCAGCGTACTGCCCATGGAACTCTTAGTGGTTGTAGGCGCTATTGTGATGATGGTGGGTGTAGAGCTCTTTAACCGCCGTAGCATTTACGGTAAAGCGGTTGTAGCAACCTCAACCGATCGGGATGCTGCTGGTCTGATGGGGATTAACACGAGCCTTGTCATTACCTTCTCTTATGCGCTGTCCTCTGCTGCTGCCGCCTTCGCAGGAGTATTGATTGCCCCAATCACCCTGACAGGGGCCAGTATGGGCGCGGTTTTGGGGCTGAAAGCCTTCGCAGTTGCCATTATTGGCGGACTTAACTCAGGAATGGGCGTGATCGTAGGCGGAATTTTACTGGGCGTGGCTGAAACCATGACCGGCTTCTACATCTCAACCGGATACAAGGATGTACCAGGACTCATCTTGTTACTTCTCGTATTGTCTGTGAAACCTGCCGGCTTATTTGGCAAGTCGACTATTAAGAAGGTCTAAGCGATGAAGCGATCTCAATTACTCCTTGCCTTGGTTGGGGCGGCAATTGTTCTTGCACTTCCCACTTTTGTGACCAATGAATACTACGTTCATCAATTAGTTCTCATTGCTATCTATGCCACCCTGTTATTTGGTCTAGACATTGTGGTGGGGTACACCGGTGAAGTCTCTTTAGCCCATGCTGGACTGTTTGGAATCGGCGCTTACACCGCAGGCATTTTGACCTGGAAATTAGGGCTTCCGTTTTATGCAGCACTGCCCTTTAGCATCGCGGTAACCGCGGGGTTTGGTGCCATTCTCGCCCTTCCCGCTTTGCAAGTGACGGGGCCTTATTTGGCGATGGTGACCCTAGCGTTCGGAACCATTGCACAAATCCTCATCAATGAGATGACCTTTTTAACCAACGGGGCAATGGGCTTAACCATTCATAAGCCCACCCTGTTCGGCATGATTCTTCAAGAATCTCAGTACTACTACTGCGCGGTCACGATCTTCTTCTTTGCCATGATTGCGGTGCATCGCATTTTACGATCCCATTTGGGGCGCGCCTTTGAGGCACTACGAGGCAGTCCCGTCGCATCGGATTGTATGGGCGTCAGCGTGTATTTCTATAAGGTTTTTGCTTTCGTCATCAGCGCAGGAATCGCTGGTTTAGCAGGGGGCATGTTTACCTACAATGAACTCTATATTGCGCCCAATACGTTCAACTTTGAATTAACCATTCTGTTCTTACTCGCGATCATTATGGGTGGTCGTAAGAGTCGCGCCGGCGCAGTTCTAGGCGCAGCGATTGTGGTGCTTCTGCCCAATCTGCTTGATGACATTAATCTCTTCCGATATCTGGCCGAATTTTCTGTAGCGGTGGTCGCCCTAAGAGCGCTGTTTGTCCTGCGTGCATCCGGTTTAGAAGGCTTGAAAACATCGCTCATTCCGGGAGTCAGTGCAGTCCTATTGCTGGCCGCCTCCTTCAAACTCGAAAACATGACCAACTGGCGAATCACAATTTTTGGTTTGCTGATTTTGTTTGTGGTGTATTACCTGCAAGAAGGCATTATTGGTTGGGCCAAAGAGGTGTATGGCGCCTGGGAAGGCGAACAAAAATCCACTGCTTTAACCACTGAAGAAAACGCAGTGGAAGGCGCACTCGCACTCTCTACTCAACCTTCAAAGGGTAGCCGTGGCGTGATGTTGCAAGCCAAAGGAATACTGATGCAGTTTGGGGGCTTAAAAGCACTCAATGAAGTGAACCTGGAAATTCAGCAAGGGACGGTGCATGGTCTGATTGGCCCCAATGGTTCGGGTAAATCCACCATGATGAATGTTCTGACCGGCATCTATAAGCCCACCTCTGGCTCAGTCACGTTCATGGGTCAAGAGATTTCAGGTTTACCCCCTTCAGATATCGCTCAGCAAGGGATCGCACGTACCTTCCAAAACATTCAGCTGTTTGGTGAAATGACCGCGCTAGAAAATGTTCTCGTGGGACTGCATCACACCTTCAGAAGCAATTTATTGTCGGTGATTGCATCTACGCCCGGTCAGCGACGAGAGGAGCAGGCTGCGCGCGCGCGCGCTGCTGCTATTCTCAAATTTGTAGGTTTAAGTGATGTGGCGCACGAACAAGCACGCAATCTTGCTTATGGCCGCCAACGTCTATTGGAAATAGGCCGAGCCTTGGCCCTTGATCCACAACTTTTACTACTGGATGAACCGGCGGCAGGTCTGACTCCTGCAGAAATCCCTGATCTGATTGCCATCATTGGACGTATCCGTGAACAAGGCATCACCGTAATTCTGATCGAACATCACATGGACGTTGTCATGAGTATTTGCGATCGGGTTTCAGTGCTCGATTTTGGGCAAAAGATTTCTGAAGGTTTACCCGCGGAAGTACAAAGTGATCCGCGCGTGATTGAAGCCTATCTGGGCGGGCAGCCAGCCTAAAGGGAGAATAGAGCCATGTTAGAAGTCAACAATCTCACCGCAGCGTATGGTCAAGTCAGTGTTTTACATGGGGTGAGCCTGAAGGTTGAAAAAGGCCAACTCGTTACCTTGATTGGATCCAACGGCGCGGGAAAAACCACGACCATGCGTGCGATCAGCGGCATGATCAGCCCAACCGGTGGGGACATTCTTCTCAACGGAAAATCGATTGCGGGGATGGCGTCGCATCAAATCAGTAAGCTTGGTGTCGCGCATAGCCCAGAAGGCCGTCGGGTATTCCCCACTCAAAGTGTGAAAGACAATCTTTTATTGGGTGCGTTTTCGCGACTGACGTTTGGTCGTGACCGGGGTGATGTTGAAGGCGATCTTGAAAATGCTTTGGATCTCTTTCCCCGATTGCGCGAACGTAAAGATCAATTGGCCGGCACCCTATCAGGAGGCGAACAGCAGATGTTGGCCATGGCCCGCGCCTTGATGTTAAAACCTGAGGTGTTGTTATTAGATGAACCCTCAATGGGACTGGCCCCCATTCTGGTTGAAGAGGTCTTTCACATCATCCGTAGACTGAAGCAAGAAGGCATTACCATGTTATTGGTAGAGCAATTTGCAGCGGCAGCTCTTGGTGTAGCTGACTATGGGTATGTCATGGAGAACGGCCGAATTGCCGTAGAAGGACCCGCAGCGCAACTGCAGAATGACCCCAAGGTGAAAGCGGCGTACTTAGGGGGCGGCGCGCATTAAGCGCACACTAATACCGTGTGATCCAGGCCAAAATCTCTGCGGCCGCCAGTCCAGACAACGCTCCTAGCAGTAAATAGACCCATCGGCTGAGCCGTCTTTGATCTTCAACTAACTGCTGCAGCATGAGGTCTTGGTCGCGTCGTTTGCCCGATTCTTCTAGGTAGCGAGACGCTAAGCGGGGGAGTTGCGGTAAGAGGTACGCCCAATGGGGCCCCTCTTTCTTGAATTCTTGAATCGCTCTTCTCCACCCTACCTGTTCGTTCATCCATCGTTCTAGGTAGGGCTTGGCTGTTTTCCACAGATCTAACTCAGGATCCAGTTCTCGTCCTAAGCCTTCAATGTTCAGCAAGGTTTTCTGAAGCAAGACCAATTGAGGTTGCACTTCCATCTGGAATCGACGAGACACTTGGAATAAGCGCAACAACACACGTCCAAAAGAAATTTCTTTAAGGGGGCGATCAAAGATCGGTTCGCAAACAGATCGAATCGCCCGCTCAAACTCTTCTACCCGGGTATCTGCAGGGACCCATCCCGCTTCCAAATGGGCTTCAGCCACACGCCGATAATCGCGTCTAAAAAAACCAATCAGGTTTTGCGCAAGATAATCTTTATCTCGCTGCTCTAGGGCACCCACAATACCGAAATCTAATCCAATCCAGGCTCCATCATCTGCAACAAAAATATTGCCCGGATGCATGTCCGCATGAAAAAACCCATCCCGAAACACTTGGGTAAAAAAGATCTCGACACCATCGCGGGCTAACTTAGGAATATCAATGCCTTTGGCGCGCAGTATATCCACCTTAGAAACCGGCGTTCCCACCATACGCTCCATCACCATGACCTGATGATCACACCAATCCCAATACACTTCAGGAATTCGAAGCAAAGTGCCATCGATAAAATTTCTTCTCAGCTGACTGGCATTAGAGGCTTCAATCAAGAGATCTAATTCATCCCGCAGGTGTCGAGCAAACTCTTCAACGACCTCACGTGGACGCAATCGGCGCCCACCCGGTAGAGATTCAACAATGCGCGCAGCACTGCGCATTAAATTCAGATCGCGCGCAATCACTGCCGCAATGCCGGGGCGCAATATTTTAATTGCCACTTCGCGACCATCTTTCAAGATCGCAAAGTGCACTTGAGCAACAGAAGCACTGGCAATCGGTTTTTCATCAATCGACTGAAACACCTCTCCAAGATCTGCGCCGTAGACTCTATTCAATACTTTTCGGGCTTCTAGCCAGGGAAAAGGAGGCACTTGGTCTTGAAGGAGCGCCAGTTCGTCAGCGATATCAATCGGCAATAAATCTCGGCGGGTAGAGAGGGCTTGTCCCAACTTCACAAAGATCGGACCCAACCCCTCTAGCGCCAATCTTAAACGCATGCCTCTGGGTGCATTTGAGACGCTCTTTGCCCCGCCTCGCGGCAGACGAGGTAACCACACCAATACCCACGGCAAGGTGACCAAGCCATCCAGGCGATAACGCCACGCGACCCAAACAATACGGATTAGTCTTAGAAGACCCATGGTGAACTCATGTTGAAGTAGCCTTGCTTTTGAGGCGTGATTCTAATCGGGCAATTCTTTGTTCGAGACGATCGGTTGCATCACGAATGACATCAATGTCATTGAAATGACGGGTCAGCACATCTGGAGGCGGGAGTAATCTTGCTTCATGGACGGCGAAGTCCGCACCTGATTGCGCAAGGCGCAGGGCGGCTTGCGCACTCCAACGCATCAGGTGTTCAAGCCCTTGTCCAAATTGCTCTGCGGGGCCATCCCCGATGTAAGGGGCCATCCACTCAGCAGGCTCGGGGCGCAAGTGCCGCGCAATAAAAGCCAGTTCCGCCGCCAACCCCGCATTGCCTTCAATTCTGACTTCGCGCATCAAGGCATCCATTCCCTTACCCAATGCCGAGACCCGATCAGCGGATAAAGACAGATGAACCCCAGGAAGAGGCGCTGTGACCGTATCCGTTTGGGTGTGATCCGATTGTTCTGGCAACCCTTCCTGGTCAAGAAGAAATGCGCCTTTGATCCCTGCCACATCCCAGGCAACACGATGCCCCGCAAAGGGCTTCAGTCGGTCTTGAGCCCACGGAGCATCTTGTAGCAACCGCCTTAGAACAGGCGCGGCAATAGGACCTGTCACGCGACCTGCTGGATGCCAGCAAGCAGCCAGGTGGCATGAGGGTCATTGAGTAATTTGCGAACGTGCCAAATTTCGTTAACCGATTCCGGAGCAGCCTGATCTTCACGCACGGTGGCCTGGAACTGAACGCTGGCAATGGCTTCGTTATTTTGCAGGGTCACATCCAGTAATTGAGCTTCAACGTTCAACACCTCTACCCGTTGTTGTACGTTGCCCCGCTCTTGAATGGCCAAAGCGACTTCAGCATACATTTGCGGCGTAGTAAATTCTCTGAGGTCATTTAAATCCCCCGCATCGTTAGCCGCCTGTAAACGCACGAAGGCCAATTTAGCTTCACGAATAAATCCCGGAAGATCAAATCCTGCAGGAAGCGTTAAAGGAGCTTGCTCGATCAAGGGCTGTGTATAGCCTGTTGGTCCTGCAGCTTGGGTGTAGTTAACCGGCTCTGGCGTGACAGTTGCCCAGTTTGCGGGGATGGGTTCTGCCGTATTTTGAGGAGGCGCTGAGAATAAAAATCGACGTACCAAGAAAATAAAACCACCCACCATCAAGGCCATGAAGATCAAGCCCATGAAGCCTCCCCCTCCTTCGCCGCCACCAAAGCCTCCACCATGGCCCCCAAACAACATTCCTCCCAAGAGTGCCCCACCTGCAAAACCCGCCAAGGGCCCAAGCCAACTGTTACGTTGTGGCGCTAAAGCTGGAGCAGCAGGTGAAGGGACGGTGTTTCCTGCGGCCGGAGCGGCAGGGCGAGCGGGCCCAATGTTTGAAGAATTAGGAGAAGTCGGCGCAGGGGCCGGGGCACGTTGCAAGGATTGGGTGTCGCGTTGACGACCGGTATTCCCTCCACCCCCGAGTCGTTTGGCTGCAAAAGCATCCTGTATGCCCATAGACAGGCTCAGAACAATCAGAATCAATACCGAGAAACGAGAAAGAGTTTTCATTTTAGTAACGATATCCCATGTGAAGCGCAACAATGCCCGCGCTGAGGTTGTGGTACCGAACGCCCATGAATCCGGCGTCCTGCATCATGTCTTTGAGTGTTTCCTGGTCAGGATGCATACGAATAGACTCGGCCAGATAACGGTAACTTTCCGCATCACCGGCCACCCATTGACCCATTCGAGGCAAGATATGAAGCGAATAGGCGTCATAAGCAGTTTTTAAGGGTTCCCATATCTGCGAAAACTCCAGCACCATGGCACGCCCCCCAGGGGCAAGAACCCGATACATCTCGGCTAAGGCTTGTTCTTTGTGTGTCATGTTACGAAGCCCAAAAGCCACCGTGACCAAATCGAAACTCTGATCCGGAAAAGGCAGTTTTTCGGCATCGCATTGCACAGCGGGGATAGGCTTACCCTGATCCACCATGCGATCACGACCACGCGCCAACATCGCTGCATTGATATCCGTCATCACAACTTGCTTGGCGTTCTTGGCAAAGGCCAGAGCCAAATCGCCGCTCCCAGAGGCCAAATCTAAAACGCGATCTGTATTTTTGACTCGTGCAAGCTCTACCGTAAAACGCTTCCACAGTCGGTGCAATCCCGCTGACATCAAGTCATTCATGATGTCGTAGCGCTGTGCGACCGAGGTAAACACGGCCCCGACTCGCCCCGCTTTTTCTGATTCATCCACTTGGGTAAATCCAAAATGCGTTTTGGTCACGCTTTTGACTCCGTATTCAATTGGGCCACCTGCTCCAGATATCGCCCCCACAGGAAAGGCTGGTTTTCGCCGATTTCACGCAACCAGGCCCACGAGTAAATTCCTGTGTCATGTCCGTCATCGAACACAATTTGAACCCCATAGTTCCCCACCGGCTTTAATTCTAGAATTCCCACATTCTGTTTATTCAGTTGCAATACTTCCTGACCGGGGCCATGTCCGCGTACCTCTGCAGAGGGAGAGTGCACGCGTAAAAACTCATAAGTGAATTCAAAACTCAGCCCATCGTCAAAGGTAATATTGAGCACTTTTGCAGGCTGATCAAGGGTCAACTCTGTCGGCCAAGGGCTCGAATTTGAAGCCATATTGTGGTGGGTCCAGAAGGATTAAAATGAAGTCCTCCATCATAATCCAATGCAGCACCGAATGGGGTTGTCACAAAAAAGTCACCACATTGATATATAAATTAAACTCAGTAGTAATATCGTGTGATTTCTCGTCTCACCTTCCCTCTCTTTATCCGTCCCCGGAGAAGTTAACGTGGCTGCTCAAATTTTAGTTGTAGAGGATGAAGTTGCTATCCAGGAACTGATTGCCCTCAACGTTCGTCAGGCGGGTCATCGCCCTACTCTTGCTGCAGATGCAGAAGAAGGATTGGCAAGAGTTCAACAAAGTTTGCCCGATTTGATCTTATTGGATTGGATGTTGCCCGGGATGAGCGGGATTGATTTTCTGCGTAGGCTCCGTGCCAACGGTCGTACCCAATCGATTCCTGTGATCATGTTGACGGCTCGCGCCGAAGAGCAAGATAAATTGCTTGGACTGGAACATGGTGCGGATGACTACATCACCAAACCTTTTTCCACACGCGAACTCAATGCACGGATCAAAGCGGTGTTACGTCGCCGTGCCCCCCAGATGACTGAAGATCGCGTTGAATTTGGTGATTTGGTCTTAGATCCCTCCACCCACCGTATTTCAGCCAATGGCGCTGACATCGCGGTAGGCCCCACTGAATTTAAGCTGTTGCATTTCTTCATGACACATCCTGAGCGTGTCTATTCACGCACTCAAATACTGGACCAGGTTTGGGGTGATCACGTGTTTATCGAGGAACGTACGGTGGATGTTCATATTCGTCGCCTTCGCTCTGCATTGCACTCCACGGGCCATGACCGTTTGCTTCAGACCGTGCGTGGCTCAGGCTATCGCTTTACTCGGGTTGCTTAACACGCAAGCAACGCGCCTCACCCCATCAGCTCCGCTGTTGATGTTCTGGATGGTAAGCTAAGGAATGACCTCTCCTTGGCCTTACCTTATCCGCCGACTGCTCCTAGCAGTCTTTTTGTCCTTGCTTGTGGCCGGCTTCTTCGGCGCCTCAGAGGGGTTCTTAGCCCTGTCGGTGTTGATTTCAGTCCAGTTTGCCTTTCATCTGGTTCAATTGTGGCGCCTCAATCACTGGCTGAAAAACCCCACGCCTTCAACCGTACCGGAGGCAAGCGGCCCTTGGGGTCAAGTCTTTATCAGTTTATTTAGACTTCAGCGCAAGGCAGAACATGGAAGTGAGTTATTGCGCGAGGCGCTCAGCCGCTTTCAAGACGCCGGAGCAGCGTTGCCCGATGGGGTGGTCTTCATGGACGACTATGACCGTATTGAATGGTGTAACCCCCTCGCCGAGGAACACTTAGGGATTGAATTAGAACGAGACCGCGGCCAGCAACTCACCTATTTGATGCGGCAACCCACCTTTTTAGAGTGGGTGGCTAAAGAGTCGTACGACCAACCCCTTATTTTGCGAAATGCGCGCGGAAAAGGCATCAGTTTGCTTTTTACCCTTGTGCGCTATGGCAGCAGAGAAAAGCTGGTTGTCAGTCGTGACATCACCCTAATTGAAAATGCTGAGCGTATTCGCCGCGACTTTGTTGCCAATGTCTCTCATGAATTGCGTACGCCCATTACAGTCATCTCAGGCTTTCTAGAAACCCTAGAAGACAGTGATGATCTTGAAAAAGAAAGTGTGATGCATGCCATTGGATTGATGCGTTCTCAAGCCGAACGGATGCACCACCTGGTTGAAGAGCTTCTCAGCCTTTCACGTCTGGAAAGTGATGTGGGAGATCCCGCACGAGATGAAGTCTTGGTCCGCGACTTTATTGAGCTCCTTGCACGAGAAACCACGCAACTGAGCCGAGGGCGCCATCAAATTCTGGTTGAGATTGAAGGCAATGATGTCCTGCTAGGCAGTCGCACCGAATTGCATAGTGCCTTTGGTAATCTTGCCAGTAACGCTGTGCGCTACACCCCTGAACAAGGCACGATTAACCTCATCTGGAAACGCACTGAAACGGGGGCTGTTTTCATCGTGAAAGACAGCGGGATTGGAATTGCCTCCGAACATATCCCCAGACTAACCGAGCGGTTTTATCGTGTTGATAAAAGTCGCTCACGGGATACAGGGGGAACCGGTTTGGGACTTTCTATTGTTCAGCATGTTCTTACTCGTCACCAAGGGCATCTTGAAATTCAAAGTACCTTGGGTGTCGGAAGCCAATTTATTGCGCATGTTCCAATAGAGCGCCTCTTAACAGAAGAAGAATTGCTCGCTCAAAATCTTGAGCCCATTAGCGCTTGAACCGCTAGAATGAATCTTCCTTTTTACATGTCATCTTCATCATGATTGGCATATTAATTGTTGCTCACGGTGCCCTGGGCGAATGCCTAATCCATTGTGCAAGCCATGTGTTAGGCCGACGACCGCTTCGCTTGCGTCAGTTAGGGGTAACCATTCATGACGACCCGGAACTGATCCTGCCGCACGCCAAGGAGCTGGTCAAAGATCTCAATGACGGGAGCGGAGTGCTGATTCTTTCTGATATTTGTGGGGCGACTCCGTGCAACATTGCCTCGCGTTTAGTTGATCCGGGTCATGCTGAATTGATTTCTGGGGTCAATCTTCCAATGCTGGTGCGCGCTTTGACCTACCGAGAAGAATCTCTCAGTTCTGTGATGGAAAAAGCCATGGCAGGCGGGGTCAATGGCGTCATGCACCTCAGTGAAGTATCCCCTTGTTCTTCGGAGTAAATCCATGCCAACGCATGAAATAGAAATTGTGAACAAACTGGGCTTGCATGCGCGCGCATCGGCCAAACTGACTCAAACGGCAAGTCGCTTTCCGTGCGATGTCACCATTTCCAAGGGCGGGCGAACCGTCAATGCCAAGAGCATCATGGGCGTGATGACCTTGGCTGCCAATAAAGGCAGTAAGGTGACCTTAGGTGCGGAAGGTGCGCAAGCCGATGAAGCCATTGCGGCTTTGGTTGAGTTGATTGCAGATAAATTTGGTGAAGGCGAGTAAATAAACCATGAGTTTCGCGATGTTTGGCATTGGGGTATCAGGCGGGATCGCCATTGGGCCCGCACGCCTTTTATCCCACACATCGCTTGAAGTTTCGCACTATGCCATTGAATCTCATCTTTTAGATCGCGAGGTTGCCCGCTTTGATAGCGCCATCAGCATTGTTCGCGCAGAGCTAGAAGCACTCAGAGAATCTGTTCCAAGCGGGGCACCCGCAGAAATGGATGCCTTCTTACAGCTTCATATCATGATTCTCAATGATGCGACGTTGTGTGAATCGCCCCGGGCGCTGATTCTTCAACAAGGGTGTAATGCAGAGTGGGCCCTAAAGCAGCAAATGGATTTGCTCATTAAGCAGTTCGAGGCCATTGAAGATGCCTATCTGCGTGAGCGTCAGGTCGATGTTGTTCAGGTGGTCGAGCGTATCTTAAAAGCACTCTTGGGAGAACCCAGCCAAATTAGCAGCTCGGGCAATCGTGAAGGCCCCGGTATTTTGGTTGCGCATGACCTAAGCCCTGCTGACATGATGTTGTTTAAGGAACATTCCTTTGCCGCTTTCATTACTGATGTGGGCGGGGCGACTTCGCATACTGCGATTGTTGCGCGTAGCTTAAACATCCCTTCGGTGGTGGCCTTGCATCACGCTTGGCCACTCATTCGTGAAAATGAAATTCTGATTGTAGATGGCACTCAGGGCGTGGTTCTGGTGAACCCAGACCGTCAGATTTTGACAGAGTACCGTCTGCGCCAAGAACAATATGATCTTGAGCGTCAAAAACTCAAACGCTTGCGCTCTACCAAGGCGATTACCCTAGATAGCCTTGATATTGAACTGCATGCAAATATTGAATTTCCTGCGGATGTGGATCAGGTCAAAAAGAATGGCGCAACCGGAATAGGCTTGTTCCGGAGCGAATTTTTATTTATGAACCGACCGGATCTTCCTGACGAAGAAGAACAGTTTATTGCCTACAAAACGGTGGCCGAGGCCATGAAGGGCGCCCCGGTCACGATCCGTACGCTAGATATCGGAAACGACAAACCCATTGATCAAGGTCCTAAAACGACCAACAACCCCGCTTTAGGGTTACGCGCGGTG
>Ga0114963_10000882_pt1 | contig 20522 bp, 18 predicted proteins | sample C_131016_EF_Meta_FD_87019 | JGI IMG/M metagenome (GOLD analysis project Ga0114963, IMG submission 87019) | Freshwater microbial communities from Lake Croche, Canada to study carbon cycling - C_131016_EF_MetaG | ecosystem: Environmental > Aquatic > Freshwater > Lake | place: Lake Croche, Canada...
CAACTGTCCGGCGGGCAGCGCAAGCGGGTCGGTCTGGCGCAGGTGCTGATCCGCAATCCCGCTATCTTGCTGATGGATGAACCGTTCGGACCGCTTGATGCCCAGACGCGGCAGATCATGGGCAATCTGCTGCTCTCGCTCTGGGCACAGGAGCGCAAGGCGGTGCTGTTTGTCACCCATGATCTTGAGGAGGCGATTGCCCTGTCCGATCGGGTGGTGATTATGTCGTCCGGCCCCCGGGCCACCATCATCGGCGATTATACGATCGACCTCGCCCGCCCGCGCGACGCCATGGATGTCCGGCTTGACCCGGGCTTCCACGCCATCCACAAGGCGATCTGGGACCAGTTGCGCGGCGAGGTCATGAAAGCCTATCAGGGGGTGGAGGCATGAGCGTGTCAAAACACACTCTGCTGGCTTTGCAAATTCTGGTGGCCATTGTCGCGCTCGGCATCTGGCATATCGGCTCGTCGGTCCCGATTTTCGGTGTCTATTTCCTGCCCAAATTTTTCTTCTCGACCCCTTGGGATGTGGCTGCACGGATTGTGAAACTGTTTTCCGGCACCCTGATCTGGAAGCATCTGGGCATTACGCTGACCGAAACGCTGCTGGCCTTCGTGATCGGGGCAGGGGGCGGAGTGCTGGTCGGTTTCTGGTTCGCCCGCAGACCGCTGGTCAATGCGGTGTTCGATCCGTATGTCAAAATGGCCAATGCTCTGCCGCGTGTGGTGCTGGCGCCGATCTTCATGCTGTGGCTGGGCCTCGGCATCTGGTCGAAAGTGGCTCTGGGTGTGACGCTGGTGTTTTTCATCGTGTTTTTCAACGTCTATCAGGGCGTCAAAGAAGTGTCGCAGGCTGTGCTGTCCAATGCGCGTATGCTGGGCATGACCGAAAAACAGCTGTTTCGCCATGTCTATTGGCCCTCGGCTCTGTCCTGGATGTTCTCCTCGCTGCATACCTCGGTCGGTTTTGCGCTGGTCGGAGCGGTGGTGGGCGAATATCTCGGGTCAGCGGCAGGTCTCGGTTATATGATCCACGAGGCCGAGGGTGTGTTCGACACAACCGGTGTGTTTGCCGGTATGGTGATCCTGGCGGCCTTTGTGCTGCTGGTCGATGCCGTCGTCACCGCCATCGAGCACCGGTTGCTGGTCTGGCGTCCCGATGCCGCGGGACGCAACGCCTGATATCAACAAAATAACGGGAGGAAATACCATGGGCATGTTCAATAAAAGATGGATCCTGGCTGCGGGCTTGCTGCTGTCTGTCGCGGGGCCCCTGGCGTCGGTGAATGCACAGACGCTCGACAAATCCACGATCGAGAAACCCAAGCTGACCATCGGTGTGGGTGGAAAGGCCTTGCTCTATTATCTGCCGCTGACGATTGCCGAGCGCAAAGGCTATTTCAAGGAAGCCGGTCTGGAGGTCGAGATCAATGATTTCGCGGGCGGTGCAAAATCCTTGCAGGCTCTGGTCGGCGGTTCCATCGACATGGTGACGGGGGCTTACGAACACACGATCAGGATGCAGGCCAAGGGGCAGGATATCCGCTCGGTGCTGGAACTGGGCCGTTTTCCGGGGATCGCCATCGGGATAGGCAAGGCCAAAGCCGCTTCCTACAAGGGACCGGCTGATCTCAAGGGGATGAAGATCGGTGTGACGGCGCCCGGTTCCTCCACCAATATGATGGTCAATTTCGTGTTGGCCCAGGCGGGTCTGACACCGCAGGATGTCTCGTTCATCGGGGTCGGCAGTGCGGCTTCGGCGGTGGCGGCGATCCGCAATGGCCAGATCGATGCGATCTCGCATCTCGAGCCGGTGCTGTCGATGCTGGAAAAGGACGGCGATATCAAGGTGGTGGTCGACACCCGCACCGAGGAAGGCACCCGCGCTCTGTTCGGCGGTTCCAACCCGGCGGCCGTGCTCTATATCAAGAAAGACTTTATCGACAAAAACCCCAACACCGTGCAGGCGGCCACCAATGCACTCTACAAGGCGCTGGTCTGGATCACCCAGGCCAGTCCCGAGGAGATTGCCGCCACCGTGCCCGAGGAATTCACCCTCGGTGACAAGGCGTTATATGTGCTGGCCGTCAAGAATTCCAAGCCGACCTATTCGCAAACCGGCATTATCGCAGCTGCGGGCATGAAAAGCGCCAATGACATGCTGGTGAAATATGACGAGGAGTTGAAAGGCAGCAATGTCGATCTGGCCAAGACCTTCGATGACCGCTTCGTCAAAATCGCCGCCCAAACGGTGAAATAAGCATCAGGGGCCGACCCATAATGACGCATCCTTTGTCGGTCCTGTCGATCCAGTCCCACGTGGTCTATGGGCATGTGGGCAATAGCGCTGCGGTGTTTCCGCTCCAGCGGTTGGGGGCCGAGGTCTGGCCGCTGCACACCGTGCAGTTCTCCAACCATACCGGTTATAGCGGGTTCGAGGGGCAGGTGTTCGGGGATAGTCTGATCCGCGCGCTGGTGGCCGGATTGAAGGCGCGTGGCGTATTGGGCCGCTGTGACGGCGTGTTGACGGGCTATCTGGGGTCGGCAGCGATCGGTGCGGCGGTCCTTGATGCGGTGGCCGAGGTGCGTTTCCACAATCCGTATGCTCTGTGGTGCTGCGATCCGGTGATGGGCGATGAGGGCAAGGGCCTGTTCGTACAGCCTGAACTTGTCGCCTTTTTCAAAGAACAGGCCATGCCGCGCGCGACCATCCTGACGCCGAACCTGTTCGAATTGGCGCTGTTGTCGGGTGAGGATTGCCGCACAATGGTCTCGTTGCGCCAGGCTTTCGCTCTGGTGCATGACGCTGGCCCCGATTGGGTGATGCTGACCTCGCTGGGGGCAAGCAACCGGCCTTTCGGCGACGAGGACGAGCAGGATTTCGACCTGCTGCTGTCCGCCCCTGACGGGCTCCATCGTTTGCGGCTGCCGCGTCTGGCTTTGGCTCCCAATGGGGCGGGTGATCTGATTGCGGCCTTGCTGCTCTATCATCGTCTCGACGGACAATCGGCGCATGACGCGCTGTCTCTTGCGGGATCAAGCGTGCATGCCGTTCTGGACCGTATGCTTTCTCTCGGATGCGCCGAATTGCCGCTGGTCGAGATGCAGGATGAGCTGGCCCTGCCCGAAATCATCTATCAGGCCACATTGATCTGACAGGGGTTTATTGACCTGATTGAAGTTTGCGCAAACAGCCCGATCAATCGACCAGTTCGGAGCGGGCAGGCACGTCCGCCATTTCATCAGGCGTGCGCCTGACCAGAAAGATCAGATTATCGGCTTTGCCGATGGACTTGTAGCCACGCAGCATATTGTCCATCGAGACATTCATGCGCGCCCAAGCGAGCCAGTTCACATAGTGCATGTTTTGGACAAGGATCAGATCCGGAGGCGTTTTTTCGGTCGCTCGGGCTGTCAGGTCGCGTTCCCATTCGATCAAACGCGCAAAGCGCATCCTTTGTTCGTGGGTCGTGGGGTCTTCCATTTTGACCATCAGGCCAAGCGTGACCCAGGGATTCAGGCCGGGATTGACCAGCCGCCCGCCCAGATCACGGATCAGGGGATGCCCGTCGCCCAGATCACCCGAGAGCAGCAGCACATTCGGCCGATCGAGCTTGAGCGAGAGGCCGAATGCCGTGGCCTCGGCGCGGTTGGGGTTGCTGACCAGCATGAACCACGCGCACATGGCCAGAAAGACCGCCTCATAGAGCTTGATGATCGTCGGGCGTTCGCTGTGGTTCTGGGCTGCGGCCAGAGCCATCAGGAGGCAGGAGGCTGGTGGCAGGTAGCGGAAGGGCAGGTTGCGGGTAAAAGCGAAATAGGCCACCGAACATCCAAAACCTGCCGCCAGCAGCAATTTCGTGCGGGGATCATGAAGCCGCTTGTCATCCCTTGCCAAGACGATCAGCAGATAGAGCGTGGTCAGGACCAGCAGGCCGTTCCACAGGATGTAAATCAGTGTCGGATGTCCTGCGAAATAGGCATCCAGCAGGATCGGATACATCCATTCGAAATAGGCCGGATGCAGCAGTTTGACGCTTACAAGATAGGCCACACAAAGCAATGCCGCCATGATGTTTTCAAGACCGAACAGCGGCTTGATCGACCGCTTGGAGAGGCACAGGAACAGACAGCCGAACATGGGTCCGAGCACGAAATAGAATTTGATACAGACGCCCAGTCCTGCCATCAGGCCGATGACGGCATCCACCCATGCCGGATGGGTGCGCGGTTTGACCATGTCCTCGGAATAGAGCGCCAGAATGGGCCACATCAGCACAAAGGTCAGCTGGTCGCGTGATCCGAACGAGGTCATCGGCATGATCAGCAGGGTGATCGCATAAATTCCGACCCGTCTGGCACTGGCGGCATCGCGCGGGACGGCATATCCGGTGCGCAGCCATTCCCCCAGACCGATCACACACAGGCACAGCGCAAAGGCCAGAATGTCCTGCCAGTATTCCCCGCGCAGGCCCGTCCATTGTTCCAGCACGGCCGAGGGCACATGCATGTAGAAGGTCATCGGTGGATTGTTCTCGATAATGTCGAGATAGGGCCGCTTTCCAGCCAGAAATTTGGCTGTAATCGTCTGTCCTGCTGAAAAATCTGGGTGGAACGGGATGTTGAGCAAAACCACGATCGCCGTCGCCAGGATCAGCCACAGGCGCAAAAACGGATCATGGACAAGCCGCCGCAGCAGCGGGTTGTTCAGCAAACGGGTCAGGGCAATCATCTGGCATCCGCAAAAAGGGATTGGGCACTACGCAATCAATTTCAAAAAGCAGACACAACGCAATAAATGGAGGCAACAGGAGAGTGTATACCCCATTACTCGCCGGATGGATAGCCGAAACGGGATTTGAGGGCGCGCACGGCAGCCGAGGCTTCGCTGTCACGGGCGGGTTCGCATGTCCTGCTGATCCTGTCCAGTTCGGCATGGATGTCGTGATGGACCTTCTCGGTCGTGTGGCCCGAGGCCAGATCATTGTCCATCACCGCACGGAACCGTGCAATATCGCCGCTGCAGCCCTTGCCGGTCGGCAGCTGGAAGTTTTTCGGTGTCACTCCGGCGGGCAGACTGGCATAGTCATTGGCATTCACGCTGCTGGTCGGGCTGGGCGCAGACGGCGCAGAAGACTGGCAGGCAGCCAGCGACAGGACCACCAGGCCCATGCCCACAAGGCCCATGCCCGCCAGGCCGAGAGCCCTGGCACCGCTGGTCCGGATCGGGGCGGAACGGGAGGAGTAAAGCCGCATGATGTGATTCCTTCTTCCTGTCATCAAGGCTTGAATAGTGGTCGAGTTTCGCGATCCGTCAAGCATCGGCCCGTAGCGGGCCTGCCACGATTTCGATCTTGCCGAATTGATCCGGCCTGTTATATTGGGTCAACGCATATGAGATGCGTGATGAGGGATTTGCAGTGGGCGCTGACGCCACCTTGACCGATGCACGTGTGAAAGGCCGCTTGAATGACGGTCTGAAGACGCTTGCTCTGTCGCTGCTGCTCCTTAGCCGCCCCTGAGGGCCGGCCGGGCATATGCCTGGGCGCTCAGGGGATTGATCTTCTCGACCGAGTTAAGATTACAGGCAGGATTATCGAGGCTTTCCACCCATCAGGCTTACAGCCAAACCGACAGCCTCACTTGAAAGGTTCAGACATTATGACCAGTTCATCGGACGCCAACCGCGTCATTATTTTCGACACAACCTTGCGTGACGGCGAGCAATCGCCCGGTGCCTCCATGACCCTCGAGGAAAAGCTCGAAGTCGCCACCCTGCTCGACCAGATGGGCGTTGATGTGATCGAGGCTGGATTTCCGATCGCTTCCAATGGCGATTTCGAAGCGGTGAGCGAGATTGCCAAGCGGGTGCGCAATGCCACCATTGCCGGTTTGGCGCGTGCCGGTAACAAGGATATCGACAGGGCAGGCGAGGCAGTGCGCCATGCGGCCAAGCCGCGCATCCACACCTTCTTGTCGACCTCGCCGGTCCACATGAAATACAAGCTCCAGATGGAGCCCGAGCGGGTGCTGGAACTGGTGGTGTCCTCTGTCACCCGTGCCCGCAATCTTGTGCCCGATGTCGAGTGGTCGGCCGAAGACGGCACCCGCACGGAAATGGATTTTCTGTGCCGTTGCGTCGAAGCTGCCATCAAGGCCGGTGCGACCACCATCAACATCCCCGATACGGTCGGCTATACCGTGCCAGAGGAATACCGCGAACTGTTCCGCACGGTGCGCGAGCGCGTGCCCAATTCCGACAAGGCGATTTTCTCGGTTCATTGCCACAATGATCTGGGGCTCGCTGTGGCCAATACGTTGGCCGGTGTCGAGGGCGGCGCACGCCAGATCGAATGCACCATCAACGGCATAGGCGAACGTGCCGGCAATGCCGCGCTTGAAGAGGTTGTGATGGCCCTCAAGACGCGGGCCGATATCCTGCCATACCATTGCGGGATCGATCCGACCATGCTGATGCGGGCCTCCAAACTGGTCTCGGCTGTCAGTTCGTTTCCTGTTCAATACAACAAGGCGATTGTCGGCCGGAATGCCTTTGCGCATGAAAGCGGCATCCATCAGGACGGCATGCTGAAAAACACCCAAACCTATGAAATCATGACCCCGGAATCGGTGGGAGTCTTGAAAACCTCGCTGGTGATGGGCAAACATTCGGGCCGCCATGCCTTCCGCGAGAAGCTCAAGGAATTGGGCTATGAATTGGGAGAAAACGCGCTTGAAGATGCGTTCAAACGCTTCAAGGATCTCGCAGACCGCAAAAAGCATGTCTATGACGAGGACATCGAAGCCTTGGCGGATGACGAAATCGACAATGCCGATGACCATATCAAGCTGGTCTCGCTGACCATCGTGGCCGGCACGCAAGGCCCGCAACTGGCCACCATGACGCTCGATGTCGAAGGCCAGCACAAGACCGTGCAGGCCAGCGGCACGGGGCCGGTCGACGCCTGCTTCAAGGCCATTCACGCGATCATCCCGCACGAGGTCAAGCTGGAACTCTACCAGGTCCATGCGGTGACCGAGGGAACCGATGCGCAGGCCGAAGTGTCGGTGCGGATTTCGGATGCGGAGGGCCGCGTGGTTAATGCCAGAGCGGCTGATCCCGATACTTTGGTGGCGTCCACCCGCTCCTATCTGGCCGCTCTCAACAAGCTGCATTCGCGTGCTGCGCGCGTGGGCGGTGCAGCGGTCCGCATCCATTCGACTTCGCCGTTGGGCGGTGTGTGAGGATCGGCGGGTCAGTCTGCGGTCAAATCCTTCAAGGGGGCTTCTCGGGAAGCCCCCTTTTTCGTGGGAAAGGGGCTTTTTCCCCATGCGGTTGCGCTTCCGGCGCGATCGGGGCTTGCCACTGTGATGACAAGGCTTAGCATGCAGCGGTGATCCGCAATGAACGGCTGCGGTCAGAGGATGGCGACAAGGGAAGGGGCAAGCGATGCGGTTACAGGGTAAAACGGCAATGGTCACCGGTGGCGCATCCGGCTTCGGGCGGGGAATTGCCGAAGCCTTTGGCCGCGAAGGGGCCAATGTGGTCATTCTCGATCTCAATCAGGCCGGAGCGCAGGAGGTTGCCAGCGCAATCAGCAATCACGCGCTGGCTATTGAAGGTGATGTGACCAAAAAATCCGATATCGAACGTGCGGTGGCCCAGACAGTCGAACAATTCGGGCGGCTGGATATTGTCGTCAACAATGCCGGCTGGACCCATGTCAACCAGCCGATGCTGGAGGTCGACGAGGACGAGTTCGACAAGGTGTTCAACATCAATGTGAAATCGATCTATCTGATGACCCATGCGGTTGTGCCTTTGATGCGCCATCAGGGCGGCGGTGTAATGATCAATATCGGGTCGACGGCAGGGATCCGGCCTCGTCCGGGCCTGACCTGGTATAACGGCTCCAAGGGTGCGGTGAACCTGATGTCGCGCTCGATGGCGGTGGAATTGGCTCCCGACCGGATCAGGGTCAATGCGGTCGCCCCTGTGATGGGCGAGTCGGCGATGCTCGAGCGGTTTATGGGTCTGCCGGATACCCCGGAAAACCGTGCCAAATTTGTGGCCGGTATTCCGCTGGGCCGGATGTCGAAACCGTCGGATGTGGCCAATGCCTGTCTGTATCTGGCCTCCGACGAAGCCGAATTTATTACGGGTGTTGTGCTTGAAGTGGATGGCGGCAGAACGATTTGACGTTCGGGCCGGGTTGAGGGTGGTTGATGGATCCGACGCGTGAAGTGCTGGTGGTGGCAGGGCTGAAAGGCCCCGTCGAGATTGTGGTCGACCGTTGGGGCGTGCCGCATATCCGCGCTGGAAACAGCGAGGATCTGTTCTTCGCGCAAGGCTTCAATGTCGCCCGTGACCGTCTGTGGCAGATCGACCTGTGGCGCAAACGCGGTTTGGGCCTTTTGGCGGCTGATTTCGGCGCGGGCTATCTGGCGCAGGATTATGCCTCGCGCCTGTTCCTCTACAAGGGCGATATGGCGGCAGAATGGGCCGCCTATGGCCCTGATGCGCGGATGATCTGCAGCCAGTTTGTGGCAGGCATCAATGCCTATATCGCCCTGACCGAGCAGGACCTGGGCCGTCTGCCGCCCGAATTTGCCATCATGCATACCAAGCCGCAGCCGTGGCAGCCTGAGGACGTGGTCAGAATCCGCAGCCATGGCATGACACGCAATGCGCTATCCGAAATTGTGCGGGCCAATGTGCTGGCAGCCACCGATGTGGCGACCGACAGTCTGCGCAAGTTTCTCGAGCCTGCGGTCAAGGTTGGAGCCGCCCCGGATATCGACCTCTCGCACATCCCGCTGGAAGTGGCCACCTTGTTCAAGCTGGCTTCGGCCAATGTAAGCTTCGATCCCAACCGTTTGAAGGCGACGCCGGAACAGGCCTGGGGCTGGACCTCGGTCAGCGATCTTGGCGATGTCATGTTCGAGGCCGAGATGAACGGGTCGAACAATTGGGTGATCGCGCCGGAAAAGAGTGCAACCGGCCGCCCGATCATGGCGAATGATCCGCATCGCACCCATTCGATTCCGCCTTTGCGCTATCTGGCGCATCTGACAGCGCCCGGCATTGATGTGATCGGGGCAGGCGAGCCGGTCATCCCCGGTATTTCCATCGGTCATAACGGCCATTCTGCCTTCGGGCTGACGATCTTCTATTCGGATCAGGAAGACGTCTATCTCTACGAGACCAAATCCGACAATCCCGACCTCTACCGTCACAACGGGGTGTGGGAGGCGGTGGAATCCATCGAGCAAACCTTTGAAATTGCCGGCTATCCCGCGCAGGTGCTGCCCTTGCGGTTTACCCGTCACGGGCCTGTGCTGCATGAGGAACCCGACAGTCACCGTATGTTCGCGGTGCGCTCGGTCTGGTTCGAGCCGGGATCCGCGCCCTATCTCAAAAGCCTGGAATCCATGCTGACCAAGGATTTGCCAAGCTATCGCAAAGCCATGCAGGGCTGGGGCGTGCCCTCGGTCAACCATGTCTATGCCGATGTCCGCGGCATGATTGCCTGGGTGCCTGCAGGCTTTACGCCGATCAGGGCGGGATGGAACGGTCTGCTGCCGGTGCCAGGCGATGGCCGCTATGAATGGACCGGCTTTCTCGATCACGAGGCCTTGCCGCGCGTGGTCGATCCCGACAACGGCTTTTTCGCCACCGCCAATGCGATGAACCTGCCGCCCGGCTTCCCCCATGAAGTCGGCTATGAATGGATCGAGCCCTCGCGCGCCGACCGGATCCATCAGGTGCTCAACGCCCAGGTCCAGCACTCGGTGGCCGATTCCTGTGCCTTGCAAACCGATACCGTGTCGATGCACGCGGTGCGGTTGCTGAAACTGTTCGAGAGCATGGGTGCGCCCGCTCCCTCTGCCGGAGCCGAAATTGCCGCAGCCATGATCCTGCTGTTGCGCTGGAATGGTGATCTCACCGCCAAAAGCGGGGCAGCGGCCCTGTTTGAAGTGTGGTGGAGCAAGCATCTCAAACCCATGCTGATGCGCCGTCTGGTGCCCAATGCCAAAATCAGGGCCTTGCTGGCTCCCGGTGATCTGCAAGCCTTGCTGAAGGCGCTGGAAAGACCGGATTCACGCTTCGGCCCCAATCCGCGTGCCGCCCGTGACGAATTGATGCGGGCGACGCTGATCGAGGCGTGGCGGGACTGTTCGGCCCGCATGGGGTCTGACGCGGCCCAGTGGGCCTGGGGCAAATTGCATCATGCGCAGTTTGACCATGCGCTGTCCGGTCTGTTGCCCCCTGCCGACCGCGCGGCGATGGATGTCGGACCGTTTCCGCATGGCGGCAGCAGTTCCACGCCAATGCATACGGGCTATCGGCCGTCGGATTTCCGCACCATGCAGGGCGCGTCGGTCCGCATTGTGGTCGATGTCGGTTCGTGGGATGACAGCCGCTGGATCAATGCGCCGGGCCAGTCGGGTGATCCGCGCTCGCCCCATTACCGCGATCTCGCGCCGATCTGGGCCGAGGGCAAATATGTGCCGATGCTCTATAGCCGCGCGGCTGTTGATGCCGCCGCCAGCCACATCATCGAGATGAAACCGGCATCGGACGGCAATCTGCCGCTTGAGTGAGCCTTACTTAAGCGTTCCATGATCCATATCAGGGACTTGTGATCAGACCGGCAGGAGGCCGATTTTCTCGTCGCGCCGCCGCAGCAAGGCAATCAGCGGCAGCGACAGCATGACCATCCACAGCTTGCCGATCACCTGGCCGCCGAGGAACGAGAAGTCGTCGAAAGCCAGCCAGAGGAACAGCAGGCTATCGGCCACCAGACCAGCCAGCGAGCTCAGAAACACTGCCAGAACCAGTTGGCGGCGTTGCAACGGGGTATAGACGGCAAAATCGGCCAATTCCGACACGGCAAAGGAGATGGTCGACGCCACAACCAGTTGCGGCGGTGCAATGGCAGCCGACAGCACGGCGCCGGCCAGAATGGCAATCAGCGCCCAGGCCTTGCCCAGCCGCCGCTGCATCAGATCGCGCAACACCAGGGCCAGCCCGACCATCAGCACGCCGCTCGGGGCATCAATGCCCGGTGCAACGGGGATCAGGCAGGGTCCGTTGGGGACACAGAACACGCCGACATTGCCGATCAACCAGTTGGCGAGCGGAATACAGGCGGTGAAAGCAAGCAGGAAGGCAATGCCTTCGACTTTGCGTCGTTGGGTGAGTGTGATCATGGCGGGTCCATAAATCATTTTTGATGATTGCGCCAGCGCATAAAACCGTCAGCCCGCAGCTCGCAGGCCGGGCAATGGCCGCAACCATGGCCCCAGTCATGGGCTTTGCGTTCGCCCAGATAGCAGGAATGGGAAATATCGCGGATCGCCTCGATCAGGGCAGGGCCGCCGAGCTCGTCCGTCAGGCTCCAGGTTTGCGCCTTGTCGATCCACATCAGCGGCGTGTGCAGCACGAAACGCCGCTCCATACCAAGGCCGAGTGCGACCTGCATGGCTTTGATCGTGTCATCGCGGCAGTCGGGATAGCCGGAATAATCGGTTTCGCACACGCCGGTGACCAGATGGCGGATGCCGCGGCGATAGGCAATGGCAGCGGCAAAGGTCAGGAAGATCAGATTGCGGCCCGGCACGAAACTGTTGGGCAGGCCCTCGCTGCCCATCGCCATTTCCATGTCGCGCGTCAGGCTGGTTTGGGATATCTCGCCCAGCGCCGACAGGTTGATCATGTGGTCCTCTCCCAGCCGCTGCTGCCAGATCGGCTTGATCCGGCCCATGGCCTCGCGCAATTGCGCGCGCACCGTCAGTTCAATGGTGTGGCGCTGTCCGTAATCGAAGCCGACGGTTTCGACCCGCTCGAACCGCTCGAGCGCCCAGGCCAGACAGGTGCTGGAATCCTGACCGCCGGAAAACAGCACCAGTGCTGATTGGTTCTCTGGGGTGGTCTGTGCAGGGTCGGTCATAACAGGCTCATGGTTGCAGAGGGACGCCGGGAACACCCGCAGGGTCAGGCAGGGACCGTCTGGGCCTGATGCTTTTTCCACACCAGCCAGACAATCACCAGCACATTGAGCATGTTCCAGGCAATTCCATTCAAAAACGCCATGCGGTAGGAGCTTGTGGCGTCATAGATGACACCGGAAATATAGCCGCCAAAGGCCATGCCGACAATGGTGGCGGCAACCACAAGACCGATCCGTGCGCCCGCCTCGCGCGGGGGCAGGAAGTCGCGGCACATCACCGCATACATCGGGACAATGCCGCCCTGGAACAGGCCGAATATGCCGGAAATCACATAAAGCGAGGTCAGCCCGTCAAAGAACAGATAAAGCGACAGAGCCAGCATCTGCATCGTCGAACCGATCAGCAAAGTGGGACCGCCGCCGATCCTATCGGCCACAAGACCCGACCCGACCCGCGAGATAATGCCGAGCGACAGCATGAAGGAAAGCATTTCCGCACCGGTGGCGACCCCGTAGCCCAAATCGCCGCAATAGGCGACCAGATGCACCTGCGGCATCGACATGGCGACGCAGCAGCCGAAACCGGCCACCACCATCAGCACCAGCAGCATGTTCGGGCTCATGCCGAGATCGGCGCGGGCCAGTTCGGTGGCCGCTTCCGCGTCATTCATCACTTGGGCGGACGGGCGGCGGCGCAGCAGGAACGCCAGAGGAATAATGGTACAGGAGACAATCACGCCGATCATGACATAGGTGCCGCGCCAGCCCAGATGCGGCATGGTCTGGTTCATCAATAGCGGCCAGATCGTCCCTGCCAGATAATTGCCAGCCGCCACGACCACCACGGCAAAGCCGCGCCGTTTGACAAACCAGTGCGAGACATCGGCCATCATCGGCGCAAAGCCCGTGCCCGCGCCAATGCCGATCAGCAGGCCATGGGCGGCACTGAACATCCAGAATTGCGGACCCAGTCCGGCCAGCAGAAAGCCCGAACCCAGCAGGGCTCCGGCAATCACCACAGGTGCGACAATGCCGGTTTTGTCGGCCATCCGGCCCATGGTGATGGTGCCGAAGGCAAAGCCCAGCATCATCAGCGTATAGGGCAGCGACACTGCGGCCCGATCAATGCCGAATTCGAGCTGGACGGCCGGCAGAACCACCACAATTGCCCACATGCCGCAGCCGGCAATGGTGGAAATGAGCAAAGACAACCCGAGCCTTACAACGGCATAGCGGCTGTCGGGCCCAAAGGGATCGCTGGTCAGGGGCTCCGGCCCTGGGCTTGTCACTGTCACCGGATGCTCCCTCGGGGTGGTTAGAACAGTTGCGGCAGTTCGGTTGCCGGATGTTTGGATGTGGCTTTGACCGGTGGTGCACCCAGATCAACGAGTTGTTGTTCGAGATCCTTGATCGATTCCGCCAGCATCAACAGACGCAAATCATGCTTGATTTGCACGCTGGAGGGAAGGGTCATGCGTTTGCCGAAATGATAGAGGCCAGCCATCGGGTTATCCTTCTGAAAATATTTGAAAAAAACAGATCAAAAACACGAAGGTCCACTATGCGCCGATCCCGGCCTTATGGCAATCAGCACGCGCCGGACCTGTTTATCGGGCTTTTTTCCAGACAAACAGCACAAGGGCGGTGGCAAATCCCAGCAGGCCGAGGCAGGCGATGGCGCCATCATAGCCGATGCAGGCAATGACAAAGGTGACGGGCAGGGGCATCCATAACAGGCCAATGTGGAAAATGGCGTTGAAGGCGGCCTGCGGTCCGGCCCGCTCGCTCGGCGGCAGGCTACCGCTGATCCACGCCGACAGCACCGGATAGACCACGCTATAGCCTCCGCCGAAAAACAGGCCGCACAAGGCCACAATCCAGGCCTGCTGGGTGATGGCGAGCGTCAGATAGGCCCCGGCCATGACCGTCAGCCCGCTGGCCACAACCAGACGGGGGTCGAGCTTCTCGAAATGTTTCATGCCGAGAAAGCGGGTCGAGAGCATCGACACGACAGTGGCGATAAAGAACCAGCCGACGGCCACCTCTTTCTGGTGCAGGGCGGGTGCCATATAGGAGGAGATGAAGCCGAACAGGCAGCCAGCCACCATCACCGCAATCATCGGCAACAGCCGTGAGCGTTCAAATGCCACGCCGAAACTCAAGAGCCCGCCGCTCCGGTCGGGTTTGGCCAGTGGCCGCAGCGTGTAGGTCAGGGCCACGGCCACCCCTGCCGGTACGGTACCGATGATGAAGACCAGCCGGTCATCGCCCAGTGTCAGCAGATATTCCACCCATGGCGGGGCCAGCGCGTGGCCGATCGGCGCCATGCTGGAATAGATGCCGAACAGATAGATGAACCGTTCATTCGAGAGGCGGCTCTGCGCATAGGTGACCAGTGAGGAGAACATCAGACCGTAGCCGACGCCCCATGTCAGCCGCGAGACGAGCGCGGGCCAGAAGGTCCATGAGGTCAGAGCCAGGCTCAAAAATCCCGCCATCATCAGGGATATGCCGTAGCGCGCAGTGCCCAGACTGCCGAACCGTGCCGCCGCCGAACCGGTCAGAAAGGTAAACAGCACAACCGGCACGCCGTACAGCGACAGCAGCAGCCCGATTTGCGGCAATTCTAGACCGTGGCGGGTGAAAATAATCGCCAGCATGCTGGCATGGGCATTGAGGAAAAAGACGCAAAATGTCACCGCCGACAGGCGGATATACTCGCCTTTGGCGCGTTCATCGATAAAGCCGGTATGGCTGGATAGGGGCTGGGCAGACATTATGGGACTTTAGGCAGGCCGCAAGCCCTCGACAATCCCTCCATCCGCCTCAATTCGGCCTATCAGCCATGCAGATTGCGGGTGAGCTGCCAACGATCAGTGTCATATTATGTAAGAGCTATTTAGTAATGCGTCACTTGGGCTAGTAAATAGCCCCTGGATTTATAGACACCGTCTTCCCTCAATTCGAGGCCAGGAGGCCGAGATGGGCAACATTAATTTTACCGATAAGTTCAAACGGAAAGCCGTGGCGCATTGTGTCGAGCGCGGCTATTCGACGTCAGAGGTTTCTCAGCGTTTGGGCATCAGCACACATTCACTTTATGCGTGGCAGAAGCGGTTTTCGGGCCTCAAGGGATTGGCCGATGACAATCGGGATGCCGAGATCCGTCACCTCAAGCGCGAGCTGGCACGTGTACGCAAGAACACGACATCCTAAAAAAAGCCACCGCGTATTTCACCAGGGATGCCAAGTGAGATAGGCGTTTATCGCAGAGCATCGTTTGCAATATTCTGTTCGGGTGATGTGCCGTTGTCTGCATGTCCACCCGAGCGGCTATTATGAACAGTAGAAGGCTCCCCTGAGCAAGCGAGCGCAGGAGGATCATCTGCTGACGGAGTTCATCCGCAAGGCTGAGGACGCCAGGCTATTTGTGCGGGTGCTCAAGCCGTTCCAAGGCAGTGACCTGCACCTTGAATAGGGCTACCGCTTTCATATCCGGCACGAACATCACTTTTTCGATTGTTCCGGAAAAGCGGAACACATCACCTGCGACAATCGGTTCCTTGATCAGAGCCTCGGCGGCGATCAGATTGAACAGGCTCCCGCGCCGACCATCGAGGTTGAAACAGTCGAACGACACAGGCCCGGCCTCTTTGACGCCGCTTGTCTGGCTTTTCGGTGCATCCAGCGTCTTGCACAGCCAGTCCCTGATCGGTTTGGCGGTGAATTGCTCGGTGGTGGTTTGGACGAGCCGGGCATAATTCGCAGTAGCCTCTGCGACCACCTGCGCCGATGTGCTCTGGCTTGCGGTCCCCACGGCCATGAATTGCTTGTCGAGATCGGCTTGTTCACGGGGCTTGGACGGCGAACAGGCTGCCAATCCGATGGCCAGCGCAGCCAAAGCCATCAATGAGCGACTATGTCGGGATTTGCAGGACAAAACCATCACAACGACCCTTATGCCAGAATCCGGAGCCTATCATTCCCCGTCAACAGGGTGTCATAAAGGCCTTGTCCGATGCAAGATGTTTCAAATCGTCATGGCTTAAAATGCAAGTTTGTGCCCGCCAAGGATAGAGCGAAAGCGACAAACAGCGGATCCTTCCCGCTGGCTTGTTTAACGGTGATGGGCCGGGATTGACGTTCTGGGCGATGCCGCACGTCCCGTTTCACTGTCTTCCAGCCATACGACAAAAACGGGCGGGCCATTGTTGTTGAGCCAGCCTGTCACTTGATAGTTTCTGTTCTTGGCAATTGTCGTATTCACAACCCCTTCAGCCGCCAATAACCCACCACTTGCTGCAATCGTGATGCTGTGTTTGCCCGAACTGATCGGCAGGGCCACATTGCTTGTGGTGGACATGGTGACCTGTGCATCGTCAATCGCGGTGATCAGGAAGCGTTCGGGCGGCAAAATGAACTGGTCTGCTTCACCGGCCCGTTTGAACCGGTAGCCGACCCGCATGACGCTGGCGGACAGGTCATCGGAGGCGGCAAACTGGAGACCCAGCGTGTTTTGCGGTGCTGGGCTCGTCATACAGGCTGAAAGCGACAGAACAAGCAAGCCGCCCGAGATCCATCGGGCGGCCAATGACACAAAGCACTTGCAACTCGAAGGCATGACGCACTTCCATCAGGGGGAGGCCGGCAGATCGGGTGAAACCCATTAATGACGGACCGAGGAGCACTGGTCAATCCAGTCCTCGGGGTCATGCTCGGCCGATCCGGTCCCGTCTTCTGTTGCGGCTTCGGGGTTGAGAACCGCTTGCTGGCCGCTGACCATGGCATCGCTCAGCATCGCAATCATGCTGAGAGCCGAGTCGGCAGTATGGGTCACACCGATCACATGGGCAAGCTCCACCATCAGGCGGGCGACAAGTTCGTCCTCGTTGATGTCCATGGTTTCCGCAATTCGGGGGATCAGCTGGTCGATCAGCGTTTCAACGAGCTTTTCGGCGCGTTCATGCTCATCATCGGGCGGGTTCTGGATCAGAAACTCGATTTTGCAATCTCTGGCCATAACGAGTGTCTCCTCTGGCTAACCCCATCTGCATCAGATTGGTATGATTCTCATGAGAATAGAACCCTTGGACCGTAACGATTCTGTGACAGCGGCCACTCAGGCGGCAGCGGTCCATGAGGGGTCAACGGCGACGCCGGCCGCAATGCCGGCAAGGATATCGGCCAGATCGACCTTGCTGTCCCCATTGGCATCCCATTGGCTGATGACGGTGGACGGGGTCAGGCCGGCGTCAGTCGGTGGTGTGTTGGCAAAGACCGTTTGCACATCATCAAGGGTAAAATAGCCTTTATTGGCGCTATCGAACCGCGCCAGATAGGTTTTGGCCTGCTGGCGCAAGCCGGAGACGATCTCGTCCTGTCCGATCTGTCCATCCTGATTGCTGTCCCATCCGGCAATGACGTGGGCCGCATCGGGGATTGAGGGCATCGCAATGGAGACGCTGGCGAGGCTTGCCGTGCTGATAAAGCCCTGATTGGCCGGATCAAGCTGTGCCATGAACTGGTTGGCAAGGCCGCTCAGTTCGATGCCGCTGGTCAATTCGGACAGCGAGACCTCGCCGTCATTGGACTGGTCCCAGGTAGCAATGGTGCTGGCGGCATCATCGGGATTGCCCAATTGGGCATTGGCCAGATAGGCGGCCGCCACATCGGCTTGGGTGATAAAGCCCTTCTTGGCGGTGTCGAATGTCTCCAGCGTGGCCTGTGACTTGGCCAGTGCATCCTGATAGATCGTCGAGGCGGTGACCGGCGCATTCTGGTTGACAGCAATATAGCCCGACATGCCCGACACGATGTCGGACAGTTGGACATGGCCGTCACTGTTGGTATCCCAATAGCTGACGACGCCTTTGGCTGTCAGGCCACCATTGGTGTCGGGATGGGCATCAAGCACCGCCTGGATATCGGCCTGATCGAAATAGCCTTTCGCGCTGCTGTCATATTGCGCCATGATGCTTTTCGCATCCTTGAGCACACCGGCATTGATCTCGTCGGCGGACAGCGAGCCATCGGCGCCGGTGTCCCAGCTTTTCAGGGTGGCCAGATCATAGGGCAGGGCCGCCGTATTGTGGCCGTCGAGCGCGGCAGTGCTGACCGCCCCTGTGCTTTGCGGATCCAGAATGGCCAGAATCTGCTTGGTGACCTGATGGGCGGACTGGCTGACCACCAGGTCGTCCAGCGTCACATGGCCATCACTGTTGACGTCCCAGGCGGCCAGACGGTCAACGGCGCTGCCGACATCGCCCAGCGAGGGGTTTTTGATGAAGGCATTGGCGATGTCGCCCAGTTCGATATAGCCTTTGGCTGTCAAGTCAAATGTGGACATGATCTGTTTGGCGGTATCCGTGGCCGCCTTCAGCGTCGCGCCGGCCAGTTTGACCTGCTCGCTCGGGGGCGGCACAGGATCTGTCACTGGTACGGGCAGGGCTGAAGGCGGAAGATCTTTGAGGGAGAATACCGTGATCGCCAGCGCCTCGTGCAAGGTCACCCTGCCGTCGCCGTTGACATCCCATTGCTTGAGGACTTCGTCGGCTGTCTGTGTCGAGGTGGCAGACGGATTGGCCGCCATTGCGGCCTTGATATCGGCCAGATCGAAATAGTTCTTGCTGCCCTTGTCATAGGTCTTGACCAGCCCCTGGGCCATTTGCAGCACACCGGACACCACATCCTGCTGGCTGAGCCAGCCATCCTTGTTGCTGTCCCATGCGCTGATCTGCTCCATCGAGTAGGGCAGATCGGTACGCGTGTCGGTCTTGAGGGCGGCCACATAAATCGCACCTTTGCCGGCCGGATCAAGCAAGGTCGAAAGCTGTTCGGAAATTTTGAGGCCGAAATTATTGGCCATCAATTCGTTCAGATTGGTCTGGCCATCACTATTGAGATCGAGGCTCTTGAAGGCATCGGCCGCGCCTGCCGCATCGCCCTTGCTCGGATCGGCTGTCCAGACAGCGGCAATATCGGCCTCTGTCATATAGCCCTTGCCGGCTTTGTCATAGGTGTCGAGTGCGGTCTGGGCGTCGGTCTGCGCTTGCTTGAGAATAGCCAGCGCATCCTTGTTGTTGGGTGTCAGATCGCTTTCCGGCGTGGAACCGGTCATGGCGGTCATGAATTCGGCATGGGTCACACGGCCCGAATGGTCCGTATCCATGGTTTTGAATGTATTGGCCGCTTTCATCATCGTGCCGACATAATCGGCGATGAACACGCTGCGCTGGGTCAGCGCAAAGACGGTGGGTTGGACCGAGGGATAGCTGGTCTGTGCCAGCATCGAATTGTCGGCATGCTGGCTTTCCTGCTGGGCGGCCATGCCGGCATAAAGCGAATTGAAATCGGCCTGTATCAGATAGCCGCGGCCCGAACTGTCGATGGTCGAAAACAGGCTTTCGGCTTTTTTGGCAGCAGCCGTCGTTGTCGATCCCGTTGTGGAACCGACCAAATTTGTCGTGGTGGTTGTTGTTGTGGTTGTGGCCACCCCAAAATCCCTTGCTGCCATCCCGTGCAATGCCGCATGGATGTGTAAGCCAACTAGCAAGTTCCGGGCCGTTTTCATTCTTTTAACACCATTGGGGCAAAATCAAGTTTCCCCTATGCCTGTGCAATTGGGCTGAAATCACGGTGGCAGGTTCGGATGGCGCAGGCGATGCAGTACAGGGCCGATATTGACGGGCTGAGATCGCTGGCGATTGTGCCGATTGTGCTGTTCCACGCCGGTTTCCCGCTATTTTCCGGCGGTTTTGTCGGTGTCGATATTTTTTTTGTCATTTCCGGCTATCTGATCACCTCGATCATCGCCAAGGAGATCGCAAACGGCCAGTTTGATCTGTGGCGGTTTTACGAGCGTCGGATCCGGCGGATTTTTCCCGCGCTGATCGTGATGCTGCTGGTGTGCAGCGTGGCGGGGTGGCTTTTGCTGTTTCCGCTCGATCTGCAGGCCTTTGGCCAAAGCATGGTGGCCTCGACCGGATTTGTGGCCAATATCAGCTTCTGGCTGCAAAGCGGCTATTTCGATACGGCTTCCGATCTTAAACCCCTGTTGCACACCTGGTCGCTGGCGGTGGAGGAGCAGTTCTATCTGTTTTTTCCGCTGGTTTTGCTGGTGGCCAACAGCACCAACCGCAATCCGCGCGTGATCGTCTGGACCCTTCTGCTGCTGTCGTTCACCTTGAGTCTGTTCGGCGTCAGCCGTGATCCCGATGCCGCTTTCTATCTGATCCCGACCCGCGCCTGGGAGTTGCTGATCGGATCGGTGCTCGCGCTCAAGGCTGTTCCGGTGATATCAAACCACACCGTGCGGCATTGGCTTGCATTGGTCGGGCTGGGGCTGATCGCGGTGCCGGTGTTCGTCTATACCAGCCAGACCCCGTTTCCCGGCCTTTCGGCCCTCTGGCCCTGTTTGGGCTCGGCCCTGATCATCTGGACAGGCGGCGCGCAGCGCAACCCGACTTGGGTCGCCCGCATGCTGATGCAGCCTGCCGTCGTCCTGGTCGGCTTGATGTCCTATTCGCTCTATCTCTGGCACTGGCCGATCATGGTGTTCAGCCATCAC
>Ga0114963_10000884_pt1 | contig 20511 bp, 20 predicted proteins | sample C_131016_EF_Meta_FD_87019 | JGI IMG/M metagenome (GOLD analysis project Ga0114963, IMG submission 87019) | Freshwater microbial communities from Lake Croche, Canada to study carbon cycling - C_131016_EF_MetaG | ecosystem: Environmental > Aquatic > Freshwater > Lake | place: Lake Croche, Canada...
CTAGAAATTCTGCTTGGCCGGCTGGATCACTGTCGTCGCGCTGGACGAGACTTGTGAAATGGCCAAAGGCCGTTCGGTACCGCCGCCGGCTTTGAAACGGAACAGGCCATCGGTGCCGATCATGCCGTCGGTGTTGAGCAGGGTCGCATCGGCAAAGGCCTGTGTGCCATACTGGTTCAGCAGGGCATTGACCAGAAACACGGCATCATAGCTCAGACTGGCCAGACGCGGCGGTTCCTCGCCATATTTGGCCTGATACCGTTTGGCAAAGGCAGTAAAACCGTTCCGGTCGGGGGAGGCAAACCAGCCCCCCTGGAAGGCCGGGCTCTTGCTCAGCCGGGGGTCATCCCAGGCGCTGGTACCGAGCAGCTGCCATTTTTTCGTTTCAATGCCTGCCGCTTGCAAGGCCGCTCCGGTCGTGGCTGCGCCATCGCCGTTTTCCGGCACGAACAGGGCATCGACCGGTACGGTCACAGCGGCAATGGCCCTGGCAGCCTGCTCGGCAGTGGATGCGTTATAGCGTTCAAGTGTTGCCACCCTTAAGCCACGGCGGGCACAGGATTCCTGAAAAGCCGCTGCAACCACATTGCCATAGGCCCCTTCGGGGATCATGGCCGCAAAGGAGGTTTTGCCCCTGGACGCGGCATAGCCGATGATCTGGTCGACATCGTTATCGGGCAGGAAGCTCAGCAAATAGACTCCACGTCCCCCCACCGTCTGGTCGGTTGAAAAGGCGATCATCGGCTTGCCGGCGGCGCGGGTTACATCGCCCGCGGCCTTGACCGAGGGAGCGAGCAGCGGGCCCAGCACCACTTGTGCGCCTTCGGCCAGAGCGCTGCGGGCCGCAGTGCGGGCGCCGTCGGCATGGCCCAGATCATCCTTGATGACGAGCCTGATTTTGGCACCCTTATATTCGGATTGCGCCAGCTCTCCGGCATTGCGCAAGGCGGTGGCAACCGCCCCGGTATGGCCGCTCGCGCTCAGGGGCAGCAACAGCGCCACCGTGATGCCGTCGGAAGGGGACAGGCTGTTACCCAGTCCGCTCGCGGGCGTATCGGTGGTCGGTGGCAGATCGAGCGGTTGTTCGCTGACCGTGCCGATCGGGGCAGACAGGGTCGGTGCGGTCTCGCGCGACGAACCGAAGCGGCTCGATCCCATGCAGCCCGCCAGTGCGCAGACCAGTGCGCAGACCAGTGCGACCGGGACCAGTGTCCGGACAGCCGCTCCCAAAGGCCCGCTATGGGTTCCGACAGTCTTCTTGCCACGATTCCCTTGCATCGGCCCTTGGTCTCCCTGTTGGCATACTGGCTATTGTTAGCGTGCGGAAGCGGAAAAAAATAGAGCTGAAACAAGGAGAAAATAAGAAGGTCTCTTCCAAAATACAGGAATTCTCCGGTCCTGAACCGCTCTGTGCTTTTCGATGGGGGCCGGCTGTGGCATGGTGGGGCATGACAACATATTCATCAGGTTCGGGAAGCGGTGCATCGCGTTCCTCTTATACGCTGCTGGGCCTCGAGGCCGAGGCAGAGCCCATTGCTCCCGGTCTGCATGTGGTGGCAACCCCGATCGGCAATTTGCGCGATATTTCCTTGCGTGCTCTGTCGACCCTGTCGGCGGCCGATCTGATTCTGGCCGAAGACACCCGTGTCACCAAAGTCCTGCTGGCCCATTACGGCATCACCACGCCTTTGATGGCCTATCACGAGCATAATGCCGCCGAGATGCGGCCCAAAATCATGGAGCGTCTGGCGCGCGGGCAGGCGTTGGCGCTGGTGTCGGATGCCGGCACGCCTTTGGTTTCCGACCCCGGTTACAAGCTGGTGGAAAGCGTCGTGGCCGAGGGCCTGTCGGTGACCCCCATCCCCGGGGCGTCGGCGGTTCTGACCGCGCTGGTGGTGGCGGGATTGCCGACCGACCGCTTCTTCTTCGAAGGTTTTCTGCCGTCCAAAACCACCGCCCGTAAGGAGCGGCTGCAGGTATTGTCGGTGATTCCGGGTACCCTGGTGTTTTTCGAATCCCCGCATCGTCTGGTCGACATGCTCAACGATGCCCATGCGATGCTCGGTCCGCGTCCGGCGGCTGTGGCGAGGGAACTCACCAAATATTTCGAAACCGTCCGGCGCGGCACCCTGCCCGAACTGGCGGCGCTTTATGGCAGCGAGAACAAGCCCAAGGGCGAGATTGTCGTGCTGATCGGGCCGCCGCAACAGGAGGCGTTCGTGATCGACGAGAGCGATCTCGATGCCCGGTTGCGCCAGCATTTGAGCCATCTCTCGGTGAAAGACGCGGTGGATGTCACCGTGCAGGAGACCGGACAGCCGCGCCGCCAGATCTATGCGCGCGCCGTGGCCCTGGCCCGCGAGGGTGGCAATCAGGACGGATGAGCCCATTGCCCGCCCCGCAAAAGCCCAAGGCACGCCGCTCGTCCCGCCAGCGGCAACGGGCCTTGCGCCACGGGATCTGGGCCGAATGGCTGGCGGCCTTCAGTCTGGTGTGCAAGGGCTATCGGCTGCTGGCCTATCGCTATGGCGGGCATGGCGGCGAGATCGATCTGGTGATGCGGCGCAAGCAGGTGATCGCCTTTGTCGAGGTCAAATACCGCGCCGACCATGATCGGGCTCTGGCGGCCATCGACACAAACAAGCAGAACCGCTTCAACAAGGCGGTCAATCTGTGGCTGATGCGCAATGGCTGGGCGCAAGACCATGTTTTGCGGGGCGATGCGGTGCTGGTGGTGCCGTGGCGCTGGCCGCGCCATATCGAAGACGCCTTCACGCTCGCCGAATAAGCGGCTAGACTGTCCACCCAAGCAGAGTTTTGACAAGACAAGGATCATCGACGTGAAATCACTCACCGTTGCCGTGCAGATGGACCCCATCCAAGCCATTAAAATTGCGGGTGATTCCACCTTCGCTTTGCTGCTCGAAGCGCAAGCGCGCGGCCACAAGCTCAAATTCTACACGCCCGACAAACTCTCGATGCGTGATTCCCGCGTCTTCGCGCCGATGCAGGATCTGGTGGTGCGCGATGTGGTGGGTGACCATTGCAGTCTGGGCGAGCCGGTCCGCACCGATCTGGCGGATGTCGATGTCGTGCTGCTGCGTCAGGATCCGCCCTTCGACATGGCCTATGTGACCTCGACCCATCTGCTCGAACGCGTGCATCCGCAGACACTGGTCGTCAACGATCCCGCCCATGTGCGCAATGCACCGGAAAAGATCATGGTAACCCTGTTCCCCGATCTGATGCCGCCGACCCTGATCACCCGCGACCGCGAGGCGATCGAGCAGTTCCGCGACGAACATGGCGAGATTGTCATGAAGCCGCTTTACGGCAATGGCGGCGCGGCGGTGTTCAAGACCGGCGCGAAAGACCCGAATTTCGGCTCGCTTTTTGATTTGTTCTCGACCCTGTTCCGCGAACCATGGGTGGTGCAGCGCTTCCTGCCCGCGGTGGTCAAGGGTGACAAGCGGATCATTCTGGTCGACGGCGAGCCTTTGGGCGGCGTCAACCGCGTTCCGGCCGAAAACGACATCCGTTCCAACATGGTGCGCGGCGGCGCGGCCGAAACCACCCAGCTGACCCCGCGCGAAAAAGAAATCTGCGACCGGATCGGCCCGACCCTCAAAGAGCGCGGCCTGCTGTTTGTCGGCATCGACGTGATCGACGGCCACCTGACCGAAATCAACGTCACCTCGCCCACCGGCCTGCGCGCGATCAAGCGTCTGGGTGGCCCGGATCTGTCGAAGGCGATCTGGGACCGGATTGAAGCCAAGCGGGGATAAAGGCGACAGCCTATGAATTCACCCGCTTCAAAAAGGCGGTTTTGAGCACCAGCCCTTTGATGTTTTCGACGCGGCATTCGACTTCTTCGGGGTTGCCGGTCAGGCGGATGCCCTTCACCTTAGTGCCCTGTTTGAGCGTGGTGTTGGTGCCTTTGACCTTCAGATCCTTGATGATGTGGACCGTGTCGCCATCATGAAGCTGCGTGCCGTTGCAATCTTTGGTGATATCCTGGTCGTCGTCAGACATGGGGATGGCCTTTCAAGGGGTTAGGTCCGGTTCATCACCACGGCCAGCGTGGGTTTGGTATTGATGGTCTGGAAGACCACGCAATAGCGCTCGGTCAGTTTCAGCAAGGTATCGAGTTGGTCCTGCGGGGCGTTGGTATCGACCTCGAAGGTCAGACGGATCTCGCGGAACCCGACAGGGGCCTCGCGGTCGACGCCCAAAGTGCCACGGAAATCCAGATCGCCTTCGGCTTTGACCACGCCTTTTTTGAGAGTGATTCCCAAAGCGGTGGCTACCGCCTTCAATGTGACGCCGGCGCAGGCGACCAGAGCTTCGAGCAGCATATCGCCCGAGCACAATTCGGCACCCGAACCGCCGGTGGCCGGATGTAGGCCTGCCACCATCATGGCGCGGCCGGTTTCGACCTTGCAGGCGATGTGCTGGTCATCCAGCTCGCCCGAGGCGCGCAGGGTGATGATGGCGGTGTCGGGATCTTCTTTATATTTGTTTTTGATCGGAGCCTGAAGGCTGCGAAGTGTATCGGCGTCCATGATGGCCTCCGTTGAATGTCGGAACAGGGAGAATAAAGAGGGTCTTACCACCAATGCGAGGCATTATCTGCCCCTTTTTGGGTGGGAGCGGCTTTTTCGGGCTGCAAGGAGCGGTCGAGCGCGTGCAGAATCCGGCGCTTGGCCTTGTCGAAGCCCAAAGCCAGCCTGTCGCGCGGGCGATCAAGCGTCACCGAAATGGTTTCCATCATCCGCCCCGGACGGGGCCGCATCACCACCACGCGGTCAGCCAGCGTGATGGCTTCCTCGACATCATGGGTCACCATCACCACCGTGGGCTTGGTTTCGGCCCAGAGCAGCAGCAGATGGTCGTGCAGGCTGGCGCGGGTAAAGGCATCGAGGGCGGAAAACGGTTCGTCCAGCAGCAGCACTTTGGGTTCGGTCACGAAGGCGCGGGCAATGGCGACACGCTGTTGCTGCCCGCCCGACAGTTCGCGCGGCCAACGTTGGTCATAGCCCGCCAGCCCGACCTTTTCGAGCGCATGCAGAATGCGGGCCTGCCGCTCCTGCGGGGGCAGACCGGCGAGGCCGAAGCCGACATTGCCGGCGACCGTCAGCCAGGGCAGCAGACGCGGCTCCTGGAACACGATGCCGATGGAGGGATGCGGACCCTTGATGGTTTCGCCATTGACGGTGATCGCGCCCGAGCTCGGGATATCCAATCCGGCGATCAGCCGCAGCAAGGTGGTCTTGCCGCAGCCCGACCCGCCGACCAGCGCCAGAATGTCTCCCTTGCCGACCTGCAGGGAGATATCGCGCAAGGCTTCGGTGCCGTCGGCATAGGTTTTTGAAAGGCCGCTCAACCGCAACATTACAAGGCCCCCCGCGCCGTATCCTGCCAGAGCAGCAGCGGTTTGCTGACCATCACCAGCACACCGTCGGCCAGCTTGCCGAGCACGGCAAAGGTGATGATCGATGCGAGAATTTGTGCGGGCTTGCCCATCTGCTGGCCGTCAACCAGCAAAAAGCCCAAACCCTCGGAGGCGCCCATAAATTCGGCGGCGACCACAAACATGAAACCGAGGCCGAGGCCCGAGCGCAGCGCAATGATCCAGGCTGGCAATACAGCTGGCAGCATCACGCGGCGGATCATCGCCCAGCGGCTGAGCCTGAACACCTGTCCGACCTCGATCAGCTTGCGGTCGATGCCCTCGATGGCCCCTGCGACGCCGAGATAGACAGGGAAGAACACGCCGACCGCGATCAGGGCGACTTTGGAGGTCTCGAAAATCCCCATCCAGAGAATGAACAAGGGCACCCAGGCAATCGAGGGGACAGCCCTGAGAGCTTGCAGGGTCGGATCGATCAGGCGGCGCACCACCACCAAAGCCCCTGCGGCGGCTCCGATCATCGTGCCGAACAGGGCCCCCAGCGCGAAGCCTGCCAGCACACGCCCCAAAGTGGCAAGGCAATGCAGCTGCAATTCACCGCTTTTGGCCAGCTCCCACAAGGTCGCTCCGATGGTCGAGGGGGGAGGCATCAAACGGCCGACGGCCCACCCGCTGCGGATGGCTGCTTCCCACAGGATGGCCAGCAGCAACGGCAGCAGCACGCCCGCCAGAGCAATGCTGCGGGAGGGGTTCGAGCCCTTGACGCGCAAACTCCGTGGATCCCGGGGATCCACGGAGTGTTGCTGGTCGCTGTGGGACATCGTGTCGGTCATACGCGCTTCAACTTGAGGGACACTGCGTCCGTCTGGTTACTTTTTAGCAGCTAAATAGGATCCATCAATCAGATCCGCCACCACGGCTTTGATATCGGTCTCTGGCTTGAGCACACCTGCCTCCTGTAAGGCAAGCCCTGCAGCGATAATTGTTTCACTTTGGGCCGCGCCGATCGGGCCGTGGGTCAATTCGGTGCGCTCGAGCTGCTTGGCGATCACGGCGTCGGACAGCTTGGTGGCTTCGACCAGTGATTTCGACAATTCTTTCGGGTTGGCCAGCGACCACAGGCGGGCGGTTTCATAGACAGCCAGCACGCGTTTGATCACATCGGGATAATTTTTGGCGAATTCCTCGCGGACATTCAGCACGCCCCAGGTGTTGTCGGCCGGTTTGCGGAAAAACAGCCGCGCGCCGCTTTCGACTTCCGCCGAAGCCATGATCGGATCGAGACCTGCCCAGGCCTCGACATCGCCACGCTCAAGCGCCGTGCGGCCATCGGCATGCTGCAGCAGCACCAGTTTCACATCTTTTTCGGTCAGCTTGGCATCGGCCAGTGCCCGTACCAGGAAGATATGAGGATCGGTGCCGCGGGTGACTGCCACGCGCTTGCCCTTCAGATCGGCCACCGTCTTGATGGCGTCGGATTTGGTGACCAAAGCGGTCCATTCGGGACGCGAGAACACATAGACCGATTTGATCGGGTTGCCGTTGATCTTGCCGATCAAAGCCGCCGCACCGGCGGTGGAGCCGAGATCGAGCGATCCGGCATTGAGAAATTCCAGCGCCTTGTTCGAGCCTGCCGATTGCACCCAGCGGATGGCAATGCCGTCTTTCTCGAATTCCTTTTCCAGCAGCTTCTGGTCCTTGAGCACCAGCGAGACGGGGTTATAGGTGGCCCAGTCGATCCGGATTTCTTTCAACGGGTCGGCGGCCTGGGCCGGCTTTGCAGCCATGCCGAGCGACAGGGCCGCGGTCAGGGCCACACTCAATACGAAGCGACGATTGATCAGGTTCGGCATCCACTCATCCTCCAAAATACAATAGGGTGGGGCCTTGGGTGTTGACCACGGCCATTAATCCGCTATGTAGGACTAATCGTTCTTTATGTCAAACAAACAAATTCATTTTGTGAATAAAAATAATAATCATTTTTTATATGTGAATTAAGAGACTGCGACTGATCCATACCCCGATCCACTGCATGCCTGTTCTGTTTCGGCAAGACCGGTCTTGGCAAGCGCGCTTTTATCCGCCACGCTGATACCAGCATCGGTGCAACAAGGCGCCGGTCGGTGGGAAGGCAGGGCCGCGACCGGTCATGCCACTCTAACAAGAGCTGTCAGGGAGGTGAGCGTGGCACAAGCCGTCGGAGAAGTGTGGTTGGAGGAGCCCAAGCTGCTCGCATTGGTGCAGGCGATGTTTGCAACGGCCGGATCCAATCCGCATGAATGCGAGATTGTTTCGAGGCATCTGATCGAAGCCAATCTGCGTGGCCATGATTCCCATGGCATCGGCATGATCCCCGCCTATCTCGGCAATGCGCTGAAGGGTGAGATGAAGCTCAACCACCATCCCAGACTGGTGCTTGACCAGGGCAATATGCTGATATTCGACGGGGAACTGGGCCTCGGACAGACCAATGCAACCGAAGTGATCGATCAGGCGATCGCCCGGGCGCAAAGCACCGGCTCCTGCATCATGGCATTGCGCAACAGCCACCATATCGGCCGCATCGGCCATTGGTCCGAACAATGCGCGGCGCGCGGCATGGTGTCACTGCATTTTGTCAATGTGGTCTCCAAGCCGTCGGTCGCCCCCTATCACGGACTGGCGGCCCGTCTGGGCACCAATCCCGTCTCGATCGGCATCCCGCGGCAGGACGGCCCGCCGGTGATCGTCGATTTCGCCACCAGCGAGCTGGCGGTCGGCAAGATCCGTGTCGCCTATAATAAAGGCGTGCCGGTGCAGCCCGGTGCCCTGATCGACGGGCAGGGCGAACCGACCACCGATCCGGCGGCTCTGTTCGAGGAGCCTTACGGTGCTTTGACCTCTTTCGGGGCCCATAAAGGCTGGGCGCTGGCCTTTGCCTGCGAGGCGCTGGCCGCGGCCTTGAGTGGCGGCAAAACCCAGTCGGGCCCTAAATCCCGAGATGCCATCATCAATTCAATGTTCTCGATTGTCGTCTCACCCGATAAAATGGGGACAACCGACAGCTATTTCAGCGAATTGGAAGCCTTTATCCGCTGGGTGCAGTTGCCGCCGGAGGGGCGCGATCCGACCGTGCAATTGCCCGGTGACCCCGAGCGCGCCAAGCGGGCCGACCGGCTCAAGCGGGGTATTCCGGTCGACGAGACGACCTGGAACCAGCTCCTCGACATCGGTGTGGCGGTCGGCATGACCCGCGACGCCATGCTGGCGATTGCCCACCCCCATCAGGCTCCGCTCGCCTGAAACGGAACAAAGGCCAGATGGAAAAGTCCGGATGGCAAAGACCGGATGGAAAGGGTTTACTTCGATAAAATCCTTTCCATTTAGTGTTGAAAGGGCCAATAAAGGCTCATCTACCTAGAAACGCGACCAATGCGTGCCGACCCAGCAGGACCCTTGTCATGAGCAACCATCTGTTTGACATCATCGCTGACCCTTCCCATCCCGCCACCCATCCGGTGGTGCGCTTTCCCGATGGTTCAGCCTGGACGCGTGCCCAGTTGCTCGAGCGCACGGCGCGCTATGCCAATGTGTTGAAAGACCTCGGTGTGGCACCGGGTGACCGGGTTTGCCTGCAGATCGAGAAATCGGTCGAGACGATGGCCCTGACGCTGGGTGCGGTGCGCGCTGGCGCGGTGTTCGTGCCGCTCAACACGGCCTATACCACGGCGGAAATCAGCTATTTCATCGGCGATGCCGCGCCGCGCCTCCTGGTCTGCGATCCCTCTCGCCGCGAGGCTTTGGCGGAGGCGGCCGTTCAGGCGGGCGTCACGCATGTCGAAACGCTGGGGGCGGATGGTCTGGGTTCGCTGGCCAGCCTGGCCGATTCGGCCTCGCCCGATCATGGGCCGGTGGCGCGCGGGGCGGATGATATTGCCGCCATTCTTTACACATCGGGCACAACGGGGCGCTCGAAAGGGGCGATGTTGAGCCATGACAATCTGGCCTCCAACGCGCTGACGCTGAAAGACTATTGGCGGTTTTCGCCTCAGGACGTGTTGCTGCATGCCTTGCCGATTTACCACACGCATGGCCTGTTTGTGGCGATCAACACCATTCTGGTGTCAGGCGCATCGATGATCTTCCTGCCGAAATTCGACCCCGACCAGATCCTGCGCCTGATGCCGCAGGCGACCTGCATGATGGGCGTGCCGACCTTCTACACCCGCCTGTTGCAACATGAGGGGCTGACCAGGGACGCGACCAAGCATATGCGCCTGTTCGTCTCCGGTTCCGCACCCTTGCTGGCCGAAACGCATCGCGAATGGTCGGCCCGCACCGGCCATGCCATTCTGGAACGCTACGGCATGACCGAAACCAATATGAACACCTCAAATCCCTATGAGGGAGACCGGGTGGCGGGCACGGTCGGCTTTGCGCTGCCGGGGATTGCGGTGCGGGTGGCCGATCCCGACACAGGCAAGCATTTCGGTGTTGACGAGATCGGGATGCTCGAGGTCAAAGGCCCGAACGTGTTCAAGGGCTATTGGCGGATGCCGGAAAAAACCGCTTCCGAATTTCGCGCCGACGGGTTTTTCATCACGGGCGATCTCGGCAAGATCGATGCACAGGGCTATGTCCACATTGTCGGACGCGGCAAGGATCTGATCATTTCGGGCGGCTTCAATGTCTATCCGAAAGAGGTGGAAACCGAGATTGATTCGATGGAGGGCGTGGTTGAAAGCGCAGTGATCGGCGTGCCGCATCCCGATTTCGGCGAAGGCGTGGTAGCGGTGGTGGTCATCACCAAAACCGCCAAACTCGATGACAAGCAGATTATCGCGCATCTGGCCGACCGTCTGGCCAAGTTCAAACAGCCCAAATATGTGTTCATCGTTGATGATCTGCCGCGCAACACCATGGGCAAGGTGCAAAAGAACCTGTTGCGCGAGCAGCACAAGGATATTTTCAAGGCCTGACACTGTTTGTGACAGGCGCCGAAAGGACAGCGGATGGAGCGTGGCAGTCTCGCCAAGACCAATGCGATTTTGACCGAGGCGCTGGAGGGTGTGCCCGATCCGGTGATCCTGGTTGATCCGCGCCGTCTCGTGAGTTTTGCCAATGCCGCGGCCCGCCATGCCTGGCCCATGCTGCAGATTGGCAGGCCGTTGTTTTTTACCTTGCGGATGCCCGATCTGGTTGACGCCGTCGAGCGGGTGATGGCGCAGGGCGTGGCGGTCGATCTGGAAATAGACGAGAAAAAGCCGATCGAACGCGCCTTCCGTGTCAAAATCCTGCCACTGCCGACCGGCTATAGCGCCCCCGAGCGCGACCAGCCGGCACTGATGCTGATGTTGCATGATCTGACCTCCGAGCGGCGGTTGGAGCATATGCGGGTCGATTTTGTTGCCAATGCCAGCCATGAATTGCGCACGCCTCTGGCCTCCCTGCTCGGCTTTATCGAAACACTGCAGGGTCCGGCCAAAAACGATACAACAGCACGCGAGCGCTTTCTCGAGATCATGCGGTCGCAAGCCCGCCGGATGACACGCTTGATCGATGACCTGTTGTCGCTGTCGCGTGTGGAGTTGAACGCGCATCGTCAGCCGGTCGATCCGGTCGATCTGGCCCCGTTGGTCGAGCATATGGCCGAAAGCCTGATGACACTGGCCAAGGAGCGCGGCGTGGTGCTCAATCTGTCAGGCAGCGACCGGCCCTTCCGCGTGGCAGGGGATGTCGATGAATTGTCGCGGGTGATAGAAAACCTGATTGAAAACGCCATCAAATACGGCCAGTCCGGCGGCAGGGTCGATGTGGGCCTGTCCTTGATCGACCAACCGTCCGGCGGGCAGGATGTCTGTCTGGAGGTGCGCGATTATGGCGCGGGGATTCCGGCCGAGCATCTGCCAAGGCTGACCGAGCGGTTCTATCGGGTCGATGTCTCGCAAAGCCGCGAAAAAGGCGGAACGGGTCTCGGCCTGGCGCTGGTCAAACACATTGTCAGCCACCATCGCGGCCGTTTGCAGATCGACAGCCAGCCGGGGCAGGGCGCGGTGTTCCGTGTGTTGCTGCCGCACAAGATCATCACGCCATGAGCCGAGGCCTGTCGAAGTGACAGGTGCGTCGTTCGAACAAGCGGCCAGCCGTTGATGCTGACCGGGCAAGCCGTCAAGGTTCCTGCCGGCCTCTTGCCCAATAAAAAAGGCACCGCATGGGGTGCCTTTTTGAATGTTGCATGACTTGAGCCCGTGTCAGCCGTGGCTGTATTGCTTTTTCTCGCGCTGGCGCAGGGTCGAGGGCTGGTAGGCGATGCGCTCGTGGAACGTGCAGTAGGGCGTACCGATCGGCGAGGGGCCGCCGCAGAAACGGAATTCGCTGGTGGAGGGGTCGCCCAATGGCCAGCGGCACATTGATTCACGCAGTTCCATAATCGTCACGCGTTCCGACATCGGCACAACGACGTCTTCGGCGACAATGGCAGGCTGGTATTCGACAACCGGACGCGGGGTCGGAGCAATGCGAGGCGCAAGGGCCAGATTGCCACGGGTGGTCATGGTCATCGGATGGCTTGGAGCCCGTGTCGCCTTGCGCACGCGCGGAGCCGATGATGCCGGTGCTTTGGCGCGACCCGACAGGCCGAGACGGTGGACCTTGCCGATCACCGCATTGCGGGTGACCCCATGGCCCAATTCGGCCGCAATCTGACTTGCGCTCAATCCCTGGTTCCACAGTTTCTTCAACTGTTCGACCCGTTCCTCAGTCCAGCCCATTCTATGCTCCAGTTCGGTTGAAGCGTCCTGACCTGTTCCAGCACCGCATCTGAGCTTGTCACCAAGACAAGCCAGACGAGCACCTTCAAGCCAGTTAACCCCATATGTCGTATTTGTTGATTTGCAAAGTACTATATGCGGCATCCGATGCCTAAGAAGAACCGCTGCCGATCCGATGTTTTCAACAGCCATCACGTGGGGATAGCGTGCACTGCACCACCAGAGAGGCCTTGACACGGTGGAATTGACAGGCGCGCCAACCGTTTTAGAATAGGGGATGTTGTGCCGCCCCTGTCGGGCGGCACTTTATTTTCGCGGATGACCGCATTGACCAGAAAGTGAGACCGCCATGGGAGAGAGCCAGTTGTCGCCTTTGTTGCCGACTTTTGCGCGTATAGATCTCTCCTTCGAGCGAGGCGAGGGGCCATGGCTGATCACGCCGCAGGGGGATCGCTATCTGGATTTTGCCGCCGGCATCGCGGTGAATTCGCTCGGCCATTCGCATCCGCATCTGGTCGAGGCCCTGAAAGCCCAGGGCGAGAAGCTGTGGCATATTTCCAATCTCTACCATATTCCCGAAGGCGAGAAGCTGGCCAAGCGGCTGACCGACAACACCTTTGCCGATACAGTGTTCTTCACCAATTCGGGTGCCGAGGCGATGGAATGTGCCATCAAGATGGCACGCAAATACCATTCGGCCAACGGCCATTCCGAACGCTACCGGATCATCACCTTCGAAGGCGCGTTTCATGGCCGCACATTGGCGACCATTGCCGCCGGTGGGCAGGCCAAATATCTGGAAGGTTTCGGCCCCAAGGTCGAAGGTTTCGATCAGGTCCCGTTCGGTGATCACAAGGCCATTGAAGCGGCGATTGGTCCTGAAACAGCGGCCATTCTGGTCGAGCCTGTGCAGGGCGAGGGCGGGGTACGTCCGGTGCCGCCGCAATGCCTGCGTGGCCTGCGCGAGCTGTGCGACAAGCACGGCCTGTTGCTGATTTTCGACGAGGTGCAGGCTGGTGTCGGCCGGACGGGCAAATTTTTTGCCCACCAGAAGGCCGGTGTCGCGCCCGATATCATGGCCGTTGCCAAGGGCATCGGCGGCGGTTTTCCGCTCGGGGCCTGTCTGGCCACAACCGAGGCCGGCAAGGGCATGACAGCCGGTGTGCATGGCACCACCTATGGCGGCAATCCGCTGGCCATGGCGGTGGGCAATGCCGTGCTGGATGTGGTGCTGGCGCCGGGCTTCCTCGAGCATGTCGACAAGATGGGCCTGCTGCTCAAGCAAAGTCTGGCCTCGGTCGCCGACCGCCATCCCGCCATCATCGAATCGGTGCGCGGCGAGGGGATGCTGATCGGCCTGAAGGCCAAGATCAACAATGGCGAGCTTGTGACGGCCTTGCGCAATCAGCATCTGCTGAGTGTCGGGGCGGGAGATAATGTCGTGCGCCTGTTGCCTCCGCTGATTATCGACGAAAGCCATGTGGCCAGTGCCATCGAACGGCTGGAAAAAGCCTGTGTCGCGCTTGAACAGCAGGCGGCGCATAAAGCCAAGACGGCCTAAAAGGACCAATCAAGATGACACAAACAGCCATGTCGGGCGGGGCCCGGCATTTTCTGGATCTGTCGGAGTTTTCGACAGAGCAGTTGCAACAGATTATGGACGGGGCCAAATCCATCAAGGCGGCGCGCAAGCGCGGTGTGAAAGCGGCCTCGCGTCCGCTCGAAGGCAAGACGCTGGCGATGATTTTCGACAAGCCCTCCACCCGCACGCGCGTGTCCTTCGATGTCGGGATGCGCGAATTGGGTGGCGAAACGCTGATGCTGACCGGTGCCGAAATGCAGCTGGGCCGCGGCGAGACAATCGCCGATACCGCCCGTGTGCTGTCGCGCTATGTCGACGCCATCATGATCCGCATGCTCGACCATGCCGCGGTGCGCGAATTGGCCGCCCATGCCAGTGTGCCGGTCATCAATGGCCTGACCAAGTTGTCGCATCCGTGTCAGGTCATGGCCGATCTGATGACCTATGAGGAGCATCGCGGGCCGATCCAGGGCCGTCATGTCGCCTGGATGGGCGACAGCAACAATGTGCTGGCCTCGTGGGTGCATGCCGCTGCCCGGTTCGATTTCCGTCTGACGATTGCCACGCCCGACGAATTGGCGCCTTCGGCCGATATGATCGCCTGGGCGCGGCGCGAGGGTGCCAAGGTCACGGCCACCAAAGATCCCTATGATGCGGTCGACGGCGCCGATGTGGTTGTGACCGATTGCTGGGTGTCGATGGGGGACGAGGATGCCGGCCGCAGGCACAATCTGCTTTTGCCCTATCAGGTCAACAGCCGCCTGATGCGGGCGGCCTCGCCCAAGGCTCTGTTCATGCACTGCCTGCCTGCCCATCGCGGCGAGGAGGTGACGGACGAGGTGATGGACGGTCCGCAATCGGTGGTGTTCGACGAGGCCGAAAACCGCCTGCATGCACAAAAGGGCATTCTGGCCTGGTGCCTTGGAGCGTCGGCGTGAGTGCTGTCGTGGTCAGCGTGACGGGCGAGGATCAGGTTCTGCCCTTCACGGTCGAGGCGCTGGATGTGCGTGGCCGTCTGGTGCGGATCGGGCCGATGCTGGATGCGATCCTGCATCGCCATGCCTATCCCCGGGCGGTTGCGCGTCTGCTCGGCGAGGCGGTGGCCTTGACGGCCCTGCTGGGTGCGGCCCTGAAAATCGACGGGCAATTCCAGTTGCAGGCCCGCACCACCGGTGCGGTCGAATTGCTGGTGGTCGATTATGATCTGCCCGAAAACATCCGCGCCTATGCCCGTTATGACGAGGCGGCGGTGGCAGCGGCACCCGAGGCTTCGCCCGCCGAACTGCTCGGCCATGGCCATCTCGGCCTGACCATCGAACAGGGCATCCAGAATGCCCGCTATCAGGGGATTGTCGCCTTGAGCGGGCAGGGGCTCGAAGAGGCGGCGCATCAATATTTCACCCAATCCGAACAAATCCCGACCCGCGTCCGTCTGGCGGTGGGGCAGGTGATCGAGGGTGGCCAGGATGTCTGGCGGGCGGGCGGCATTGTCGTGCAGTTTCTGCCCTCCTCGCCCGAAAAACGCCGCCATGCCGATCTGCATCCCGGCGATGCGCCGGCCGGTGCCGATATCATGATCCAGAATGACGATGATGACTGGCTGGAAGCGCGCGCGCTGGTCGAAACCGTCGAGGATCACGAATTGGTCGATCCGCTGCTGACCAGCGAGGAATTGCTCTACCGGCTGTTTCACGAGCGCGGCGTGCGGGTGTTCGAAAGCCAGCCCCTGGTCGACCGTTGCCGCTGTTCGCGCGAGCGGATCGTCGGCATGATCGAACGCTTCAGCGAGGACGAACGCCGCCACATGATCGCCGACGACGGCGCCATCACCGTCACCTGCGAATTCTGCTCGACCCATTACCACGTGGCAGCGGCCGAAGTCGGTGTGGGGTGAGTGGGACGTCTCGTGGATGGCCGGATCATGTCCGGCCATGACGGTTGAGTGCTACGTGCCCTGTTTTTCTTGGGCCTTGTGCATGTGATTAACTCAGGAATTCAAGTCTGCGCGGCACCAATTTACTGAGACAATTCCGCAATCAATGCCCGATTGAACGCCAAGCCGCGATCGATTTCACTCAGCGCGATCCATTCATCAGGCTGGTGGGCCTGGTTGATCGAGCCGGGGCCGCAGACCACGGTGGGGATGCCGGCGCGCTGGAAATGGCCGGCCTCGGTGCCGTAGGGTACCGAAATGGTGGCATTCCGGCCTGCCAGTCTCAGCGCCAGCGTTTCGGCAGGCGAACCGGCTTCGGGGTTGAGACCGGGCACATCGACCAGCACCTCGGTGGTGATGGACGCCGGCCAGCCATCGGCCTGCATTCTGGGCACGATCACATCGCGTGAAAAGGCATCCAGCCGCGCCAGCGCGGCATAGGGATCTGTGCCCGCCACCGAGCGGATTTCCCAGTCGATCGTGCAGAGATTGGCCAGAATGTTGCGGCCATGCCCGCCATGGAACATGCCGATATGCAGGCTGGCATAGGGCGGATCAAACCGGTTGAGCGGATCACCGGCGGCTTTGAGCTCGGCGGCAATCACTTCCGCCTCGGCGGCAAAGGCAATGCCGCCCGAAATGGCATGGGCGCCCAGATGCGGTTTGGAGGAATGGGCCTCATGGCCATGGACCAGCGTACGGAACACGGTGACGCCCTTGTGGGCATCGGCCACTTCCAGCTCGGTCGGTTCGCCGACAAAGACGACTGAGGGGCGCGGCAGGCTGTGGCCCATCAGGGCGATGGTGTCGACCACGCCGAGGCAGGTGGTTTCCTCGTCATAGCTGAACATCAGATGGATCGGGCGTTTGAGGGGGGCGGCCAGCATCTCGTCGACCTGCGACAGCGCAATGGCGGCAAAGGCCTTCATATCGACCGCGCCGCGCCCATAGGCCTTGTCGCCGGTCACGCGAAGGGTGAAGGGATCGCTGCTCCAGTGCTGGCCCGCCACGGGCACGACATCGGTATGGCCCGACAGCACAATCCCGCCATCGGTCTGCGGGCCGATGGTGGCAAACAGCGTGGCCTTGTCGCCTGTCGCATTGGGTATGCGCATCACAGCCACGCCTTTGGCCGCCAGAGTGGCCTGGACATAATCCTGCAGGGCCAGATTGGACTGGTCGCTGACGGTGTTGAAACCGACCAGTCTTTCAAGAATGGTCAACACGTCCTGTCGTGTGGCGGTCAATGCAGCACCCGTTTTATTGTCTGGCTGTCGAGTGAAAACGCAGGGATCGCCACGCTGATCATCTCGCCATCCGGCTTCGCCATGGTATAGTCACCCACCATGATACCCTCGGGGGTCTCCAATGGGCAACCGCTGGTATAGCTGAAACTGCCGCCCGGTTCGATCAGTGGCTGTTCGCCGATCACGCCCTCGCCGCGTACCTCGTGCAAGCGACCCTTGCCGTCGGTGATGCGCCAGTGGCGGCTGATCAGCTGAACGGCCTCGGTGGAGTGGTTGGTGATGGTGATCGTATAAGCCCAGAACCAGCGGCCCTGTTGCGGGGCGGACTGGTCGGCCAGATAGACCGGCTCTGCCGTGACTTCGATCCCGTGTGTCTCTGCCCGATACATGCCGCACCTTTGAATTCGTTGTCACTTTACGCATCAGATCCGCAAGCGGATCGAATGCCGCCACATCATCATGATCCCGAAAAGAAAATCCCGTGTGGATGTCTCCACACGGGATCGGATGGTCATGGGTCAGGCAGCTCTGCTGCCCGACAGGAGCGGCTTATTCGCCGTCCTTGCTGGCCTTTTTGAGGGCCGCGCCGAGAATGTCACCCAGCGAGGCACCGGCATCAGCCGAACCATATTGTGCAATGGCTTCTTTTTCTTCTGCCATTTCCAGCGCCTTGATCGACACCGAGACCTTGCGAGTCTTGCGGTCGAAGGTGATGACGCGGGCATCGATCTTTTCGCCAGCAGCAAAACGCTCCGGACGCTGTTCCGAACGATCGCGGGCCAGTTCCGAACGCTTGATGAAGGTGGTGAATTCGGTCCCGGCGATTTTCACGTCGATGCCGCCTTCCTTCACTTCGGTCACTTCACAGGTCACGATGGCGTTCTTCTTCAGTTCGCCAGTCGATGCAGCTTCCACGAATGGATCGCTGCCGAGCTGCTTGATGCCCAGCGAGATACGCTCTTTCTCGACGTCGACGTCGAGAACCTGCGCACGCACCATTTCACCCTTCTTGAATTCTTCGATGACCTGTTCGCCGGGACGGTTCCAGTCGAGATCCGACAGATGGACCATGCCGTCGACATCGCCGTCGAGGCCGATGAACAGACCGAATTCGGTCTTGTTCTTGACTTCGCCTTCAACCACCGAACCGACAGGATGGTTCTGGGCAAAGGCTTCCCACGGATTCTGCAGGGTCTGCTTGAGGCCGAGCGAAATACGACGCTTCACGCTGTCGACTTCGAGCACCACAACTTCGACTTCCTGGGAAGAGGAAACGATCTTGCCAGGATGCACGTTCTTTTTGGTCCAGGACATTTCGGAGACGTGGATCAGGCCTTCGATGCCTGGTTCCAGTTCCACGAATGCGCCGTAATCGGTGATGTTGGTCACGCGGCCGGACAGACGGGCATTGATCGGGTACTTGGCTTCGATGCCTTCCCATGGATCGGTGAGCAACTGCTTGATCCCCAGCGATATGCGGTGGGTTTCGTGGTTGATCTTGATGATCCGGACCTTGAGCTGCTGGCCGATGGTGACGACTTCGCTCGGGTGGTTGACGCGACGCCATGCCATATCGGTGACATGCAGCAGGCCGTCGATGCCGCCCAGATCAACGAACGCACCATATTCGGTGATGTTCTTGACCACGCCGTCAACGGTCTGGCCTTCTTCGAGGTTCGCAACGAGTTCCGAACGGGCCTCGGCGCGGGTTTCCTCAAGCACGGTGCGGCGCGACACGACGATATTGCCGCGGCGGCGATCCATTTTCAGGATCAGGAACGGCTGTGGCACGTTCATCAGCGGGGTGACATCGCGGATCGGACGGATATCGACCTGCGAGCGCGGCAGGAAGGCAACGGCACCATCCAGATCAACGGTGTAACCACCCTTCACCTGGTTGAAGATCACGCCATTGACCTTTTCCTGGGCCTCGAAGGCCACTTCCAGCTTGACCCAGCTTTCTTCACGACGGGCCTTGTCACGCGAAATCACGGCTTCGCCGAGCGCGTTTTCGATCCGGTCGAGGTAAACTTCGACTTCGTCGCCGATCTGCGGCACGCCTTCGCGGCCAACACCGGCAAATTCTTTCAAGGCGACGCGACCTTCGGTCTTCAGACCAAGATCGACAACGGCCATATCTTTTTCAATGGCGACAACCCGGCCTTTGATGACCGAACCTTCAAGCGCCTCGGCGTTGTTGAAGGATTCTTCGAGCAAAGCTGCGAAATCTTCGCGGCTGGGGTTATGGTGTGTTGCAGCTGACATTCTTACTCCTGAATGGCCCGTATCGGACCAGCGCCGGGTGTTTTGGTTGATGAAAAGTTCTTGCCCGACCGGTGGACAGGGCCGACCATTGGTCGAACCATGACGCATCTGCCCGTTAAAGGCATACCGGCGCGGCCGGCGGATAAGAACTCGAGGATGGTTTTGTGCCGGGAGATTTCAGCCCTGCCGCGAGGCAGAAGCCAAGACAGCCCTCTTGACCTGATCGAGAGCCGCCCGGAACGCACCTTCTATATCCAAATTTGTGGTGTCGAGCAAGCAGGCGTCAGCCGCTTTTATCAGCGGGGCTTCGGCGCGTGCCGAATCGCGTTCGTCGCGCCGCTCGATGTCGGCCAGCACCTCGTCATAGCCGATGCCATCCCCGCGTTTTTGCAGCTCCAGATGCCTGCGGCGGGCGCGTTCACCGGCACGCGCGGTGACAAACAGCTTGGCTGTGGCATCGGGGCAGATCACCGTGCCGATGTCGCGGCCATCCAGCACAGCCCCGCCCGGTTGCAGGGCAAAGTCGCGCTGCAGCCTTAACAGCGCCTGGCGGACCTTTGGATGGCCGGCAATCCGCGAGGCGGCCTCGCCCATCCGCGCACCGCGCAGGGCTTCTTCATCGAGACGCCGTGGATCAAGACCCAAAGCCGCGCGCTCGGCCTGATCCTCGTCGGACAGATCGAGCCCCTGGTCCAGCATGGCTTTGCCGACCCCGCGATAGAGCAGGCCGGTATCGAGATGCGGCAGGCCGAAATGGCTGGCCAGCTGCCGCGCGATCGTCCCCTTGCCGGAGGCGGCCGGACCGTCAATGGCGATGATCATCAGGCGTGGCTCTCGGTCATGGAGGCGCCCAGCGCGGCCATCATCGGTTTGAACACCGGAAAACTGGTAGCAATCATGGTCTCGTCATCGACGCTGACCGCATGGCGGGCCGCGCACCCCATCACCAGAAAGCTCATGGCGATGCGGTGGTCGAGATGGGTGGCAACCAGGCCGCCGCCTTTGACATGGCCCGCGCCGCCTTCGACGACCAGATCATCCCCCTCGATATGGTGGACCACACCATTGGCGGTCAGGCCGTCAGCCACAGCGGCCAGACGGTCGCTTTCCTTGACCCGCAATTCGTGCAGGCCGTTCATGCGGGTTGTACCGGTGGCAAAGGCGGCGGCCACCGCCAGCACCGGATATTCGTCGATCATTGACGGGGCGCGTTCGGCCGGTACATCGACGCCGCGCAGGTCGGAACTGCGGACCCTGAGATCGGCCACAGTCTCGCCGCCTTCGATCCGGCGGTCGAGCTCCTCGATTTGCGCGCCCATTTC
>Ga0114963_10000887_pt1 | contig 20495 bp, 34 predicted proteins | sample C_131016_EF_Meta_FD_87019 | JGI IMG/M metagenome (GOLD analysis project Ga0114963, IMG submission 87019) | Freshwater microbial communities from Lake Croche, Canada to study carbon cycling - C_131016_EF_MetaG | ecosystem: Environmental > Aquatic > Freshwater > Lake | place: Lake Croche, Canada...
CATCATCAGCAAAAGTTTCCGCAGCCTTGGCTACCGCAGGTGAGCTGCCCTTCAACTTTTCCCATTCAGGAGAGGCTGTAATCTTAGCTTTTAGATGATCGCTAAACTTCTCAAAAATAGCCATGTCTGGACTTTTCAAGTTAAACATTTCATTAGGATTGACGGCCTCTGGCAACCCATTTTGCTTAATGATTGATGGCACTGGAGTAATTCCATCTACATTGGCATAGACGTTACCGTTCTGACCGGCACGCTCAATGACGTTTAACATGCACCACGCACCTAATACGTTCTTTAGGTCGAATTTACGCATCTCTTCTTGTGTGAAAGCTTTGCCACGCCATGACTGCAGGTCTAATCGCAAATTAGCCTTCTCTGACCAGCTTAGTGTGTAGTTCTTAAAAATAGCGAAAGGGCGACCGTCCCGCATTTGAATAGCCTTGCCGGAGTCATCCGTACCGTGGATTTCCCAGCCGACCATAATCTTGTGCAAATACTTTACTTGGCCCATGTATTCTGATTTTTGAGTGCCCAAGTCTACGATTCGATAGCAGCGCCCAAGGTGCATACCTGCGGGGCAACGCTCATAATTTCCACCCTTGTCTTCAACGATAAAGCTCATGTGATCTCCTTAAACGGCTACATTGCCGTGAAAAGATTCTAACATGAATCTAATTATGTGTTAGACTTTTATTTTAGAAAGGAGAGTTATGAATCTTAAACAGTACTTTAAAGATGAGCCTTACGGGGCTAAAAAGGAGATGGCTGAGTACCTATGCATTACTCAGACTTGGTTGGGATTACTGATCAAGAAGTCTCGTCAACCATCGCCTGAACTAGCTAAGCGGATTGAGAGAGCAACTGGAAAACTGGTAACTGCTGCAGAGTTGCGACCCGATCTTTTTGATTAATGGAGAACCAATGAAAATAACTATAGACATAAACAAAATTCGTATTGATGGCGGTACTCAGTGCCGAGTAGTCATAGATCAGCCTACCGTCTATTCCTACTTAGAAGCAATGAAGGAAGATGCTCAGTTTCCTATGATGGAAACAGTATTTGATGGCACTACACATTGGCTGACGGATGGATTCCACCGCTACCATGCGTATAAATTACTGGGCATCAAAGACATTGAGATTGAGTACGTTGCGGGTACCCTGCAGGACGCACAGATAGCTGCGTTGAAGGCTAATGGTACTCACGGCAAACCACTCACCAATGAAGACAAACGCAATAAAGTAAAAATGGCATTAAGTATTGAAGGGTTTGATAAGAAATCCAATTATGAGATTGCCAAACTTTGCCATGTATCACAATCATTTGTAGCTGCGATTCGTGACCCAGAAATAAAGCAAAAACAGACTGAAAACAAGTCTAAACATGTACAAAATAAGGCTGATGCTAAAAAAGAAACTACTAGTCAGACTAGTAGTTTAAATACAACACCTGTGGATTCTGGCGTAAATCCTGATGAAGAAGAGCTAAAAGCTACTGAATTAGCGATGCAGGCTGATCAGGAAGCGATGTACAAACTTTTAGAGTCGGATGAGCCATTAGCTACGGCTTATCAAGAAATTAAGCAATTGAACTTGTTAAATGCTCAGCTACAAACAAGGATTCACGGCTTGATGAATGAGAAGAACGCTGCAGTCAAAATCGTAAAAGATCTTCAAAAACAACTGGACAAACTGAAAGCCCAAAAATGACAATTGCCCTAGCACCGCGTGAGTGCGATGATGGAACCAAATTTCCCGAACCGAGACCCTTCCAATTACAAGCTCACGAGGCTTTGAGGAATGGGTTTAGGCTAGGGCATAAGAATCAATTAATTATGGCTCCGACGGGAGCAGGCAAGACTTACCTAGGATTGCGGATTTGCAATGAAGCAATCCAAAAAGGTAGGCGTGCTGTATTCCTATGTGATCGCACAACCCTAATCAATCAAACCTCTGACGTTGCCGACAAGTACGGCATGGACAACCACGGAATTATCCAGGCTAATCACTGGCGACGCAGGCCAGATTCGCTTTTCCAGATTGCTAGTGTGCAGACTATCGCTAAGCGTGAGTTCTGGCCTCAAATGGATGTTTTAGTGGTTGACGAAGCCCACACTGCTTACAAGGCGTGGACAGACTTTGCTAAGGCTACTGACGCTACCGTGATTGGTTTGTCGGCTACTCCGTTCACTACTGGCCTTGGCAAAGTATTCTCAAACATCATAAATGCCACCACAATGCACGATCTGACTCAGTCAGGGGTGTTGGTACCCATGAGGATATTTTCGTGTTCTAAGCCCGATATGACAGGCGCAGAGACTAAGGGTGGGGAGTGGACAGAAAAGGCGGCTGAGGAGCGCGAGCTGAAGATTGTCGGAGATGTGGTTTCAGATTGGCATAAGTTTGGCGACAACCGCAAGACGATTGTTTTTGGCGCAACCATTAAGCATTGTGAAGAGTTGGCTCGATCATTTATTTCTTCTGGCGTAATGGCTGCAGTTTTTACCTCAGAGACAACAGCCAAGGAGCGTGAGTTACTACTAGACGAATACCGCAAGCCCAATAGTCACTTGAAGGTATTGATCTCGGTGGAGGCTTTAGCTAAGGGCTTTGACGTTCCCGATGTGGGGTGTATCTGTGATGCTAGGCCTTTGCGGAAGTCTTTGTCTACGGCTATTCAGATGTGGGGTCGTGGCCTGCGGAGCTCACCTGAGACCAATAAGAAGGATTGTCACCTGCTTGATTTCTCAGGAAACATTATTCGCTTTTTTGAGGATTTTAGTGATATTTATTTTAATGGTTTGGCTGAGCTTGATGATGGGGAAAAGTTAGATAAGAACATCCGTACGAAAGAGGAGTTTGATGCGAAGGGATGCCCACGCTGCGGCTATATGCCGTTTCATAAACGCTGCATGGCCTGCGGATATGAAAAGATTAGTAAGGAAGTGACGGAAGCATTGCCAGGCCATATGAAAGAAATATTTATTGGCGAGGGAACGAATAAAAAGAAATTGGCTGATAACGCAGAGCACTTATGGAATCAGGTTTGCTCATACGCAAGATTTCATAGCAAGCCAGATACTCAGTCTGGTAGAGCATGGCACCTGTTTAAGCAAATAACAGGTCAGGAAACAAAGTGGTCGTTTAATAAAGCACCTTCTGTAGAAATTACTCCTAATGTTGTTAATAAAATACGACAATTAAATATTGCTTATAAGAAAAGGACATCAAAATGATTGACGCAATTTTTGCTGGGTTAAGGTTTTTTCTAGTAGTTTCGGGCGCGATGCTTTGGTGCGGTGGCCTGATATTTTTGATTATTTATGTCATGGAAAATGAAGGAGTACAAAAATGATTAATGAGAGAGAATTTAATGATTGGTGGAATGGTGATGAGTTAGTTGATGAGCCTTTTTTTGTAAAAGATACGCCGTTGTATTGGGCTATGCAGGGTTGGGTAGCTGGATGTAAAGCAGAGCGCGAGGCGTGTGCGAAAAGATTGGACGCAGTTGGATGTGACCATTGCGCTGAAAACATAAGACTTAGGGGAAGAGAACTAATGGGGCAAAGAATGAACACAAGAAAACTTGGCACTTATGCCACAAGAGAAGAGTTTTTGGAAAACGAAGTTCGCACCCTCAACCATCATATTCAAAGCATGATTGACACAATGAAGGTTATGTCGATGAACAAACAAGATATGTCTGACGAAATTGAACGATTGAAATTGGAAGTAGAAACCGCAGCTATCCGCGCAAGGGGACAGTAATGAATAGTTCAGAAGAAGATTTAGAAGGACATTATTCAGTTCAAAGGCATGAAATTATTAATCATCCTGAGTACGCTTATCCTATTTTAATGACGCAATTTGGTTGGGCAAAGCGCGGTCATGAAACACATTGGTACGAAACAAAAATTGAAGCTATCCGCGCAAGGGGGCTACAAGACATAAATAAACAAGCCGAACAAAACGGGGAGGAGTTATGAGCGACACAGACATACATAGCTGCGGGTACTACTGCGAGAGACCTGCTTGTATTAAAGCGCAGCGCGACGAGTTAAGACAAAAGTTGTTTTCAGATCAGGCGGTAAAGACATACTCAGGTGGCAAGCCGAACTATACGCAGCCTGAAGAAAAGATTGCTGAATTTAAATTCCAAAACTATGGTTGGTGGAAAGACGAGGATGGCAAAATGCAACTAGGAACTTTCCCACCAAAGAAAGAATGGATAGGGCTGACGGATGATGAGCGAGATGAAATACGAGAGCAAGCTCATTATAAGTTTGACGACATTTCTAATGCGATTGAAGCCAAGCTAAAGGAGAAGAACGCATGAGTTTTATTGACTTTGCGCGCTCTCATGGCGTAGAGATTGACTACAACAAGCTTAGTCCATCTGACAGGATCAAGCGGTGCGGGACTACGGATAAGCCTCGGTCGGATAACGGGGCTTATTTTTGGGACGGTCAGCGTGGATGGGTTATGAATTGGTCAGGCGAGGCTAGGGTAGTTTGGTACAGCGATCCTCATGCCAAACCTTGGACTAACGAAGAAAAGCGCGAGTGGGCTGCTAAACGTCAATCTCAGCAGTCTGAGCAGCAGCACAGGTATGAGCAGACAGCTTTGAAGGCTGACATGATTCTTAGAACCTGTAAGTTGCAAACTCATCCGTATTTGAAAGCTAAAGGTTTCAATGATGAAAAAGGGTTTGTCTTAGACGATGTCCTTTTAATTCCAATGCGAAACGTAGCGACTAATAAGCTGCAGGGCTATCAGCAGATTATCTGGGACATTGATGAGCGTAAATACGTAAAGAAGATGTTGACAGGTATGCGCGCTAAGAATGCTGTGTTTAGGATGGGCGTAAAGGGCGCAGAAGAGACTTGGCTAGTTGAGGGGTATGCTACTGGCCTAAGTGTTTATCATGCGCTCAGAAGCTGCGGTATGCAGGCTGCGGTGGTGGTTTGCTTTAGCGCAGGGAACATGACGGCGGTAGCAGGACAGATACCTGGCAAGGTAATGATCTTTGCAGATAACGATAAGTCGGGCGCAGGACAAGCTGCTGCTGAAGCTACTGGCTGCCCTTGGGTGATGGCTGATGAAGTAGGATTTGATGCTAATGATCTGCATCATAAGCATGGGTTATTTGCGGTGGTGAGTAAGTTAATGGGTGTGTTGACACCTTCTTAGTAGTTTGTTGTAGAATACGCGCATCAACGGATTGGTAACCCGTTGTAGTTCACTGAAACGACATCCGAACCCTTATGGGAGCGGGCTTCGTCAAAGCTGCGAAAATCTGTCAGTGCAGACTCGTATGCGGCAACCAAGCCTAAAGCTCGTTCCCATAAGGGTTTTTTGCTTTCTGCCTACCCGTACTCCGCACGATAGTAAGACTTCACACTCGAGGGCGCGGAAGAAAAGAGTACACGGTAAGCCACGATGTTTGTGAGCGGGGGCAGATCCTTAATAATCCGTGGGGCTGGTCGCATCGTCAAGCCCAGGGGCATACGGTAATCAATCCGTAGCATGACGATCCACTCTTGTGGGGTGAAGCACCTTCCCTCTCTACTCTCTCGTGGGGTAGGGGGGTCTTTGGGTGAAAATATAATAAGAGGGGGTCAGAGCCCCATCAAAATCCTCAAGCCAGACAATAATTCCATGTTAGACTCTTTATATTAATAACGGAGGGGTCATGGATTCACTAGAAGAACACAATTACTTTGCGACTACTGTCTACGCTGTGGAAAAGGCGGAATTTCTTGAGCCTATTCGGTCGATATCCAACAAATACCTAGAAGATTCCAAGAGTCAGAGCGGCAAGAAAATGACTGTGATGACTGAGAACTTTTCCAATGACCCCGAGGCATTGGGGTTTGCGCAGTACGTATCACAATCTGCGTGGAATATCTTAGCTTCGCAGGGGTATGCAATGGATGGGTTGGTGACTTATTTCACCGAGATGTGGACGCAAGAGCACAATTTTCAAAGCAATATGGAGCAACACTTTCACGGTGGTGGTGCTCAGATCAGCGCGTTCTACTTTTTGGAAGTTCCTGACAAAGGTTGCAAGCTAATTATTTATGATCCACGGCAGTCCAAAGTAATCATTAATTTGCCACAGGCTGATGATGACAAGCTGACTTCGGCTTCGCCATATGGGGTATTTTCGCCTAAAGAAGGCGTAATCATCTTTACACCGGCGTGGCTGCCGCATAGCTTTAGTCGGAATCTAAATAGCGAAAAGCCTATGAAGTTTGTCCATATGAATATATCAGTAGCACCAGCTCCAGAACCAGAAGTGGAGATCATATGAAGTTTAGGATCAGGTACAACACCCGTGCCGGTGAGCGCGGTAGCGTAGATCACAAGTGGCGCGTATTCGACGATAAGAAAGAATACCTGTGCAAGGAAGTGTGGCTACAAGTCCCCTCATGGACTCAGCAAGACCCCAACGGTAAGGATTGGAACATTGAGTGTATTGGCACTATGAAAATAGATAGACAAAATTCTGTTATTGAGATTATCTAATTTTGTGTTATATTCTCTCTACCACAAGGTGTGGGTTAACGGAGGATATATGGGAAGAGCATGGACAGAGACTGAACTAAGTACATTTTCTCGCAGGTTCAAAATATTTATGAAAGAAGGCCTGAATGAAGAAGAGGCTGAAGAACTAGCAGAGAAGATGCTGATAAGGGATTTTGAGGGTGACGACCGCAGGATATGTTTTGAATGCACGAAGTACTTACCGGCAAAAGTAAGCTGCGCTGTTTACCGTAAAAGACCCATACGTTTTACTTTGCAAAGATGCGAGTTTTTTGACCTGAAGGGAAAAAAATAATGGAATCCAATAATTTTGCACACTGGCTGACCGTTCATAAGCAAGATAAAAAAGGAACGCTAAACAATCCATCGGAAGTAGAGTTAATTGATTTCCTTTATTACGGTGATGATCAGTTAGCTTTAAGAGCGTTAAAAGAATTAAAAACAAGATTTCGCGATGAGCTCCATAGCCTCGAAGAAAACAACCGTAATCGGAGCCATGATGCTGACAATTGGAATTGACCCTGGGGCATCTGGAGCTATCGTCATGCTAGAAAACGACGTTCCTATTGAGTGGATGGTCATGCCTACCTACAAAGTAGGCTTAGCCACTCGCGTAAACGCTTCCGAGCTCAATTACTTTATGGATCGCACGAAGTACATTGACCACGTATACATTGAGCAGGTAGGGGCTATGCCAGGGCAAGGCGTGACAAGCATGTTTAACTTCGGGCATTCCTGCGGAACGGTGATGGGAGTCATAGGTGCCCTTGGTCTGGCTCATACGATGGTGACACCACAGAAATGGAAGAAAGCTGCAGGATTGATTGGGACGGACAAAGATGCATCACGATCAAGAGCTATCCAATTGTGGCCTACGTGGCGCGATTTAGATAAAAAAGGCAAGGGTCAGGCTTATGCTGACGCAGCGTTAATTGCAAAATTTGGAGGATTGTTTTAATGGACACTCAACGCATATACGATGCAATGTTGATAAAAGCTTTTAGGGCAGATGTGACACTCAATCAATTGAGATGGTGGTTAAAAATTTACAAAATTAATTTGCCTGAAGAAACTTTAAAAAGACAACCAAGATATTTAAAAATGCGTGTACAGCCTTTTGTTGGTACCTACTTAAAACCTTTGGCCGATAGATTATGGGATACAAATAAATCTGAAGACATTCAAACATTAGATTGGATGAAAAACTTAGAATGTAAAAATACAGCTAATCAAATTACCAACGAACTTTCTAGACTTCGCAAAAATAATATTAATAATCGAAGAAAAGCTGGTTTTTTAAAAACGAATGCAGAATATCAAAAAATAAGTAATCAATGGAATGTAACAAAATAAAAAACAGGAAAGAAAACTATGAATAAAGAATACTCACCAGAAGAAGCCAAAGCATGGCTAATCGGCTATCACGTAGGAAAGAAAATCAGCACGTCCGAAAAGAATGCACAAACTTCGGACACAAAACCTGAAGAATCCGCACGAACGTGGGTAAAGCTAACCGATGATGAAATAAATGAAATTTTCGGTGATTACATGGATTCATTAGATTCTAATGAAGATGGGCAAACATGGCTGTACGAAAGATTAATTGAGGCCAAGTTAAGAGATAAGAATGCATAAAAAGAAGATTGATTACGATTGGCAAACTGTAGTGGACGGCAATCGTATTGGCGTAATAAGAGTAATAAACAGCATACGCGATGGTGAAGTTGACGAGATGGAGCTAGAAAAGCTCCACAATTTTGTGCATTTCTCATTAGCTCTCATGCAATTGTGTGGGCCACAAAAGTGGGCGCAGGCAAAGATGAATGCAGAGCTAATGAGTTTTATGAAGGCTGATCAATGAGTGACCAAAAGGATATCAATGATGCGGTGGACTACCTGTATACGCAGGGAGCCAAATTCGCACATGCTAAAGCCACGCGCACATATCTCGATGAGTATAAAAAAAGCGCGAAGTCTATGCTGATGAAGTCTGCCATGAGCGCAGGTATTAAAACGGTGGCTGCCGCAGAGATTGAAGCTTTATCCGACCCTTCATATATAGAGCTGCTAAAAGGCTTAGAAGAGGCTACAGAGCAAGAAGAGGCACTTAGGTGGGGGTTGATAGCAGCACAAGCTAGGATCGACGTATGGCGCTCTTTAGAGGCCAGTAATCGGGCTATGGACAAGGCGGTAATGTGAAGTATTTATCTGTCTGCGCAGGTATTGAGGCTGCAACAGTTGCTTGGCATCCTCTTGGATGGGAAGCGGTGGCATATTCTGAAATAGAAAAGTTCCCATCGGCTGTACTAGCGCATCATTATCCTAACGTGCCCAATGTCGGTGACATGACAAAATTTAAGGAGTGGAATCTTGATCAACCAATTGACCTTTTGGTCGGTGGAACACCTTGCCAATCATTTTCCGTTGCCGGACTCAGAAAAGGACTTGAAGACCCACGAGGAAATCTCGCCCTCGTCTATTGCGGAATTCTTGACCACTTTAGACCCCAGTGGTTCGTATGGGAAAACGTGCCGGGTGTCCTCAGTTCAAACGGTGGACGGGACTTTGGTTCCTTCCTCGGGGCGTTGGCTGAACTCGGGTATGGGTTCGCCTACAGAGTGCTTGACGCTCAATACTTCGGAGTGGCCCAGCGCCGCCGTCGTGTGTTCGTTGTCGGATACCTTGGAAACTGGAGACCTGCCGCAGAAGTTCTTTTTGAGCGCGAAAGCGTGCGCGGGGATTCTGCGCCGAGCCGAAAAGCGAGGAAAGACACTGCCGTCTTTACTCCAGGCAGCATTGGAGGATACCGCAAAGGCTTTGGAACTTTGCGAGCCAACGGGGGAGACATTGGGGGAGGCAGTGAAAACCTCGTCGCTAAATGTTTAATTACAAAAACACGGCATGATGCAGAGACAGAAACTTTAATTCCTACCTATGCCATTCAAGGCAGCATGATTGGTCGTAGCGACAATGCTGGGCCACAAGGCGATGGTATTAACGAAGAGGTTTGCTTTACGCAGAACACAATTGACCGTCATGCTGTGGCACAGCCCATTACTTTTAGTGGTCAAATGTCTGTGCCACAAACAGATGTCGATATGTCGGCAACCCTACAAGCAAAAAACCCAATGGCAGTAGCTCAACCAATGGCATTCACACAAAACACGCGAGATGAAGTTAGATATATAAATGGAGATGGAGCTATTGCCGGTGCTTTGGCTGCTCAAGCAGGTATGAAACAAACTAATTACATTGCGCAAGCAATTGCAGTGCGTCGATTAACTTGTGTTGAATGTGAGCGTCTACAAGGCTTCCCAGACAACTATACTAATATTCCTTGGCGCAAGGCTGCAGAGTCGCCTGATGGCCCTAGATACAAGGCTTTAGGCAATTCAATGGCTGTTCCTGTAATGGCATGGATAGGTAAACGGATCGCGGATTATGAACAACAAATTAACTAAGGGTGAACGTGAGTGGATCGGCAGGGTCAAGGAACTGCCCTGCAGCGTCTGTGGGGCTTCTGGGCCATCGGATGCCCATCACATTAAACAGAGCTGTAGCTATGCAGTCGTGGCTTTATGCAAGAGCTGCCATCAAGGCAGCAAAATGGGCTGGCATGGTGAGAAAGCAGCCTGGTATATAGCCAAAATGGACGAAATGGATGCCTTAAACCAGACTTTGAAAAATTTATCTGAATTAAAATATTAAAATAATCAAATATTTAACACAAATTTCATAATGCTATGTTAGATTCTCGATAATTTGTTATCGTAGAGGCAAAAATGGCAACCTTCGTTACTGATGAAGAATTTTTGGGCTTGTGGAGAAAATACGGTAGTGTCAATGAGGTAAGTAAAGCCTGCGGACTATCAGTCCGAGGAGTAAATGCAAGGCGAAGAAAATTAGAAGAAAAATACGGTGAAAAATTATTGGGTGTTAGTTCTAAAAGTCCAGACTTCCAAGTAACAATCCCGAACAATGGCGTAAGAGCCAAAGTAGTTTTAAAAGATGGTGTAATCATAGTGGCGAGTGACTGTCATTATTGGCCGGGGGTTATATCATCGGCTCATAGAGCATTTGTTAAGTTAATTAAAGAATTGTCCCCCAAAATTGTGTGCCTCAACGGAGACGTATTTGATGGCGCAACAATCAGCAGATTCCCAGCGGGTGATTGGCAAACCCTCCCTACAGTTCGGCAAGAGCTCGAAGCATGTCAGGAGCGCGTCAACGAGATTGAAGCTGTCGCAGGCAACGCTAAACTAATGTGGACGTGGGGTAACCATGATCTTCGTTTTAATTCTAAGCTCGCGCAGCAGGTGGGCGATGGCTTTAAAGGTCTGCAAGGATTTAATCTCAAGGATTATTTCCCGCGTTGGAAATTCCAAACATCAATAATGGTCAACGAAAATACGATGATCAAGCATAGATGGCATAACGGGATTCACGCCGTCTATAACAATGCGCTTAAATCAGGGGTGTCATTTTGTACTGGGCATCTTCATTCCTTAAAAATTACTCCTTTCTCGGATTATTCAGGCGCTCGATATGGTATCGATTGCGGGACATTAGCGCCTATTTATGATGATGGCTTTAGCTATATGGAAGATTCCCCCCGCAACTGGCGAAGCGGAGGAGCAGTGCTGACGTTTTACAAGGGCAAGCTAATGCCACCAGAGTTGTTTGAAGTGATTGATGAAGATGCAGGACTAGTTTATTTTCGAGGCGAAGTCTTTAAAATATAAAAAGGTAGGTACTTATGTCTAATTTCATACAAAAGCAAATTGAGGTCTCTGAGCGTTTGTACACAATGATGTTGGCTGATCATAAGCAACGGTTTGAAAAAATCGCAGAAGTCTACAAGCTGAGTGAAAGTCTGCAGAAAAAACTAAACGACCGAGACGCAGAGATCGCAAAACTACGCCGTCAGCTTGAAGCTTATGACGTAATGGAGCGCATGTAGCCGTATTTCAGAAATGTCATAATCATGGTGTAGGATAGTTTTTGCAGCCGGTGGGGGTTGCAATTTAACTACGGAGCTTATCATGATGGTAACGGTCAATGTGGCATTTGATTTGGAAGATTTGTTGGAATCGTTGGATTTAGAATTGGTTGATGCAGAAGAAGATGATTTAGAAATCGACTTTGAAATTGACGAAGATGGCGTAATTTGGTTCTACGACGAAGACCTGGACGTTTATTACTACTTCGACGAAGACCTGGACGATTGGGCTGAGATCGACGAAGACGGTACAGTTTGGTATCTGGATGATGAGACAGATACACTCTACTATTTCGACGATGAGTACGAAGATTGGCTCGAGCACAATCTTGACTCTGAAGAAGACGAAGACGACGAGGAAGACGAGGAAGACGAAGAAGCAGTTTGGTAATACGATGGGGCTGGTACGTACAATATCCGTACACCAGCCCCTTTTTACTAGTCAGACTAGTAGTTTAAATACAACACTAAAATAATTTGCACAAGAATCTAATTCTGAGTTATTATTCGTCTCACTGCACTTGCGCAGGTTTATTTGGAGACAGAAATGATCACAGCAACTCAGGCAGCAATCCAGACTCTCGCAACAGTTGAATCCCTCTCGTCCGACATCGATGCACTCTATGTGCTCGACCAACAAGCTAAAGCAATCGCCCTGCAAGTCAAAGAAATGAAAGATGCTATCGCTAACAAGTATGGCGAGTGCGACAAAGACGCTAAAGGCAAGGTCATCCCACACCGTGGTGAGTTGCACTCCGTAAAGGTAAGCCTGTCAGCAGTCAAAGGTTCAGTCGACATGGACAAAGTAATGCTTGCACTCGGCATGACTGAAGAAGAATTTGACAAACAATATCGCGGCGAGTCTACTGCTCGCATCACTGTTACCCCTACAGCCTAATTAACCTGCCCCCTACGGGGGGCTTTATTTTGAGGTCAATATGAAAACAGCTTTTTTAATTGCAGCGATTGATAGCATTGGTAGCGTAATTTTGCCCATACGCGCCGATTGGATTATCAAAGAGCATGCATACGAAGCTTTGGATGAGGCTCAACCTGATTTTGGCTATTGCAAAGTCATTCGTTCTATGCCTGCCGTTGAATACATCAACCTGTGCGAAAACAATCACAAACTTAATTATTCCTAATTGGCGGGGGGCTTGTCCCCTCAACTGGAGATAATCATGGCAAGAGAAGCAGAAGCATTTTTCAATGAGATGTGGGTCAATAGCAGCGACCGCTATATAGCCTATTTTAAGGGCGCGTGTAAGGATGAGGAGCATTGTTATGGCTCGACCCCTGAAGACGCGATACAAGAGCTTTTAGACGTTTATGGAGACGAATAATGATTGACGTACAACAGACATGGAAGAAACACGGATGGGTGCCACCTAGCCAGCAGGAAAGCTATACCTTGTATTGGGAGCAGATCAGGCTCGGTCTGCCACGGGCTCGGATACCTGAGATTCATATCCTGGCAACTGAGCAAGATGACAAAATAACAACGTCAATGAAGAATATTCAAAATATTTTTGCTGAGCTGCGTAAATTTGATTGCAGATTCTAATTTTGAGTTATAATTCACTCACTGCAGCGTTGCAGGTTTATCGGGAGAATCAAATGAACGACACACTTTACATCATAAATTTTGAGTCAGGCGGTTATCTTTTAAGCGGCTCCGATGGAATTGACCACGGCGTAGCCGAAACAATTGCAGAGGCAATTGAATCTGCCAAAGAGTTTGTTAAGTGCGGCGAATATAAATCTTACTGTCTTGATTGTTAATTAAAATGAAACCAGTACAGATCGAATACACGTTAGATGCAGCTCAGCTTGAGCAGCCAGTAGATGTGTTGATTAACGTGACTTACTTTCACGAAAGCCCACCTAATCGTCATAGCTGGGACAGTGACGTTGACTACCACGGATATTGCGAGATTGAGTTCAATATCCTGCACGCTGACGGCACACCAGCACCAGAGCTGGATGCAATTCTGAGCAAGGCAGAGATACAAGACATTGAAGAATTTGTACAAAGCGAAATGACGGAGGCTTAATCATGAATAAAATTGCTACCCTGTTTATTAAAAACAATCATGTAACTCCAGCTTATTGTGATTACATAGCCAACCTGATTCAGCCAGCTATCAAGTTCCAAGATAGCCGCGAGAACAACTTGATAGCCTCCGTAGGCAAGATTCAGATTGACCTGGACAAGAACGGCGTGTTCCAGAGCACCAAGAAGACTATCCGCGTGGAAGATGTATTCGGTAAGGTATACCAAGTAACCATCGAAGAAGTCATCGAAGGCATGTAATGAATAAGCGTGAGATAGATGAGATGATGATGGATCTACCGAGCCAAAAGCCGGTAGAGACCTTGGCAGCTAAGATAGGGATAGTTATCCTGTTCATGGGAGTATTTGCCGCAATGGCTATGCTCCCCAACCCCACTTATAAGGCGTTACAAGATGCGAAAAAGAGCTATTGCAGAGAAGTCGCAAGAAGAGACTCTATACAGGATGCCGCGAGAAGTATCGGAATGGATTGAGCGCGCACAAAGCACTATGAAGCATTTGCAATCTAAGGTGGATGACTTAACCAAAGAGAACAAAGAGCTCAAAATCTACAAAAAATGGGCAGAGAAGAAAATCCTGAGTGCCGAAGCCGACGATTGAGCATAATCAAACAAGTTGCTATACTATTCACGAATGCACTGAAACTACGTGTGAAAGGATAGATATGGTAACCAAACGTAAAGACCCAGCAGATCTACTCCCATTAGGTAGACACTCAGAATTCACCCAAGAAATTGCCAATCAGATATGCAATAGACTAGCAGGTGGTGAGTCACTTCGTAGCATTACAGAAGATCCGACGATGCCATCTAGGCAAACAATATATACATGGATGAATGCGCGCCCAAGTTTCTTAGACCAATACGTGCGAGCCAGGGAGGAGCAGGCTGAATCAATGGCTGATGAGATAGTAGCTATTGCGGATGAAACGCCTGAGACTGCGCCTGTATTCGATAAGGAAGGAAACCAACTATCGATCAAGCTAGACTCAGCTTATATCCAGTGGCAGAAGAATAGGATTGACGCACGCAAGTGGACAGCCGCTAAGCTACGTCCTAAGAAGTATGGCGACCGCGTAGTGCACGCTGGTGACGATGAGAACCCTGTGGTGCTCGAGAACAACCTAAATGTGTTCGGTGAGCTCCTCAAGTCTATGAAGATGGCTAGGCAGGCTGAGTGAGCGCAGCTGCTGCAATACTGGCTGATGAGCCGTACTTGAAAGAGGAGTACGCTAAGCTTACGCCTGTGCAGCAGTCAATAATCAATTGGCAGCTCAATTGGATAAAGCAGGCGCACAAACACCAAATAGAGCCAGCAGGCGATTGGTGGAACATATGGCTGATGCTTGCGGGTCGTGGCGCTGGTAAGACTCGAGCCTCTGCTGAGACGCTACTGGCGTGGGCATGGGAAGAGCCTGGTAGCCGCTGGTTAGTATCCGCGCCGACCTCTGGCGACATACGCGGCACCTGCTTTGAGGGCGATAGCGGTCTGCTTAACGTCTGCCCAAAAGAGCTGATCGCTGACTACAACAAATCCCTACACGAGATTAAGCTGATCAACGGGTCGTTTATCAAAGGCATTCCTGCGTCGGAGCCCGAGCGTTTCCGTGGTGGTCAATGGCATGGCGCATGGCTCGATGAGCTGGCTGCGTGGGATTACATTCAAGAGTCATGGGACATGATCCAGTTCGCGGTGCGTTTAGGTAAGCGCACGCGCATTATCGTATCGACCACCCCTAAGCCTAAGCCGCTGATCATGGACTTGATTAGCCGCGAGGATGATGATGTGGTGGTAACCAAGGCCAGCACCTACGTAAACGTGGCTAACCTAGCTAAGTCATTCCAGAAGCAGATCCTGCAGTATGAGGGCACGAAGTTGGGGCAGCAGGAAATCCACGCCGAGCTGATCGACCCCGAGGCTAGTGGTATCGTCAAGCGTGAGTGGTTCCGTATGTGGCCCAGCACTAAGCCCTTCCCTAAGTTTGAGTACATCATTCAGTCGTATGACTGCGCGACATCAGACAAGACCTACAACGATCCTACTGGCTCTATTACGCTCGGCGTATACAAGCCGCAGGATGGTGGGATGAGCGTGCTGATACTGGACTGCTGGCAGGAACACCTGCAGTACCCTGACCTGCGTCCCAAGGTGATTGCGGAGTATGAGATGGTGTATGGCGAAGGACGCGACCGCAAGCTTGTGGACTTGGTACTGGTGGAGGACAAGAGCGCAGGCATCAGCCTGATCCAAGACTTGCAGCGCGCCCATATCCCTGTGCATGCCTATAACCCTGGCAAAGCTGATAAGATTCAGCGCCTATCGATTGTGGCGAACATAATCAAGGCGGGTCGGGTATGGGTGCCTGAGAGCTCGGTGAACAAGGGCTACGTCAGGGATTGGGCTGAGGGCATGGTAAGCCAGATCTGCAGCTTCCCCGAGGGCACAGAGCACGATGAGTTCGTTGACTGCATCAGCCAAGGCCTGCGCTACTTGCGTGACTCAGGATGGATCAGTATCGACGCACCACCAAGGGATGAGATTGAGCAGGAAGACATATCAGACGCAGAGATTTACAATAGCCGAGGTAGAGAGAACCCCTACTCTGTGTAGGGAATACTAGTCAGACTAGTATCTGACCCTAATTATGAGCGATAACATTAATGTCGAATTCGGAAAAGGAAGTGAAGGCTACAGTCGGGTCTTTCACATTGATGGTGTCCGACTATCGATCACAAACGACACCTTTGAGATATCGGTTCACGCCAACAACGATGTCTGGGAGCAGCAGACCATTGGAATCTTACGCAAGTGGATCAGGTGGCGTAAAACCCAAGCGGAGCTGCGAGAGCCTTGGAATATGCCAAGGTGATGGGCGTTGTTCAGATTGCAAATGGATAGGATAATTGCGGTATGAATAAAAAGCCGTTAATGGGAATCAATGTGGCATCCGACCGTAAGGCGGGCATGCGCTATGCTGATTTGATTGTTGATGGGCACAAAACACACGAGTCACGCAACGGCGATTCACTACGCCCATATGTTGGTAGGCGCGTATCTATAGTAAGAACGGGCGAAGGCCCAGCCAAAGCAATTGGTGAGGTAACTGTCGGTGAGCCGATGATAGTCGGAAAGAAAAAGTTTCGCAGTATGGAGTCACAACATTTGGTTCCCGAAGGCTCGGCGTTTGACATTAAGACCGAGACTAAGCACCTTTACCCTATGCATGATCCTGTGCGCTACGATGAAGAGCGTGACGTAGGCCACGGCATTATTGCTAGGAAAATAATCCACAAAGCAGAAGGCGGTTCAATGAAAAAACCGACAATCGACCAGATGCGCACTGAAATGATTGCTAAAAAAATAATCAATCCTAAAATTGTAACTCATGAAATGGAAGAAAATAACTTACCTAATGAGAAAACACATCAAAGGTTCTATCACGGCGGTTACGATCCTAAAGAAGGTGTATGGTCTGAAGTGCCTACAGGTAAAGCATTTCATGGATTCTTTGCGCACCATGATAAGAAATCATCATGGGGTGCCCACGGTCGAGACAAATATTACGCCGATGTTCCTAAAAACAAAATATTGACTCATTATGATTTAAGGTACAACTTACCGCATGAAAAAACATTAAAAGCTTTTAGCGAGGTTACTGGAGTAAAACCACATCATCCGAATTTTGAGCAAGCTTGGAATGCAGTAATAGAAGATGATCAAAATTCTGCGGAGAACACAGGGTTTAAAGATGTTGATCTAGAAAATCCTGGGCATATCGCTCAAAAATATCGTGGGCAAATAGCAAAAAAATTAGGATACTCAGCGGTAGAAATGAATGATGAACATGGTACGAGTCATTTATTACTACCTGGGACTAAATTAACTAAAGTTATTAAAGAGAATAACCCTAAAATTATTCATAAAGCAGAAGGCGGTTTAATGGACGCACCTACAATCGCGCAAATGCGCTTCCAAATTAATCAGCGTAAGAATCCTGACTATGTAAGCAACATAGGTATAGATCAGGCTGTGGACATGGATCCCAAAAGGTTTATTAGTCCTAATCCCAGAACAAATGACTTCATACCTGTGGGCGGCGTGGCTGATAGCAATGGACTGCCTGTGGGCGGGGTTGACCAAAACAATGCGCAGCAGGGCCAGCAGATGATGCCTGCTCAGACTGAGCCACAGCCTAATCAGGATGGTCAGCCTAACTCAGCACCGGAAGGAGCGGATGGGCAACAGCCTGGCGGATATGAGAGCAGTGCTCCGCAAGGCGCTACACCACCGATGGGTAACCTATTGTCGATGACACCGCAGGGTCAGACTATGCAGGCGATGGGCCCGGCTGGTATGGCAGAAGGCGGTCAGCCAAAGCGTAAGACATTTGCGATTCAACCTGCTAACCCTCAGCCTAAGAAAGAACCTGAGTTTACTCCATACGATCCTAAAAAAATTAGTAAAGACAACTTATCTAAAGCATTTGATGAATCCATAGCTCACCATTTGAGCCTGTCGCATGAAGATAGAATTGCTAATAGTGCTAAAGCAGCTAAAGCTGTTGGCAAGTTTATTGGTGTTAATAAAGATGGCAAGGTAAAAGATTTACTAGGTAAGAATGCCAAGTTGCTGAAAACAGAAACCGGCAAAGATGAAGAGCCAATCAAGTTGCCTGATGGTCGTGGCGTTGAGACTACTGGCTTGGCCTTAGCGCCTGCTTATGAAGAGGCTGGCTTTAATACTTGCCCTAACTCAGCATCATGTAAAGCGGAATGCTTAGGCAAGACATCCGGTAATTACTTTAAACTTGGTGGTGGTCAAGACTTGAGCGAGTTTAAAGGCCCGCGATTAAATAGTCTATTGAAGACGCAAGCTTTCTTACATGACCCTCACTCATTTGCTATTAAGCTTCACGATGAGATTCAAGCCGCCAAAGATATGGCTGGCGCAAATGGCAATCATTTGGGGGTACGTTTAAATGTATTGTCTGACATCAACCCGCGAGTTCATAAGTCAATCATTAATGCTCATCCTGATGTAACTTTCTACGATTACACCAAGAACAATACAAACCCTGTTGCACCAAACCATCACTATACTTACTCAAGCACTGGCGCGAGCCAAGAGGGCGTTGAGAATGAGAATACCAATTGGAAACAGATGCGCAAGCGTTTAATGGGTGGTGACAATGTAGCGATGGCATTTACTCATAAGACTCATTTACCTGAACATGTGCATGACGAAGAGACGGGTCAGAAGTTCAAAGTAATTAACGGTGACAGCCACGACTTTAGGCCATTGGACATGCAGCCAGAAGGTGAGCATGGAGTCATTGTTGGATTAAAGAACAAGAAAGCAACAGGAAAGATGGACGAAGCGCACAAAGATTCTCATGGGTTCTTTTTGCATTATGATCCTAAAGAAAAAATGGCTACCAATGCTAAAGGCAAGCCTATATATGAGCGTAACGAAAAAGGCTCTACTATTGCCACCAACAAAGAAGTAAGTATCAAGCCTCAAAGCAAGGACTTGAAACTTGAAACCAATGATGGAGCTTAAAGATGAGCAAAATTAAATTAAACACATCAGACTTTTATCATCAATTTCATAACCACCATCTTCATAACGACCCAGGCGAGCACGTTAAGCCTGAGTGGCATAAGGTCAAGAATCGTGGAAAACATAAGGCTCTTGATTTAAGAGCTCTGCGTAATCGCACAAAAACTAAAGTGGTTATAGCTAACAGCGTAACTGCCATGCGTAAAGAACTAAGTAAACACAAGGCTAAATGATGGATGACATCAACATTGACGAATTAGACGACGGCTCTGCCATAGTAGATATGCCAGAGATGAGTGCTGAAGAGCAGCCTGATGGGTCAGCCATTATTGAGATGGAGGACGGCCCTGAGTTTAATCCTGAGTTCTACGACAACTTAGCTGACGTTGTTGATGCTGGCACGTTATCTGATCTGACGTTCCGCTTCCTTGATTTATTGGAGAGCGATAAGCAAGCTCGAGAGCTGCGTGACAAGCAGTATGAAGAGGGCATTCGTCGTACTGGTATGGGTAATGATGCCCCAGGCGGCGCTACCTTTATGGGTGCGTCTAAGGTGGTTCACCCTGCTATGGCTGAGGGCTGCGTAGACTTTGCGGCTCGTGCAATCAAGGAAATGTTCCCGCCTGATGGCCCTGTCAAATCAAAGATAGTAGGTAAAACCAATGATATGAAATCTGCTGTTGCTGAGCGCAAGGTAGATTTCTTGAACTGGCAGATTACTGAGCAGATTGAAGAGTTTCGTGACGAGCAAGAAGTATTGATGACTCAGTTACCCTTGGGTGGGTCGCAATACTTCAAGCTATGGTTTGACGAGGAAAAGAAGCGTCCTTGCGTAGAGTTCCTGCCGATTGATCGGGTGATTCTACCGTTTGCTGCGACTAACTTCTATACAGCGCAACGTGCGGCTGAGGTGCATGAGATTACGACGTATGAGTTTGAGCGTCGTATGGAATCTGGTATGTACCGTGATATCAGCTATATGAAGGCTACTGAATCTTTGGAAGAGAATAAGGTTCAGAAGGCTAATAATAAAATTGAGGGTAAGCAGTACGAAGATAATAAGGATGGCCTGCGTAAGGTGTATCACATCTATACGTGGCTTGAGCTTGAAGATGATGACGCGACTAAGGGAAAGAGCGCGCCTTACATCCTGATGATTGATGAGCTGGACAATGAAGTGGTGGGCTTGTATAGGAACTGGGAAGAGTCCGACAAGACCATGACGAAGTTGGATTGGATTGTGGAGTTCAAGTTTATCCCTTGGCGTGGTGCTTACGCTATTGGTTTACCGCAATTGATTGGTGGCTTATCGGCTGC
>Ga0114963_10000888_pt1 | contig 20492 bp, 20 predicted proteins | sample C_131016_EF_Meta_FD_87019 | JGI IMG/M metagenome (GOLD analysis project Ga0114963, IMG submission 87019) | Freshwater microbial communities from Lake Croche, Canada to study carbon cycling - C_131016_EF_MetaG | ecosystem: Environmental > Aquatic > Freshwater > Lake | place: Lake Croche, Canada...
ATCCCCGACATTGCCACCAAGGAGGTTGCTCCTGCCCCTGTGGGAGTTGATGTGGTTCCAGAGCAGAGCGTGAATGACTTCCTAAAGGCTATTGAGAGCAAGAAGAATACTGGCCCTGTGGAGGATGTGAAGGAATCTGCCCAGACTAGCCAGAGTAGTTCCGCAGATAGCTTGGATATTTCCGACTTGGATCTTTCCAAAGATCCCGAACCCGTCGTGGAAGAGAAGCCTAAGAAGAAGAGCAAGGACGATAACTTTGCAGAGCTTCGTAAGAAAGCAGAGGCGGCAGAGCTTGAGATCAAGACCCGTGATGAGAAGCTCGCTGAATACCAGAAGAGGGCAGAGGAGCTTGAGAGGAGGGCAGAGGAGTTTGAGGCAGAGCTTGAGAGGACTGCCTTTGAGCGTAGCCCCAAGTTTAGGGAGAAGTTCCAGCTTCCCTATGAGGAGGCGATCCAAAGGGCTACTGACTGGGCAAAGGAATATGCCGATGATCCTGCCATTGCAGAGAAGGCCATGTCCTTGAGGGGCAAGGAGCGCATTGAGTTCATTGACGAGAACTTCGGGGGAGGGGCGGCATCTGCCCAATTCCTATCCCTCATCAATGAAGCTGATGGGCGGCGTGGGGCGTTGGAGGGGGCTATGACCAATCATAAGGAGACTGCTTCTGTGCTTGTGCAGGAGGAGGAGAAGGGTCGCCAGCAGACCACGGACAAGATCAACAAAACCTTTGATCGAGTTTATCAGCATCTCTCCAACAAGAGTGAGTTTTTCAGAAAGGGAGATAACGAGGATCACAACAAGATGGTGGATGAGCGTGTCAGCGCGGCAAAGAATATCATTCATGGGACTGCTTCCGAGAATGACATGATGGTTGCTCCATTCCTTGCTGTGATTGCCAAGGATGCGGTGGCAGAGAATGCCAAGCTGAAGGCAGAGCTTGCCAAGTATAAGGCTAGGGCGGCGCAAGATGCTTCGGTTAGCCCTTCCCCAAGGCGAGGCACTAGCGACATCAACGAGACTACAGGCAAGCCCAAGGGGGCAATGGACTCGATCCGATCCTACTTCCGATAAGTGAAGCTCCAGACCTACGGGCTGGATCTATCTGGATTCCCAAAGGCGACTCAACTTGAGATTGAGTTGCTGATGGTCAAAGATCCTGACCCAAGTCGTTTTAGCGGCTTGAGTCGGGGTCAGCATATCAAGCATATCATTGGTATGCTCTGGCCTGATGTGATGACCAGATGGAATGATTGGAACGAGCTTGCATTGTGGGCGTGGACAACCTACGACGAGATAGGAGTGACAGGATGTGCGGCGGCTGGAAAGACCTTCACATTTACCTTGCTCTCCCTTGTCGAGTTTCTGGCGTGTCCTATGGGAACTCGTATTGCCCTCACTAGCACGACTGTACCATCGTTGAGGGGGCGCATCTGGGCAGAGATGATGAAGTTTGTGAGGCCAGTATATCCTTTGTTTGGGTTGAATGTAGTAGACTCGCAGACAAAGATTCAGTTCCAGAAAGGAGATGATAGGGCGGCAATCATTGCCCTTGCCGTTGATAGTGGGGCGATTGAGCAAGCCGTGGGTAAGTTGCAGGGCGTTCACATACCGAGAGTAGTGATCGTTGCTGACGAGGCGGCACAGACCAATCCTGCCATCTTCTCTGCCAGGGCGAACCTTGAAGTAGGAACGGACTTCTATCGCTTCATCGCCATTGCCAACGCATCATCGCAGTTTGATCCTCATGGGCTATTCTGCGAACCCAAGATGGGATGGGGGTCTATTCAAGACGATGACGAGTTTTGGGAAACCAAGACAGGAGTGTGCGTGAGGTTTGATGGACTGAAGTCTCCGAACGTGAAGGCTGGTCGCCTCATCTATCCCTATCTGTTTGGACAAGAGAATATCGACACCATCAAGAAGAACTTTGGAGAAGGATCGCTAGAATGGAATAGTTATTGTAGGGGAATGTGGAGCAAGAGTGGAGCTAGAAACACAATCCTTGACCAAGCCATGATTAACGAGGGCCGCGCCCGTGAGAGCGTAACATGGGCGGGAGGTAACATAAAGCAGATTGCGGCTCTTGACCCTGCCTTCACCACGGACGGAGACGATTGTATCTTGCGGTTTGCCAAGGTAGGGAAGGCTCTGGACGGGGATTTGATTATTGAGTGCGGCGACATTGTGAGGTTGCAGTTGCAGGAGAGTGAGAACTACCCGTTGTTCTATCAAGTCGCAGATCAGACTATTGCGGAGCTAACGAGACGCAGTATCCTGCCAGAGGACTTTGCCATTGACGCTACTGGTGCTGGAGCAGGAATTGCCGACATCATCTCTCAACGCTGGCAGACGGGGTTTGTGAGGGTGAGCTTTGGAGGAGGAGCTACCGACCATCCAATCTCGATTGAGGATGATCGCCCTGCCAAGCAAGTCTACGCCAATCGCGTCAGTCAACTCTGGGGGCAGATACGCACGATCATCATGGCAGGGCGTATGCGCGGCCTAGATGACCAGACAAGCAGGGAGCTATGCGCTCGTATCTACACGCTGAAGAACGAGAGGATGCTCCTTGAGAGCAAGAAGGATTTGAAGAAGCGCACAAAGGGAAACTCGCCTGACAGGGCAGATGCCTTGGCGTTGCTCGTTGAAGTCATGGTCACGAACTGGGGGCTTGGGAATAGCGTGGGAAGCCTCGCAGACTCCGATGAAGACTGGGATTCCTTTGTGTCGCAGAACACGTTTGATGCCGATTACGAGGGCTGAAAAATTTCTTAAAAAAATGCTTGTGCTGTGGTGAGGGCGTGATAAGGATAAGGGCGAACCAGAGGCAATGGCCTCGCAACCAACAAAAAAACAATGAAAGTAAAGTTCCTTGGGGCCGAATGCGATGTCGTGTTTGGCGAGTACGAGAACGGACGCACCGCGATACGACTCAGATTGCAGACCAGATCCGCATCCTAGAGCTAGAAGTAAGATTACTTTGCGAGAGATTAGATGCCGCAGAGAAGCAGAACCAACACTACAAAAAAGCCATTGAATCACTATGAAACCATTCAGAGTCATGCATGCCTGTAGCAACTGCGGGGCAGAGTTTGAAATCATCGTAGATCCTTTTGAGGAATCTTGCGAACAAAGTGAGTGCGAGTGCGGTCGTGAGATTGCATATGATGATTACGAGGACTACGCAGAATGAACCATGTGGATACTACCTCGCCCATTACACACATCAGCCTTTGTGCAGGATACGGAGGCATTGATATCGGACTTGCAAGAGCAATCCCAGATCTACGCACAATCGCTTTTAGTGAGATCGAAGCCTTCGCCTGTGCGAACTTGGTTAGCAAAATGGAGGCGGGACTCTTGGACTGCGCTCCTATCTGGACGGATCTTAAAACATTCCCTTGGGATGAATTTCTTGGAAAGGTGGACATCATCTCTGGAGGCTTCCCTTGCCAGCCATTCAGTTGTGCAGGAAAGCGAAATGGAGATGAAGATCCCCGCCATCTCTTCCCCTACATTCTGGACGGCATTAGAAGGAGCAGACCTTCCATTGTTTTCCTTGAGAATGTTGAAGGAATCATCTCCTCCAAACTCAATGGAGAAGGATGGAATGATCCAGCAGGAACGCCAGTTTTACTCCATGTCCTCCGAGAGTTGGAAAGAGTGGGTTACAAAGCAACGGCAGGAGTATTTAGCGCGAGTGAAGTCGGCGCACCTCACCAGAGGAAGCGGGTCTTCATCATGGCCCACCGCAAATGCGAGGGATTGGAAGGATGGAGACGCATCTTGCAACCAGAGAGCCTTGAATGCCGGTCATCAAAACACTCTAGCGAGGGCGGCAACTTGCTGGTCAACTCCATCAACAATGTCGGGAGCTATGTATGCAGAGAGCAATGCTCACAAAAGGAACAGTCCATCATTAGCAACGCAAGCAACTTGGCCTACCCCTTGTGTAGCGGAAGCGGAGAAGATCAGCAACCGACCGAATTACGGACAGCTTGGATTGAGCAATCATCCAGAAGTTCACGGGTATCAAGTGAATCGACCCAAAGGAGAGAAGTCACGATCTGGCCTAGCCGACCAGGGCAACCGCAATACGAGTGGGAGCCGCCAAGGGTCGTGGGCAACGCCAATGGCGTGGAAAGAAGGGGAGCAACCAACATTCCGAGGAGTCAGGGAGAGCGGTCAACCGATTCAATCCGACTTGAGAGCGCAAGTGAAACAAACATGGGCAACTCCCAACGCATTCGACTGGAATCAACCAGAGACAAGGGAGCAATGGGAAAAGAGAGCGGCAACCCAAGCACAGAAGGGAGTGAACTTGCATCTGCCATTGAAGAGTCAAGTTACCCCAGAATCGCTGAATGCAAAGCTGAACCCTCGTTGGGTGGAAACCTTAATGGGACTTCCAATTGGATGGGTCATGCCGAGTTGTATGTCTCCTGTGACAATCGAACTGATGAACTCCGACTCCTTGGAAATGGAGTAGTACCTGACACAGCAACAATAGCATTTAAAACTCTCATAGGACAATTAACCAACAACAAAACACAAAAATGAACTCAGTAAAACTAGACCGACACAAAGAGCATCAGAAGTATCACTTGTCCGATGGAACGCAAGTCCCTGGAGGATCTACGATCAGCAAGATCGGAGACGATGCAGGGGCATTGATCCATTGGGCTTGGAAACTAGGTTGCGAGGGCAAGAACTACCGAGACGTGAGTAAGGAGGCTTGCGACATTGGTACGCTGGCTCACTTTTATGTTGAGGCATTCTTGAATGGATTTGTCGCAGACCTGTCTGACTACACGCAGGAAGAGAGAGAGAAGGCTCTTGTGTGCTACCACAAGTTTTTGGAATGGTGGGAGACGCAAGACCTTGAGGTAGTTGCCACGGAGATTCAGCTTGTGAATGAGCAATATCGCTACGGAGGAACGATTGACCTTATCGCCAAGCGCAAGAATGGGGATCACGTTCTCCTCGACTTCAAGACCAGTAAGAAAATCTCGGAGAGCTACTGGAGGCAATGCGCGGGTTATGCCCAGCTATACAATGTGGTTACTCCTTTCCATCACATTCAAGAACACGCGATTGTCCGTATCGGCAAGGAAGAGGAGGGAGATTTTGAGGTGGTGTGGCGAGAAGACCTTTCAAAGGAATGGAATGTATTCCAAAAGCAAGTGGATCTCTATTGGGCGATGAAGGCCGCGAAGCCAGAACCAAAGCCTCGTGGGAGGAAGAAGAAATGAAAACCGACTTCAATAAAATAGAGGCGATAGATTCTCTCAATTATGCTTTGTCTCTTATTCCTAAACAAGAAAGGTATGCCATCGTTTGCCATATGATTTTAGGATTCACATTAGAAGAGATCGGAAAAACCCTTGGTTTAAGTAGATGCAGGATTATGCAAATTGAGGCTAGAGGAATGCGAAGGTTGCGGCATCCAGAGCGGCTTAAATATGTGCAGGAAGCATTGGAGGCAATATCGTGAGCCTACCAGCCAACCTAGACGCAGAGAGAGCATTCCTTTCCTCTGCCCTTCAGAATCCCTCCATACTCGACATACACGCCGATCACCTCAAGCCCGCGCTCTTCCACCACCCTGCCCATAAAACGCTGTTTAAGGGGCTTTTAGAGCTATGGAAGGCTGGGTCTGGCGTTGACCTTGTGACTATATCCGAGTGGCTAGAGAAGCATCACGAAATGGAAAATTGCGGTGGCCCTGCCGAGGTTGCCGCTATATACTCGTTTGTTCCAACCTCTCAACTCCATGAGGAATACTTTACAACGATCCGCTACTACCATACTGCCCGACTCGCTATTGCAGGGGCAGAGCGCATTATTGACTCAGCAAGGAATCCTGTGGTGAACGGGGAACTCTCCGAGACTGTGCAGAAGGCTCTTGTATCCATTGCGGCTGAAGCTGAGTCGGGCACGAAGATTGAGTCTATTGGGGAGGCGGCGACTCGTCGAGTCAATGAATATGAGGAGATGGTCAAGAATAAAGGGAAGCTCATGGGACTCACCTATGGCTTCCCTGCTCTTGACGAGCATACTGGAGGCATGAGGCCAGGCCAACTGATCGTATTGGGCGCACCAACCAAGGGGGGAAAAACTGCCCTTGCCCTCAACATCGCCCAACGAACTGCTGACGCTGGGAACCCTGTGGGCATTTTCAGTCTGGAAATGGGGGCTGGTGAATTGATCGATAGGATGGTGGCATCTGTGACTGGAACTGACATCAGCATTTTAACAAAATCCCCTACAAGGCAAGAGATGGACAAGGTTACTTTTGGGGTATCTCAAGTTGCAAAACTCCCAATCTGGATCAGGGATGAGTCATCAATCAATCCTCTGCAAATCATGGCGGCGGCGCGGCGAATGGTGGCAACGCATGGAGTCAAGCTGATTGTCTTTGACTATATCCAACTTGCCATGCCGACCAATGCCAAGGAGTCTAGGGAGCGTCAGGTGGCAGAAGTGAGTCGATGCCTCAAGCTCGTAGCTAAGGAGTTAGGCATCACGATTATAGGATTGTGCCAACTCAACAGGAATGGAACGGCCCGTGAGTCTGACGCAATCCAGCACGACTGCGACCTTTTCTATGTCATCCGCTACCAAGAGCAGGATGAGAAAAAGACCCTTCAGCACGATGAGCAGGGATATTTCCTTGACATTCGATTAGCAAGAAATTGTAGTAGAACCTCTTTCCCGTTATCATTCGAGCCGCAATATCTGCGGTTTGTGGAACGGGAGATCAACACCAAAACGAAATGAACGAAAAGAAATACGACAATAGGAACAGCTTTGTATTGTTCCCAAAGCACAACGCAAACCCCAAGGCTCCCACCCATACAGGAACCTACACGGACGGAGAAAATAAAGAGTGGGAGATCAGCGCATGGACGAAGACCAGCAAGAACGGAGGCGAGTTTTTTACTGGAAAAATCAGCGAGAAGCGCGAGCGCAAGGCTTTCACTCCTCACGACAAGGCGAAGGGCAATGCATACCAGCCTCAAGACGAGGATATTGATTTTTAATATGGAAAAGAAATTCTCCAAGAAAATCAAGAACCCCAAGACGGGGCGAGAGAAGACTGTGAAGTATGGTCAGAAGGGGTCAACCATTAAGCCTGGAACTCCTAAAGCCGATGCTTATTGCGCCCGATCAAACAAGATTAAGGGAGATTGGAGGAAAGATCCGAACTCTCCGAACAACCTTTCTCGCAAGAAATGGCATTGTAGCGGAAGCAAGTCTCGCAAGAGCTAAAATTTGCGGAGATCCGCATGAGAGGGAGGGGCTAGTCCCCTCCCTCTTCCTTTAGAAGCCCATTCTATCAGCCTGTAGAGGCGATGAAATTTTCTGTTGACGAATTTTGAAAATCTGAAAGACTCTGATTCAGAGCATACAACCATGCTCTACAAAAAAATGAAAAACACACGCTCGGTCATCAACCAAATCAAGCCCCTGCTTTACAATGCTGTGAAGCAAAGTGATCGTCACGGACTAGAAGAAATCCGAATCTCCACGGCACGAGCTAGGGAAATCCTCCACCTTGCTACTGCCGCCGACAAGGAGTTGGAGGACGATCCTCTTCCCCGTCACTTCGCCCACCTCGACAATAAGCTGGGATCTGCCACATGGGAAGAATTCTTTGGCTTTGAGGCCCATTCCCACAAGGTCGCAAAATGATTATCCTTGTTCTATCCTGCGGCATTGCCGCATTGCTACTATGCGCTGGGCTAGGGGCATACCTCATTGCCGAGGCCGTGAGGCGCAAGACCGAACGCTCTATCGCCGTGTTTTATCGGGACAAGCCCCTTGAATGCACGATGATGCTAAATCAAATCTCGCTCAAGGAAACCAAACGAGAGATTGCTCTCCAGAAGCAAGCTATGGGGGAAGAATAATGGACGAGACCATAAACAACCTACGGGCCGAAATCGACTGGATTCTCCGCACATTGGCAGAATGCAGGAAGCTCAACAGCCTTGGAAAAACACTTCAATTAGACGAAGAAATCAACAAAATTCTGAAAGCATATAACCGCTAAACTAACCCACACACACCACAATGAAACTACAACCAAAACACACCAACCCAAGTCAGGAAGAACAAATTCGCCGCTATCTCTGTAGCGGTAAAAAGCTAACTGCAATCGAAGCATTAAACCGCTTCAGTTGCTTCCGTTTAGCCGCAAGAATCGCTTCGCTCCGCAAGCGCGGATACCGAATCAAGTCAGAAATCAAAACCAATAAGCAGGGCAAGCGGTTTGCTTGCTACTTCTTCCCACTCCTACAGAAAGTTAAATAATATGATCATCAACGACAACCCTATTGAATTCCAGTTCCCGATCCGCGCAGATGCCGACCGCATCATTGACAAGAACGGCCTAGAAATCTGCTCCATCTCGCCCCTCTGCTCACCAGAGGAGGCGATTCGTTGGGCAAAGTTCCTAGCTGGTTCTTATCAAGCCTACGCATTTCTTGACGGAATTAAACAGCTTCTTGCGGCAGGGAGCGACCACGATGCTTCCACCCATGAGGAGGGGGCGCATTGCGTAGTTTGCGACATTGACGAGTTTCTTACTGCCACCATCAACGAGCCTAAAAAGCCTAGTGTCATTTTAACATGACAAAATGCTCATCATACAGAGCAATTTGTTAAAAAAACGTATGCATATTTTTAACACATGAACACCGACACCAACAACGAGGTCGCAAGGAGGCCCGATGAGTGAAAGAAGTGATCTAACGCCCCGAATGAGGGAGATGCAACGCCGCATTGACGCATCCTCTCCTAACAAGACAAAAGCCCCCTCAAAAGCCTACGCTGTCGGGTGGGACAGGATATTCAAAAAGCCGCATAAAATCAAATGAGCCTAAAGAGAAACCATGACCATTGGAACAAGTTTAAGCACGTTGAGACTCGCCGAAGTGATGAGGATTATGAGGACTATTTACGGAGGTTAAGTAGCACCGTGAGCGCGGCATGTGAAAGATTTTTCGTGTCGCGTGGGATGACATCTGGAAGTGTGGACAGAAGGAGTAGGCAATGGGAAAAAAGCACCATGAAATGCCCTGGTGGATGGTGTTCGTGACGAGTAGTTTACTATCGGGTCGTGACGAGTAGCGGCCCGGTGATTTGCTACGCTGTCGGGTCTATTCGTGAAGAGTAAATCGCCGCACGAAATAAGGCGGGAGGGGAATTGATCCTCTCCCGCCTTTTCCGTTCTTATGCTTTCATCCTCTCCCGCTTCATCACTTTCATAGTTTCTTCCCTTAATCTCCATAAAGGGAGGTTTTTAATCAGTCCCGCCGTGTCAGTCTCAACGATCCCAAACTCATTAAGATAGGCGATCAGGTCACGCTTCTTGAGCTTGCAGAATGCGCCGCAATCCCTGCAATTCGTGATTTGTTCTTTTGTCATGGCTTCAAAAATGATCGGGCATTCATTAGATCAGGCTCCAACTCTCGCCAAGGCATCCATCTTTCGGGCATGGAGAAGGAGAAGGGCAACGGGGGTCATGCTTTCTCCCCCGTTGCCTTGGTGATTGCGGCGGCGGTTAATTAAGCGATTGCTGTTTCAAGTGTGCAATATGTTCCTATCAGTTGGTCTTTCATTTCATGGTCATGCTCGAAAAGCTCATCAAGGTCGCATATGGCAAACTGGATTGCTGTTGTCAGTCTTTCAATCAATGCGGCGGCATCGTCGCAAGCATCGGCGGCGGTTCTATCTCCGAAAACTTCTTCTGGACAATCATTGTGTTGCTCGTAATCGTTAAGCATACAAGCGGCGGCGTTTAGTCTGGTGATGATGTCTGGCGAGTGTGTTGTCATTTTCTTTTTTATGTAGTGCCGAGAATCCCTTGGCAGGATCAGGAGGTTTTCCCCTGACTTCTCCCCCCTCATGCAAGGGGGGGGGGGTGTCAATGGATCACTTGGCGAAAAAAGCCTTTACTTGGTTGGGCAAAAGGTAATCATGCCGCCGCAAAAATGCTTTTTTGGCTTGTTTGCAAGTTTCGCTCCATGTTGTTGAGCATTCATATTGCAAGCATCTATTCAAGGACACTAAATAAATATCAATTTTTTTATATTGTTTCATATTTTTCAATTTTTAATGGTTAGATTTAGAGAACCGCCAGCGTCAGCCAGAATGCGGTTAGAATGAGCAGGAATGCCAAGCCTTCAAAGGCGAGGGAAAGTATGTTTTTCATGGTTAGTTTATGCAGTAGGCGTAGAAAGTTCCTTCCTCTGTTTTTAGCTCGACTTCCTCCCCATCATATAATGAAAGGAAGTGACCCCGACCATCGGCAGAGACGGCACAAGCTACAAAGTCATCCCACTTGCCAGTTCTGCTAATCAGCTTAACCAAGGCATCGTTGCAGTTCTCACATTCCTTTTCTTGCCAAGCCTGAAAAACTTCTTCCAGCTCATGTGGGAGGTTGCACATTTCAAGGATGAACGAGGGGCGAAAAGCCCATGCGCTCTGTTTAATGTTTTCGGATACGGCTTCTTGTGCGTCGGCATCTGACCCGATGGCCCACTCTTCACGACCATAAGAGAATGAGTCCAGTCCGTAGAAGTTATGCTTGCAGGGTTCAATCTCTGACCATTCGCAACCGATATGCGCGGCAAGGGCTTTTTCCATTGCTTGTTTTATCGTGTTTGTTTCCATATTTTTTGTTGTATGTTTTTTGTATCGGCGGGAGGTGATTCCCCCGCCTGCTCGCAACCTACCTTTTTACCCTTCTCCGTCAATCAATTATTTTTTCACCCTCCCGAAAATATCTCTTGACTTGCCCATGCTATCAGCTTCCAAACCCCATTTGTCTTACAGAAAAAAATCCATCTCTCCGACTCATTCAACAATCACCCATGCCCCATTTCCAGCACTTGTCATGCTCTGTAAGACACGCCATTTTCTCCCCCTATGCCTACCCTTTGCGATCAAAGAAAACGCGTTATAGGGCATCCTCGAAGCGTGTTATCTTGATGTTATGGACAATGTTGGTAGATTGTGACAATCTGTCACCCTTGTAACAGATAACCATGCCAGCGACAAAATATGATTGGGAGGCCATTGAACTCCACTACAACACAACGGGACGCGACTTCGCCGCCACTTCAAAAGCGATGGGCGTGCCTAAAAACACTCTGATTGTCCGCGCTACTCGCAAAAAATGGAGGACGCCTGGTAACGCATTGCGCAAGATCGAGGAGGGGCGGGAAGAGATGAAGGAGATGGTTCCCCATCTTGTCACTATGGATGCCGTAGATGCTGTTAAGGCTACTATCGAGGAACAGCGTGATCAATTCATCGGCGGAATCTCTCATGGTCTTTCCAGAGCCGCCGAAGAGATAGGCCGCATGGATGCTGGATCAATCATCTCCAACTCCCGTGACATTCATAACCTGGTCTCTTCTGGGAAAATAGTGTACGGACTAGGCAACGATAATACTTCAGCTTCCGTGTCAATTAACCTCTTGAGCCTGGATGCAAGCACATTAGCTGGTAGAGTTAGCGTGAAGGCTACAGAGTAGATCAGAGATAACTCTCTATAACTTCAGATAATGATCAATAGTAAATAGAAGGGATCAGGTCTAAAATAAAAAAGAATTGTTTGTTAGGATAGGAGGGGTGACGGGCACCCCTCCAGGGGTAAAAAGTTTCGTGGTCGTGTTTGCGAGAAAACCCCTTCTAAAATTTTCCATAAAATCCCCAAGTGACAAATAATTATTGTTTTCGCTTGTGTCCTTTTGGAAAGGATAGTTTCTATTGAATGTGTCCTTTTGGGAAGGACAGAAACTTTACTTTCTCTTCTTTGTGTAGGATGGAGAGTGTGCTTTCCCGTAGAGGGATTGTTCTCTGATTTGATCTGGTAGTGATTGGGAGAAGATGCGGAGACGCAGGGAGTATTCTGGGTCTAGTTTTCCTGCTAGGATACCGCATTCTAGTCCTTGTTTTAGGAGACGGGTTGCTTCGTTGTAGATGGCTTGTTGTTGGATGGAGTATGGGTTTTTCATTTGATCTAATTGAGCTCGGCTGGCTTGGGGCCGCCGCGCTTGATGATTTGATTGTTTACCTAGCAAAGCACTCCGTGGGAAGACATAGCAAGCCCCTTGGGGCTTTGGTGTCTTAAGTCAAAGCGGTTCCAAGGGAGCTTCCGCACTTTCGACCCCTCGCTATTTCCTTCAGGTCGTTGCACCTTCCTCTATGGAGAGGTGGTTTGCAAGTGTTGCGTAAGACAAAGATTAAGGCATGGCTGGGCTACCATCCACGAGGTATAACGATTTGCAGGGGAGCCAGAGGCATCCTGTCGTTGAACAGACTCCCGCAAGGGAGAGTTATTAAATAGCACTTGCCAGATGAGTTGTCAAGTGGTATAAAAAGCAAAGAGGAAGGGAGTGTAGTGGCTCCGATCCTCTTTTAACCTCAACCCATAATTGAACTATGAGTGAAGCTGAAAACAATGTAGGAGATGCCAGGGATTCTGGCAATAAGAGATTTTTGAACGGGGATGTGAATCCCGATAACAAGGATTTGGTTTGTTGGGGGTATAGGGGGGATGATCCTTGGTGGGTGGATTGGTCTACTTATTGGAGGATGGCAAAGAGGCACAAGGGGGTTGTTCGCCAGAAGAGAAGGAAGGACGGGGTTGTTAAAAGGGGGATTCTATGAAACGTCTCACGGCAAGGCAGGAGATGTATCGTCAATACCTCCAGTCTGAAGGATGGAAAAAGAAGAGGTTGGAGGCTATAAGTTATTATGGTCAAAAATGCAATCGATGTGGAGAATTTGGGAATGATGTGCATCATAAAACTTATAAAAGAATAGGGGATGAGTTGTTATCTGATTTGGAGGTATTGTGCAGGGAATGCCATCAAGTTCATCATGCTGTTGAAAGAATAGGTAGAAAAAAGCGAACAAAGAAAAAAGGAATCCACGTTAAGGCCATTTATGCATACCTATCAGAAGATCAGAAAAAGATTCTTTCTGAAAAATTAAAAGATGATCTTTATATACTGCTTTTGAGGGATGGGAAAAAGTGCGATAAAATAAGAAAAAGGGCCGTGGATATTCTAGGAGTTGATTACTGGTATGGAATGCCTAAGAAAGAATTGTCCAAAAGAAACCCAATCAAAAGTGGCTGTAGCCCCAAAAATTATCGCCCATCAATCAACTATTGATTCATTGCCAATGTGAGAAAAACAAGGCAGTATTTTTAGAATGCAAGTAGATATTTTTATCCGTAGTTGGCATGGGGATTTTAATTGGCTTGAGTATTGCTTGAGGTCAATCAAGAAGTATGCTCATGGATTTGGTAAAGTTCATATCTGTATCCCGTCAGATGATATTACAATGCTACCTGCTGGTAGCGAGGAGGTGCATTTGGTTAATCGTTGGAGCGATGATTATATCGGGCAACAGAACGACAAGCTCCATTGCGATATGTATTGCAATGCTCCCTATGTCCTCTGTATGGACTCTGATTGCATCCTTACTAGGGATTTAAGGCCAGAGGATTTGTTTATGGAGGGGAATCCCATTTGGTTGTATGAGGCTGTTCCTCACAATCAATCTCCTTGGTATCCCATTACGGAGGAGGCATTGGGTTGGATGCCAGAGTTTGAGTTTATGAGGCGGCATCCCTTTGTGTTTTCTCGATCTGCTCTCAAGGACTTCCGATCCTTCATGTTTAACAAGCATGGGGAGAGCTTGAGCAACTGGTTGAAGAAGAGGCCCAAGGGGAGGTTTAGTGAGTTCAATGCTTTTGGAGCATGGGCTTATAGGAATTACCACGAGCATTTTGCTTGGATGACTCCCGAAGAGGTTCCTTGTTATGTGATGCAGAAGTGGAGTTGGGGTGGGTTGAATGATGAGATTAAGAAAGAATTTGAGGCATTGCTTGCATAATAACCTCCCTTCGGATAGAAGTGAGGGAGCATGGCAAGAAAGAGCAAACCTAACCCAGAGAAGGGGCCGACGGAGCCTATCGGTGCTGTTGAGGCAATGCTTCGCATCCGTCATTTAGTTGCTGAATTTTTTGACCATGCGATTATTTTGGTGAGTAGGGAAGAGCAGGGAGAGACTAGGTTTCTCCATACTGAGATCGGAAATAAGTTCGCAGTCAGGGGAATGATGGATGTGTTTGTGGATCAATATATGGAGGATAGCATTGAGGATGCCTCGCCCAAAGAGGATGAGGATGACGATAAAGGCGAGGATTGGAAAAAAGAAATAGCATAATCATTGACTTACCTAAGTTTAGTAAGGTAGTTTCTAACAGATTATGGCTTTCACTTTCGCTCAAGCTAAGGCTCTTTTGGCCCCGTTTATTTCTTCTGGGGGGACAAGCGACCCTGCCGTTGGGACTGCCATCAATTTTGTGAACGAGAAGTTCATCAACTCTGGGCAATGGAAGGGCAATCGTTTCATTTATTCCTTCACGGTTAGCCAAGATGCCAATGGCAATAACTACTTTGACACGGTGCCAGGGATCGAGTCGGTGATGAAGGTGATCGCCATTGACCCCAATTACAACCAAGGAGAGATCGGCGATGTGATGCCTGATTGGTTCCCTTGGGATGATGGAGGTCTGGGATGGCTTCCTCCCAACTATGTGGGGGATCTGGAGATCGTGCGTCAAGGCAACACCCCTGCTTATGCCCTCCCCTCTGGAGATGGGGCTGGCAACTTTACCGCCGACACGCAGAGATATAGGGTGCTTGGGAAGGTTCCTGAGAACCGCACAATGTATTGTATTGTGAGGAGAGGGTATGTGCCTCTGGTGAGCGACACAGACTTGCTTATTCCTTCCAGCAGGAATGCCTATCGGTATGGAGTGATGGCGTATAATTACGAGAGCGTCAATGAGTTGGAGAGGGCGCAAGTATATTGGGATCAGGCTTTTTCATCTTTGAATGATGTGACTAATAACTTTGAGGATGGAGAGTTGGCTCAGATTCAAATTCAAACCAAGGCATTTGCCCCCGGCATCATGCAGAACCTAGTGTAATTATGGCTGACACAAATCCATTTGATTCCTTTTATTCTTCGCCTCAATCACCAATTTCTTTGCAAGCTGGATTGTTTGAAAGTCAACCAGCCCTATCCACTACTGATTATTTTAAGAATTTCCTATCCAATCAGGAATCCTTTATCCCATCTTCCTCAAGGGCCATGCAAGCTGGGCCTTTGAATCCAGCAGAAAACTACGCGCAGTCTGGGGAGAGGGAGAGCAATCTTCATCAAGATGCCCATGCCGCCGTTATGAGTTTGCTAAATAAATCTTACCAGCCCGCTGAATCTGCGATTGGTAAAATTCAATCCTTGAAGCAAGCGGCCCGTCCATACACGGTAGAGAAGGGATTGGGTGGAGAGATTACAAAGGTGGTTCCTTTGCAGAGACCAGGTGAAAGGGAAGCTGGAACAAGTGAAGCTCAAAGAACGGCTTTTGGAGAGCAATCATTCCCCACGGGAGGTAAAAAAGTGGTTTCTGAAACAGGAGAATCTGGCCCACAAGAATCAGAACAATCAAAGGCAAATAGGGCGGCATTCCTTCAATCAAAACAACAGCAAGGGCTAAATGTAGTTGCTGAAACCAAAGCGGCAAGAGAAGCGGCTGGATTTGATCCAGAGGCAGGCGTTTGGTCGCCTAAAGATCAAGGCATTCCCGGCACTTACGAAACAAAAAATGTTGATATCAAACAAACAGCTTTGAATAAATCAATAAATCAAGCATATGCTGGAAACTCATATGCGGCAAATTTGTATGGCAAAGCATATCAAGGGATGCCGACTAAAGGAAAAACAATTTTTGGAGAACATGGCTATGCTCAATCTTATCCAGCAAGTCAATCTGGCTCAGTAAATTCAAGAGCTTTTACTAAAGCATTCACAGAGTCTGAATTAAAAAAAGCCAAACAACAACAAGCATAACATGGCTCACGAAGAAACACCCGTAAGGTATTCAAGCATTGCTGGGTCTGTGGGTTATCCCACTCAATATGCGAAAGCCCTTGAGTCTCAAGCATTGCAGGAGCATTATGCGGATAGGGATAGGCAACAGATGATGGACGAGTTTGCCATGCAAAAGGAGCAACGCGCCGAGCAAGGGCGTGATTTTCTTTATCGACTTGCGATTCAAAAAGGACAAAGGGAGCAGGAGCGTCTTGATCTTCAAGAAAAGAGACAAGCCGTGAGGGAAAATTATTATGATCTTCGTCAAAAAAAACAAGATGAGCTTAATGATAAATTTGAAGAAATAGGAACCGCCCTTAGTCTTATCAATCCTTTGCATAAAGAAGCAAGCAAGGATCTTCAGAAAATTCAGCAAAGTGGTACATTCAAAATGCTTTTAGCCCATCCTCAAACACGGGTGGCAGTCAATGACATGTTTAAGGATCAGGCCGATCAAGTAAGGGCGATTAGGAAAGACATTACTGATACTGCTGACAAGCAATATGGGATTAAAAACTTTAATCCTGATAATGTGAAGGCTACTGAATCTGGAGAATACGATTATACTCATTTTCATGGCACTCAACTCTCTAGCATGGCAAAAGCATTAGATGAGAAAACTAGGGCTGAATATGAGTCTGCTCCAGAAAAGCCTGGATATACCAAGTATGAAGAAAGGGATGAATTTGGTCGTCCTGTGGCAAAGTTTGTAAAAACAGGAGATGTAAATAAACCAAAACTAGAAGAACAACGGATTCAAAGAGGTGATCAACTTCAAGCATTGGGTGCAATACAAGCATTGCGTCAGGAGTTTACTCAAACTCTTGGAGGGTTTAAGCAAAAGGATCTTGAGAACCCAACTGCATATTTAGATGAGAATGGAAAACCTACAAAAGATCCATCTAATGCGGCAGTTGCAATTTGGAAAGCAAAAGGCAAAGAAGTTGCAAGAATGCCAGAGAATGAGCGCAAGGTTAGAATTGAAAAGATTGGCAACATCTCCTCTTCCATTGAGGATTATTCAAAGATGGCTCTCCCATCTTCCTTGACCCAATCTAACTCTAAAGCTAAAACTTCTACTCAACAACCATACGAAGGAATGCGTGTTATACAAGAAGGACAAACGTATGAATATCGTAATGGAAATTACACTCCAGTTGAGTAATGCCATTTGACCCTAACAAGCCATTTCAAGTTATTGAGGTTCAGAAGTCATCAAAGACATTTGATCCATCCAAGCCATTTGAAGTAATATCACAAAAAGGAGGTGAACAAGACAATGAAGATCAAATCCAAAATCAGCCACAAGCCAACATGGAAGGCGATGCACGACGAGCGTCCTACCAACAAGAGCCGCCTGTCGGAACTGAAGAAGGGGCCGAGCGTGGTAGCCAAGCACAACTTCAACCATACGGGAGCAAGCGTGTGCGGAATGACAACTCCAGTCAGCGGCAAGGGAACGGCGATTCCGTTCAACTAATCGGAGACGAAGTTACCAAAGGAGGTGAGTTAGATGCCAAGCAAGAAGATGCCAAAACAGAAGATGGATATGTCCCCCAAGTCAGGCAAGAAGATGGGCAAGGGGTACGAGGCCAAAAAGATGCGCGGAAGCAAACGCAAGTAAAGGATGAGACGAGTGGGGTTCAACCCCCCCCTCAAGGATTCTTGGAAGAAATCAAAACTCCAGAAGGAAGGAAGGCGGCTATTGCAAGTGCGCTTGAAGAAGGCATCCCTATGGCATTGGGATCTGTCGCCGCAGGAATTGTTTCCCCAGCCGTTACTGCCGCCGCAGTTCCTTTTACTGGCCCTGCCGCTCCTCTAGTTGGAATTGGAGCAGGAGCAACCACATTCCTAGCCACTCAAGAACTGGCTAAAAAGATTCTTGTTAAGCCCGTAGAGGGACTTCTTGGAATCAAGGAAGATATTGAAGCCGCTCAAGCCGCCGCACCAACAGCAACCAAGTATGGAGGCTATGCTGGCATGGCTCCATTTGCCATTGAATCTGCCGCAGGGTTCTTAAAGACTGGTGCAGAAGCCGCCGCTGGAGCGGCAGAGGGAGCGGCTGTTAAGGAAGTTGCTAAAGCCGTTGGGAAGAAAGCCGCATCTGGATTGGCTGGAGGCGTTGCCTTTGAACCTATCCGCTATGGATTTGAAGCCGCAGAGCAAGGTGTTGGACTTACAGATGAAGCTCCGAAGCCGATTACTGGAGAGTCATTGCTGGAATCTGGCATGATGGGAATGGTTCTTGGTGGCAAGGTTGAGAAAGAAGTCGCCAAGAATGAGACTGGAAAGAACGAAATCAAATCTGCTGGACTTCCAGAAACGGCAGAGGTGGCAAGTCAGGTTAAACCAGATACCACCATTGAAGCAGAAGGAAAGGCTGAAGAAGCTACTGCAAAGATGGAGCAAGAAAGGAAACCACAAGAAGTAAGGGTTGGCGCGGCGGCATGGAAGAATGACCGCACGGGAGCCATCTACCACGGAGAGGATCATGAATCCGCTCTTGAGGCCGCTCGTAGGGATGCTCAAGACCCAGAAAACAAAGACAAGGTGGCTGTGGGTGATCTTCCAAAGGTTGATACTAGCAAACCAGAAAACCGCGAGACCCCTGACTTTGGATTCATCACCAATGATGGTGAGTTTATGTCTAGGGAGGAGGCACAGAAGTTTGCAGAGCAATCTGGACAATTTAAGGGCAAGCAGACTGATCGACCCGTAATGCACTCTAATGAGGTGCAGTTGGACTTCTACGAGAAGAAAGCTCCCAAGCCAGAGGGTGCGGCTAGGCAGTTGCCAGGAGCCGCAACCAAAGCAGAATTCACGGAATCTAGGTTGTCTGATTCAGTCAGAGCTATTGAGAATGCCGAAAAAGCAAAAGGCCGTCCCTTGGATGTGAATAATGAGGGAGATAAGAGGGCGTGGATGGAAGAGATTAACAAGCAGTTTGATCGCGGGACATTCTCGCTTGATCAACTCAATTCTCTTTGGAATCAAGCACATGAGGCTTATCGGATTCGCAATGCCGCTGGGAAAACTATTCCAATTGAGCAAGCGGTAAAGCAGATTGGGGGAGAGCGCATTCAGAGTCAGCGTAAGATTGCCGCAGATAATGAGGCCATCAACAAACGCAGGGAGGCTAGGGGAGATGCCCCGCTTCTACCGGGTCGTGAGATCACAGATCTTGGTGCATGGCAGGAAGCCGCAAAGAACATTGCAGAAGACCCCCAATATCTTTCAAGACTTACTACTGAACTTAAAGAAGGGAAGAGGGCGGCAACCGCTGAAGAGAGCCTTGCACTACTTCAGCATCGCGGGGAGATTGGAAACCGCATTGACGAGATTTCAGAGGAAAGAAATAAAGAAACTGACCCTGCAAAGATCGAAGCAATTGATAAAAGACTTGAAAAAGAATACAACGATCTGCGTGATGCCGAACAAGTTTATCGCAATGTGGGAACGGAAGTATCTGCCGCATTGAGGATTAGACGCATTCAAGCCGCCGCTGACTTCTCGCTCCCACGAATTATTGCAAGGCAGGAGAAGGCCAAGGGACGCAAGCTAACCAAGGAAGAACTGCGTAGCGTTAAGGCAGATGTTGATAAGGTAAAGAAAGTTACTGACGAACTTACTGGACTCAATAAAGAAAGGATTGAGAAGCGTCAAGATGCGGATATTGAAGCAGAGACAAAGCCCGCAGGAAAGAAGTCAAAACTTACTACTGAAGAAGAGATTAAGAAATTTACTGCAAAGCTAGAATCGGCAAAAGACAATCCGCAGAAACTTTCACGCACCATGAAGGACTTGGCTAGAGCCATTGCTCGTCAGAGACTTGAATTTACGAAAGCCAAATTAGGAAGGGATTTAACAGAAGATGAGGAGAAACAAGTCACAAAGCCCCGTGATCTTTCTCAAGCCACTCACGACATTGCAGTAAAATCATTGGGAAATGATTGGACTCTTAAAGATACGCGCGATGCTATTTCTGGGTATGGTATTTACACAAACCCTGATAATAGCGCATTGAACCTTGCAATCAATCGACTCTCTGGAGAGAACAGAAACATTGGAAAGATTGAAGATATTATCCAAGGTCTTGCCCCCAAGAAGACAGGGAAGCAGAGGGTAAAGCCAGATGCAGGAGAGAGGGCTTTGGCTAAACGAGTTAATGCTCTTGCTCGTAAATTTGGGATTAAGGTTAAAGATCCAGAATCTCAACTTGCTGGAGCATTGGAATCTTCAAAAACTCGCGCAAAGAATTTAATTGAAGAGCTTGAGGAAATTTATCTAAAAGGCCGTCCTTTAACAGAAGAAACCAAGGCAGAGATTGCCAAGGAAGATCCAGAGCTTGCCAATTTGAAAGGCGAGATCCTTGGATTGCGTCAGCTTATTGAGGATACCTATGGCAAGCGAGAGATACCGATTGAGCAGAAGGTGAAGTCCCTTGAGAAGATTTACGACAATCTTATCAAGCGATATGAGAAGGAGATTGCCTCTGGTGAGGTGTATAAGACCACTAGCAAGGGAGA
>Ga0114963_10000891_pt1 | contig 20466 bp, 34 predicted proteins | sample C_131016_EF_Meta_FD_87019 | JGI IMG/M metagenome (GOLD analysis project Ga0114963, IMG submission 87019) | Freshwater microbial communities from Lake Croche, Canada to study carbon cycling - C_131016_EF_MetaG | ecosystem: Environmental > Aquatic > Freshwater > Lake | place: Lake Croche, Canada...
GCTCCGCACTCGATTTGGGTACTGAGTGCTCCGCACTCGATTTGGGTACTGAGTGCTCCGCACTCGATTTGGGTACTGAGTGCTCCGCACTCGATTTGGGTACTGAGTGCTCCGCACTCGATTACTTGCTCCTGCAAATTGATTAGTTTCCAAGAGGAATTGCGTACATGGGTTCATTTCCGAGTTTGTAATCAGCCGCTGTGTTGACAGCAATCTGGAAATCGCAGAAACCTCCGGGTGTGAGGTCCTTTGTGTAGTATCCACAACCTTTACCAGTGGTAACGTCGCACTTATTTCCTGGGGTGCACTTGAGATCATAACCAAGTTTATCACTTTGGAAAAGACTGTCAAATTTACTGTCTGATATGTTGGTGGTTACTGGAAATCCTGTAATGTACCCACTGGTGTTTCGGAAAACAAAAATGAGAATAAGGACGGCAACAATAATAAAAAGGTGAGAACTGCGAAACTTCATTTAGTATCAGCTAATATTTTTTTATAGTGCGTTAAAGACTTTATAATCATTTCCTATTAGAGATATATGGACTCTGACATAATTCTCGAACGGACTCCCAATACACAAGTATTAAAACTAGACGCGGATGAACAGGCTTTGATGAATGAGATTGAGATTACAACCAAACCGGCTGCACCTAAGCGTCGCCCAGTTCCTCAGCCGGTACGGCGTCAAGAGCCCCAGCCTGAGATGGATGCATTTACAAATCCTGGAAAAAGAACCAACTTTGCCCCTCCTCCGATGCAATATATGGATGAAGAAAGTGAAGATGGTGAAGAGGAGTTTGCGGGACACGGTGGTGGTTACGCTGGAGGTGGACATGATATGAGTGGAGCGCCAGAAGAAGTACCTTCTCCTGGATACACAAGTATCGATGATGAAAAGGCTGACTTGCTCAACAAATTGGCTCGTCTGGAGAAAAAGGGTCTCAACGTGAATAAGAAGCTGACGGCATATTCTGACATTTCAGAGATTCGCACAGAATACAAGCGTCTCATTTACGGAATTGAGGCTGAACAATCCATAAAGTTTTCAAGAAGAATGCTCATTGCGTGTGTGACTGGTATCGAGTTTTTGAACAAGAGGTACAATCCATTCGATGTCATGCTTGAAGGCTGGTCTGAGAGTGTAATGGAAAATGTTGACGATTATGATGGTGTCTTTGAAGAACTCTACACCAAGTACCGAACAAAGATGAGTGTTGCACCAGAGATTAAACTCATAATGATGCTCGGAGGAAGTGGTATGATGTTTCACCTGACACACAGCATGTTTAAAACGGCTATTCCAAACATGAATGACGTTATGAAACAGAATCCCGATCTTATAAAGAATATGATGCAGGCTGTTCAGAATACACAGCGTAACAATGGTCCTCGCGAGGATACAACATCAAGACCAATGGCATCACCAGTGGTAAGAGGAGGAGGTGACGGAACCAGTGCAAGACGCGAAATGCAGGGACCAGGGTTGGATATTTCGAGTCTCATGGGTGGAATTATGATGCCCCCTCCTCCTCCTATGAATACAAAGCCTCTTGAAACTGTACAGGAGGTTCAGTTTGAGGAGACTAATGATGATGACATGTCTGATATTGTTTCTGTTTCAGGCGAGTCATTTGGCGGAGATCTCAAAGAAGTTAAAGTATCTGCAGCAAAAAAGAAGGGTGGTCGCAAGAAGAAGACGACCGAAGTTTCTCTGTAAAAAAAGTGTATGCACATACTAAATGATTGCATATTATACATTAGAAGACGATCCGCCTCCAAAGAAAGAAGTCCAACTGCCACCACTTCCAAAAAGTGCATTTTCAGGTGAGACTACAGAGTGCAACTATGTCGTAATGGCTTTTGTAATTGGAGTTCTTTTTTTAGCATTTACAGATTCAATGAGGCGTTAATAAACATTTTCCTTTGAATTCATTTACAACAGTTGCTTCGGGAGGTCCTGAATCAATAATAAAACCACCTTCACGATAAACCCTTCTTCTTTTTTGATACATTGAAAAAAGAAGAGACCATTGATCGAGTATGTCATATATGTGAGGGTCATTTTTCTTACCACCAGTCTCTCGGAGTATCCTTCCAATTGATTGTTTTATATCAGATTTCGGTGTTGCAAGTATTACCGTGTCAAGTGTCGGAATATCGAGCCCTTCATGAGCCTGACTAAACGTTCCAAATATAATCCGTTTTTTACTAGTTTCCAACAAGTCTGATTCCTTCATACCACCCATATAAAGTCCCGAATTATCTGGAAATTGTGACTGTAAAAACTGACAGTGTAAACGTCTATCACTGAGAACAAGAATTTGACGATTACTCTCAGTTGTAATTTTTCTAATTAAATCAACAAGCAACTTGTTACGTTCCGAGTGTTCAACTAGATCGGTAATCATTTGCACCAGAGACACTTTTCCAGTTTTATTACACGGTGGTGGGTCTCTGAACAATGGACACATAAATTCAATCGGAAACACTTGGACTTGTTTCTGATTCTCTCGTTCAACACTAAAAAATGTTGGTCCCAAAAACCAATGAAGAACTTTTGTGAGACCATCCTTTCTATCTGGTGTAGCGGATAAACCAAACGCGTGTTTGGGGCACACCTTAAAAAGTGATTGTGAAAATACTCGTGCACACACGTGATGCGCTTCGTCTACAAATACAGTTCCAATTGTTTCAAATTGGTCAAAAGAGTACTCTTTGAGGGATAGACTCTGTAACATTGCAATGACAAAGTCGCAATCGACTTGTATACGTTCCTGTTGAACAATACCTATCGTCGCACCTGGACAAAATTGCTGAATTCGTTCCCTCCACTGATTTGCTAAAAATTCCTTGTGCACTACAATCATAGTTCTTAGACCCAAACGCGCGGCGATTGCGAGAGCGACGGTTGTTTTCCCGTATCCGCAAGGTAATGAAAGTACCCCCGACCCGGCTTCAATCGCTCTCCGAAGAGCCTCATTTTGGAAAGTCTCGTCACGAAGCCGTCCATTAAACGAAAATACAACTCTGACAGGCTCCGGGCGGCGATCTTCAAAAGATGAACCGAACTTTTCAATTCCGTAGAATCTGGGTACGCAAATGTTTCGTTTTGTCTCCTTGAAAACCTTGAATGGAGGAGGTGGAAATCCGAATTCATTGTTTATTATAGGTCTAACGGTGAGTTCTTTTTTAATGTTTTTTATTTCTGGTTCTTCAACTGGTACCAAGAACCCTGTTCGTGACAACACTTTCATATAATAATAATGTTTACAAACCTTAAATGGATGAACAATTTAAAACTTTACGACGAGTTTTCAACAAGTTGAAGTCTCGATGGGTAACATCGGGTGATATGGCTGCGTCAATTCATGCCAAGTACCTTGGGTTACCATTTAGAACACCGATACAGTTTGATTTTATAATTGGTAACCATAATAGATATAAATTTGAGATTGCGTTAATAAATCTTGGGTATGAATTGATACCAACAAAATCTGGGAGACGAAATCTTCGTTTTGAAAAACGTGGGAGTGTTCCAGTACAATTACATTTATCAGAAACTTCACCATCAAGTGTATCATACAACATTAAAACACCCATTCAAAAACTTGAGTATCTAACAAATGTTCAAAATCTTATAAATTATAAAAATAAATTGCGTACGCACGTCAACTTTCTTATTCGAAATATAAATGTCAACTAATATAAATGGCATCCAAGTTACTTTCAGCACTTTTGCATTCGCGCACACAGGCTCACGTGTTTCACTGGCGAACCAAGTCGTTTGCGGCTCATAAAGCGCTTCAGGCTTATTATGAGGGAATTGTTCCTTTGTTTGACGAATATGCAGAGGGTTACCAGGGACGGTACGGACTCATTTCTGGTTACACATCAGGACCACTGGACCAGAATCCTATGAAGGCTCGTGCGTATTTTCAGCGACTCTTGAAAATTGTTGACGCGACAAAAAATAAAGATTCATACCTGAAAAATATTTTAGACACAATTCGTCAACTTGTGTACCAGACTTTGTACCTTCTCACACTTGACCGGGGGATGAACATGATGAGTTCTAATAGGGTGAGTGCTACGCACTCGAACTCGAACTCGCACTCGAACAAGACTCCATCTTCCACGAAGGTCCGCCAAAATCTCCCGAAACCCACCAACCGCAATAAGTAAGGTCAACTTTTACATTATCACCTTTTACCAATTCTTGAATAGTTTTTCCTGAATATTTACACATGACTCGATTGTATCGAAAAGGTACTTTTACTTTGAGTACATTACCTTGGAGTGGATCAATAAGTTTTAACACTTCACGAGACATTTTTACATGTGCAAATTTTACAGTTTGAACCGTTTGTGCGTCAAGTTCGAGGGTTATGTACTTTTTATTATCCCCAAACATTGGTTCTGCAACTAAACATGTTATTTTCATTTATTTGAACCGAATGCATAATGTTTAATTAGACCAAATGCAAGTATAAAAGCAAGAATTAAAATACCTCCTATTATGAATTTCCATTTATTCTTTGTAATGAAATCAAGAAAATTTTGAGGACCTTGTTGAACTCCCGCGACTATTGCTGGAAGAACATTCCACCAGTGATACTCAAAATAAATATATCTATAATCTGGGCACGTGTGTGTAGGTTCAAATGTACTACATAAATTAGATAGACCTGTTGGTGCACCAGGTGCACCTGGGCATAAACACGCCGCTTTTAGAGCGTCACTTGAACCATCACCGCATTCTAATTTTATTTGGGTATGTTTTGAAAAATTCACTTCATCACATTCATCCATTCCTTTTGCAATTTCTTCTAAAAAATCTTTTGTTTTTTTTAGTGTAAATAGTAAACCAAGACCAGTAAATACGTTAGGCAAAAGAGCTAATAAAGCTTTTAAAAGCTGTTTTTTACCTGGGCTTGTTTCTATATCAAAAGCATCTTGTACTTTTTTAATTGCTTTATCAATTATAGATCTATTTTCTGGAGTATCCTCCACAGGTGGTTTATCTGGAGGTGTTCCATCTTGTTTAGGAACTCCATCACCTATATCTATAATTCCAAGTGTTGCACCTTTTATAAATTCACGAAAATAAGCCCTGACTTTAGTTGCATTACGTGCTCCAGCAGCTCCAGCTGTAGTGTTATCACCTTCAACTGAAAATGCCATAGGATCGTTTGGAGGGGCACCATCTGGCGTTTCAAACTCACCAGCTGCTGCAGATGCTTTTATATTGCCGTCACGAAATTGTACAAAAGCATCTCCTATAGCTTTGTCTTCTGGTGTGTATGTTTCACCGGAAACAGGATATGTACCATTTTCTACTTCATCTCTAATTTGATTAATTCGTTCCGGTGTAATATTTGGATTGTTTTGAATTGCTTCATTTAATTTAGCTGGATCAGCTGCATTTGCGAGTCCTTCACGTTCTTCTGGAGTTGGTTCGTGTGGTTCGGGCTCTTCTGCTGGCATTTTATTATATTCTGATATAATAAAATGTCATTTTATTCCGGAGAATGCCCAGCTACACAAAGTGATTATGTTGCAAAGGGATTTTTTTCAGTTTTATTACAATCTATCCCATTTATAGGTAGTTCTGTTGACAGTTTAGTTCCAGGACCACCAACAGCTCAGAATAAATTAAGTGATTTACAAAATAATGTTCAAGCGCAGGTAGATGCATGGCAAAAAGAAATTACCGAAACTACACTTAAAAATGTTCAAGAATTGAACGATTTAATTACAACTATTTTAGGTGACCCTGATAACGGTGTTCCTGATTATGCATCTGCAATTTCCATGTACTATTTAGAACCTGTTAAAGAACAAGATATTATAAACACATGCAATATAGCATTTTTAGGTGTTATGTTATCTTTAGTTGTATGGTATCTTTTATCAATAAAAAAATCTTAGTAACAATTAAATAAAAAATGGGTGAAATGTTAGCATTTGCAGCTGGTACTCAATTCATATCTGCTTTAATTTCCGAACCAAAAAAGGAAATGGATGCATATAATAATGCAAAATCTATTTGTGACCAAATTCCAATAGTACAAAAACAAATAGATGATATAAGTGATTTACGAACAAAACTTGCTGGAGCTACTGAAATAGAACAGGATACACTTACTAAAATAGTTGGATTGAATAGTGAAATACAGGCTAGAATTAAATCTGTTCAAATTGAACAAAAACAATTTAGTACAAGATTACTTATAAGTATTGTAGTCAATATAATGATTACAGCTATGCTTGGAATTTTTCTATTTTCATAATGTAAATGAAAAAGTTTATGTGGATGATAGGACTTGTTATAATTATGCTTTTATTTGCATCAACTGGTTTCTACGGCGCATTCAATTTAATGTCAGAGCCTAAATAACCACATTTCAGTTCCTGTTTTCATACAGAACAAGTAATGAAGTAGTATACCTAGAAGAAATGCACAAATAGTTGTCACAACTAAAGGAATTCCTGTAAACTTGGTAACAATTATAGCTAAAATTATAGTACCAATATAATCAACAATTGCCGTGCCTAGAAATCTGTACTTGTGAATACCCGTACCTGGAACTCCAAATATGTACTTGTAGGGACAACTACTCATTTACATGTACATAGAATTATTTTCAGACAATTTATAATCTTGTTTACACATTGTGATCAACTCACCAACATCTTCTAAAATGTTTTCAGACATGAGATGTCGAGTAAAAAACTTTTGAAGAATACAAGGTGTCAATTTTAATTCAGAAACTTTTTCTAGAAACTTTTTCGAATCCTGATTGGGGTAAAATCTCGTAAACATATTGGTAATCTGTTCCTTTTTCATCAAGTCAAATTTGAGGTAATAATCAACACGTCTCTTCATTGCCGTGTCATCCATATTCTTCAAAAAATTTGTCGTCATGAAAATAACAAGACCTGTATTCTTGATGACACCGTCAAGTATATTTAGGACTCCACTGAATGTTATGGTCGACTTGTCCGACTTGCGATCTTGTGAAAACAAAGAATCAATATCTTCGAGGCAAAGTACCGTGTCAATAGGTAATTTAAACAGAGCACGTCGAATACAAGAGTCGCTGATATCCTTGTCTGAAAAATCTATTATCGCAATATTCTTATTCAACTCGGTTGCAATTGTGTAAATAGTACTCGTTTTCCCAGTTCCGGGTAAACCATAAAACATATATGTTCTTGTATGAGGAATGTCAAGCTCCTTGTAACGTTCCTCATGGTTATAAAATGTTTTTAGGTCATTGATAATTTTTTGGTAACTGTCATCTGGGAGATAAATACTCTTGTTTGAACGTTTTGGGGTCTTGTATTCGTCGCACCATCCACCATCCCATGTAAAAACAAGAATTTCATGTTCACATTTTTCAAACTCTTTACACTTTTTATCATATTCTTTTTTCGCGGTTTCAATAAACTCGACTACAACTTCGGTATTACCCTCGATAACAAGCTCATTATAAATTTTTGGTTCGGTCCGGTACTCAATAGCCGCAACTGGTTCACCCTTTGAAACCGGTGTAACTAAAACTGCATTATCAATGGTGACAGGTTCATTAATAATGAGATTGAATTTTGATTCTCCAAATGCAAATAGTTTCGTATGCAAATCACGATTGGGACTCTTATGATATGTGTACCAAGCTACCGCTTCATAATATTGATTACGTTCCTTTTGAATTGTAACCTTCATTTCTTTGTAAACAAGGTTCTTATTTGTTTATATACATATTCTTTACCGTTCCGTAAACAACAAGTTTTTTACCTAGTTTGAAGTTAACCTGGTTGTGGACACCCACTAGCCATCGAGACAGAGACTCTGTGTTCCTCATATTTTTTAGGGACAGTGACTTGACGTTTTTTGCGTATCCTGCGCGGCACGTGGGACACGGTAGGACGTACTTGATCATCTTGAAGAATCTCAGGTACCTCATCTTTGTCTTCATTGTAGGGTGTTCCGGATATGCAAATGTTATTGTGTGGAGGAACTTCCATCCGCTCCGACCCCAGTTCATCATTTGATATGTACTTGGAAAAAAAGTCTACTGCTAGTTTTGAGAGACCAATCAGAATATCATTCTTTTCTTGGAATGTGAGTTTTTGTCCCGATTGTATTCTTGTAAAAATGTAGACTATCAAACGTATGAGTACTTGTATATGGGTGCTAAACATTAAAGATAACACACAAATTAACTTTAATGGATGTGAGTGTGGATACAGAAAATGTTCCAAAAGTACTAGGAAAGGTTCGTGAATTTATAAAAGATCATCTTTTGCCAAGAATTACCAATCTTGAAGAAGAGGTTCGGCTTCTTAGACGAGTAACTTGGCCAATTTGTCAAAATGTGCGAGAACATAATCAACTCGATGATATTGAATTTAAAAGAAAATTTTTGGAAAACCTGGACCCTGACGAGGTTCAATTGCTTCTCAAACTCAAATCGAAAGGTTTACTCGTTGAAGAGTACAACCGACTTAAATTGTCAACAGTGTGGACTAAATATAACTGAAGGTGTAACAATTTACAGAGGTTGTGATAAAACTTTTTGCTGTGAAATTCACCGAACGATTTACATGTCAAGGAGAAGTTAAAAAATAACCAAAACGAACAACTTGTATACTACAAGGTTTACCATTTATAATACCATCAACAACTGGGTACTTTATCTGACAATTATTGCACACGACTGTAGGAAATTTTACAGGAACTCTATGCATGCTTTTACAAACGGGACAAGGATGTGTATCCATTACATTACCCCAATTTAAAATTGGGCCAAAAGTTTTTTTTACAAAAATCCAATTCTGCACAAATACTATACGGATCTTTCAATACTTTTTCAATCTTTTTAATTCCATCTTCAGCAACAACTTTACATTTTGGCTCTTTACAAATTTCGCTAATAATTTCTTGTTCATGTTCACTTAAAAATTGTTCGATATTACAAGCAATTATCATACATGAATCACACTTGTCAATTTTAACAGGTTCAATTACAGGAGTCAAAGTAAAATTAGGTGTCCATGTCCTGGGATTATCTCCAATAACACGAGCATAACCAGCTGAAAACAGATAAAGTAAAACAATAAGATATTTGAACATTTATTATATTGCAAAGAAAATCTTTATATTTTTATAAAATGAGTAGCGATAAACAGTGCTATTATCAGTGTAAACACTTCTATCCTCAACATAGACTTTTTTAATTCATTCTCGTTTTGTGCCTTGTCAACAATGCTGCGACTTATAACCTTTGCCAGACGGTCAATTGTAATAAATACTAGGGCTCCTATAAAAATTTCTCGGATGGTTTTCATTTTATTTTCTATCAATAAATAAAATGAACGACGAACGAAAAGAATCTTGGCTCAAGTGGCTTCCCCTTATTGCAGTTATTCTCGCTATTTTTGCTCTGACATTTCAGGTGACAGTTCTTCATCCATGGCATGAGGAACTTTCGAAACAATTTTCTAAATGCTGCAAGTGTATGAAGTAACCGGAACGCTCAATAAAAAATGTAAAGTATTACTATATGACTTTGTTTAATATATGTTGTATGTCTATTGCTGAAATTTTTGGAAATAGAAATTTTCAGAATTACGCTCAGAGTAGCAAGTACCGAGACTTGTTACTTGGAATTCTTGGGTACATAGGCGTTATGTATTTTCTCATAAAAAGTTTTGGACATGGGAATATGTTATGGGTCAGTACAATGTGGGAAGGTATGATTATTCTTCTATCAGCAAGCTTTGCCTATTTTTACCTTGGTGAAAGATTTCATCATCCTGTACAGTACCTTGGTATAGTTCTTGGTATACTCGCCGTCTTTTGTGTGCACTATGGTGGAAAATTAAAAAACACTTGAAAAATATTCCAAGTGGATAGTATGAATTGGTTTGTAGTATTCCTTATTTTAATACTGGCTCTGGCTGGTATGGGAACCATTTGGTATCTTGGTACCCAAGCATCATGTAAATTACCACCTAAAAACACGTGTACAGGAACTTCTACTACAGGAAGTGGTAGACTCCAAGTTCCATATTGCGCAGATCAAACAAGCAGACCTGAATGCGAAGATCCTGAGACACTGTGTGGAACAATTCCAGCTGATTGTAACGCTCCAAATTGTGATTACACCTCTAAAAAATGGACGTGTTCTACCGGAACACAAATGTGGAGTTGTGTGAACAATACTTGTACAGTTGACCCAAATGGTACATTTTCGAGTCAATCCGATTGCTCAAAAACTTGTCATTCACCTGGCCAGTCATGTGCACTTGTCAGTGGAAATTTACCATATCCAGTCACAGATGGTTCAACTGTGTACACAGACTTTACAAAAGTTCCTGATCAATATGGAACATACACTTATAAAATGATTGGTACAGTACCAGCGTGTCAAATTTCATGCAATTCAACAAAAAGTAAAATGGTAACAGACAAAAGCGGTATTTGGTGCGATCCAATTGATGATGGTACTTCTTGTTCTAGTACACAATTAAAGGATCTAAAACCATTTCCGAATGATCCTTATAAGGGAGTTTACGCAGATGCAAATGCACAATACGTACTTGCTTATATGAATTATAATAACAAAAACCAGTACTGCAAGTTTGATAAGTGTATATCAGGTTACAAAGGTAATCCATGCATCTCTGCAAGTTGCCCCAAAGATCCACTCGTAACACAGTGGGATGATAATTGCAAAGTTGTAACATGTATTAATGGGTATTCACCAAACGCAGACAAATCGTCATGTGTAAAAAATCCTTGTACTTCAACGGATCCTCATTACAAATCACTGGATCCAACTACATGTAACATAACAGAATGTAATAACGGAAGTGATGGAATAACAATTTACACTCCTGATGCATCAGGTTCTAAATGTGTAGCAAGCAGTTGTAATACTGACACAGTATTCACGTACGCAGTTGATATACCATCTAACTCGTGTATAAAATCTGGATGTGTTGCAAATTCTGATCCTCGTAAAAATTATTTAGGTCTTCCTGATTGTAATGCAGACTGTACAGGTGATTCGTGCAAAGCATTTATAGGGGTCGACGCAAATGCCGGATACCCTTTCTCGTGTGACAATGCCGGAAGGTCCTGTACAGTTCATTCCGATGGAACTGGATGGGGAGGGTGTGGAAGTACCCAGTTTCCTCAATATGGTCCAAATGGTACTGGTGGGTGTGCACTCAGTGTATTTGAACAAAGAGCTCGATTTAACGATGGAACTGATACAACATCACCAATGGGTTGTATAACTTGTTTAGGAGGAGCAGCTGGTACAAACTGTAGTCCATGGGAAACTGACCCTACTCAGTGTTCATTTGCAGAAGGTTGTACATATGGACAAGCTAAACATCTAGGAACTCCAACAGATGCAATAAATGAATGTATAAATGAAAATCAAAATAAATATATAGGATATGTTTTTAATAATATTACAACTTTACCAAGTGGTGAACAAGCTAGTTTATATACAAACGATGGTTCTATAAATGGAAATTTAAACGGTGGATATTATAATTGGAAAGGAATGTCACCCGGTTCATTTTCTTTTAATAAAAACAGTGGTACTATAATTGCAGGAAATGATTATCAATGGTGTGATAGTCAACCATTAAGTTTGAGTGGGGTTTTTAATTCAATGACAAATCCACCTAGAAATAGTGGTTCATTAAATGTATCTGCATCAGGTGATTGTGTAAAAATTGCTGGCGAGTACCAAGGTCAAATAGTTATTCAGGCTAATTATTAGTACTTAAAAAATCTTCAAATGACTTGTAGTGACGAAGGAGATCTTTCATAAACCTCTTGTCACTTTTTAACTTTTCATGTGGTTCATTACGAGCCAACCAAATTAAATTCGGAATCGAGTACTTGGTAGCTTTTTGATTTTCATTTGGTTTTCGTGCAGTCACTTTCTTCGATCCAGAGTTCTTCGATCCAGAGTTCAAAGAACTCTGTTCCTTTTCCTCCGACTTTTTTGAAACAACCCGTCGATTAATATAACTCAGAGCTTGAAGAACGGTATCAGCCAAGTCATCCTTCTTTTTAGACGCGACAAAGGTTGGCATCCATCTTTTGTTAACTTCAGACCCTTCGATGAATTCTCGGCACCTGTCGATTGAGACTTGTTTTCTTTGACGGTACCGTGCTTTGCCAGAGCCAGCAACATCAGGGACTTTGTGCCGGGCATCGTATATTATTGTATCCGCCTTTGGATTCTTTATAACAAAATAAGAGTGTAAAAAATTTTCCACCGTCTTCATAGTCTTGTTCATTCCAGGTTGTTTTTCAATGAGTATAGTCGTAGCCGTGAGAACCCATGGTTTTTCATCGAGGTGATCACGGAGGCACGGGAACAAACCGTCTCTGTGTTGAGGAGGAACACCCGAAACATCCCACTGAATAACATTAGAGGTGTTTTCTTCTATGAGACACATTGCCAGATTTTTTATACCTACATCTATACTTAAAAGAACCATTATTAAAGGAGAAGAAAACATTTCCTTTAATGTGGTGTTGGTGGTGCTGTCATCCATTTGAAGGAGAAGCTCTACATTTACCATATAAATATGATGATATGCGAAAAAGGTTTCAAACAATGGGAAATTTTTGTTCTTGGGGGTGTATGAAGGCATTTAACCTCGAACGTAATACTAATAGATGTGGTATAATTGCAGGAAATATAGTTTTATTACACAAGGCTATGTACGGACATGTAAAATCTATAAAATGCGCTCCAAATAGATTCGCACTTAAAGAGTTTGGTGGGACACTTACAATTGAGGAATTCAGAAGTTATGCAACAAATGAAACAAGAGTAATTGTAAATATGCCAGACCAATTATTTAAGATTCAAGATGTTAATATAAAAAAAGAAATAAACACATTACATTCTTCAGTTACCGAAAATCAAAAGTTTAATGAAATTTCACATGCTAATTCTGTCGGTGACACTCTGAAACTAAAACGACCAAAGCCTCTAAAACGCGATGAAAACAATTTAGAAATAACATTGGGAATTACACGGAAAAAGTGATTATCCAACAAAATTTAACCATCTCTTTTGTTTATGAGTCGGTAAACTTTTTGGTACTTGATCTTTTTTACTATGAACCCATTCGTCTCCTGTAAACGCCATCCATTGAATCTGATACTTTTCCAATTCTTTCCTACACAACACACAAGGTATAGATCTACCAAGTATACCATCTTTTCGAGGACGCCACACAACCAGATCTCCATACTTGCGATGGAGCCACTGAGGAAACCTGTAAATAGGAACACCCTTTTTACGTGATTCCTCGAGCATTTGTTTTATGAGCCGACGTTCGGCACAGCAGTGGCAGTCATTAAACACTAGGACCGCCGCGTGCGACTTTGGATTCCTTGCAACCGGTGCTACACATGTAACAAGAAACAAGTGGGTAACTCATTTCGCCTTTTAGTAAATAGTATTTTATTTTTTTATGTACTAATTCACCACCTTGGTCCGCCGTATCTAGCTCTCGGTGGGTCTTGCGGCTTACTCGCGGTACTTGGAGCTTTCAGAATAGTTTTTGGAGCCGGGGGCTGTGGTGTTGAATGTAATGCCCCTGGTTCCCAGGTGAACCTGAGCCAAAGCAGTGTTTCGTCATCCCAATCCATTGTAACTTGATGTTTTATAGTCGGATACAACTTTTGGAAAGCCTCTACAACTTTTGGTATGAGATCCTGACGAACAACCCAAGCCTTGGTCGTTGTACAAGCAAGAGCTTCATCAATGTACTTTTTAATGAGTTCTTCGTCCGTCATTTTAAAAACTTAGAGTTTAAACTCTATCTATATAGTAAGAATGTCACATCCACAGAGAACCAGACCTGTCCCAATTCCTTACAATAAAAAGGTTGAACGTCTCGATAGATCTTTGTATATAAAGCTTGTTGACATACAAGATTATACATATACAGTATATGGAAGCACCGGAAAGTTGTACACAATTACAACAGAAAATGGCTTCAGTTGTAATTGTATAGATTGTAAAAGAAATAAAAATTATTGTAAACACATTTATTTTATATTTTTAAATGTATTTGGTTTTACACCGGATCTTAATCGTACGTACACCGTTGGAGAGCTTCACGCGTTTCATGATTCTTTTTTGAAATCAAGAATTGATTTGAAAGCTCGAAATGAACATGACGATTGTCCTATTTGTTTTGAGCGTAACTCGAGTGAATGCTTTGTGTGTCAAACATGTGAAAATGGATTTCATACATCTTGTATAAAAACCATGTTTAAATTTAGTACCAAGTGTCCCATGTGTCGCAGTCAATTGAAATGAGACTTGAGTTCTGAAATAGCTCTAGAGTTGTATGCAATTTTGGCGTCAAGGCGTTTTACAATCTCGAGCATCTCTTTATCGTTTTTATTTAATTCTTGCATTATACGTATTTCTTGTTGCATTTCTTGATCCTTTGTGAGTCCAGAACCAAAATAGGCGTCATATGTTACAACAAACCCTATTATCGCCGATGAAACGTATAAAATATCAGTTAGATTTCTACGTAATCTAACAGGTTTTGAAACTTTTTGGGGTACATGTTTACATGCAAGTATCTTCATATGTTAACAGGTGCACATTTTTTTAATTGAATACCACCCACAAGTTGAACACTCGTAATGTTTTCGTGGTGGTACTTTAATTCCACCGCTTTTCATAACTTCTAGATAATATGGAGCCTCTTCAATATTGGGACTCTTCATTATAGTATCATTCAGAGTTCCTGTTTTCATTGCATTTTCAAGATTTTCCTCTGTTAAACCATTTTTAACCGCACATTGGTAACAGTCAAAAATGGCAACTGGATTTGTTCCCCCGTACCCAGAAAGACCATAACAACAAACATTTTCAATCGAAGGAAATTGACCAGTTTTGCACGCCTTGTACATTACATACTATGCGTCTATCATTTTTAATTCCGTTTGTATACGATCTTTGAGTACTTGCAACGTAGCCGCCACAGTTGCATCATTTGTGTACGTAACTGTAAGACTATTTATCCCTGTAATAGCTTCATCGAGCCCCCTGAAAAGTTTATTTATAGATATGTCATTGTTATGAGTTTTTGTAACTGCTATAGCATTTTGTACAACACTTTTTATATATGATACAGTTGTTTGTCGATTATCACTATGTATCCATCGTCTCAGAGATGTTAGTACTCCAGTTGATTGAACCTCTAGTGAAAGGTGTCCATTTCTCACACAAACCTTTTGCCCCTCTTTAATCATTGAAATAACTTTTAGAGATGTCAACAAGTGATCAACTATTTCCTCCGAGTCATTCATTACTATTTAGTTTATTTTTTAAATAATTGTAAATTATGCGAGCCTTTTGTTTCGGATAAAAAAGTATTTTTGTTCTAACTTTTAATGGCAACTTACTCTTATTTATCAAAAGTTTTTGAGTTTTTTCTAATAATTCAACATTTGTATTTGCAGGCAATGGTGCAATGTATCTTCTAATTGGTCCCTTGCCATTATTTTTAGACATGTGATTCAAAACATTCTGTACAAGTTCTGGAGTTGTTTTTCTTTTTGTTTTACTATATTTTTCTAAATAATTCCTTTCACTTTTCAAAGTATAATTAAAAGTTTCTGGGTGTTTGCCTACAAGTGTATTATTTTTTCGTCTAAGTGATTCATTTGAAGGATGAGCTGTTGAAACATATGGCCACAAGTTAGACCCGGGTGTGTTCAATGGCTCGCGTTTTTTAGCCCTATTTTCCAGGGTACGTCTACAAGATGCAATCACGTACACACCGGGTCCTATGTTTGATAAGATGTTGGATAATTTTGTTCTAGTTCCTCTTTTTATTGGACCGAGTGTTTCTGCAAACTTTGGTGGTTTGTTGAAATTATTACTATAATGAGTCAATATATACTGTTGAGACGTCAGAGGTAATTTCCGTACATATGCCAGACCACGCGTTCTCTTGTTATCAAAAGTCAGACTCATATCCCTGTAGGTCTGTCCCGGGACATGCGTTCTGTTTTTTATATTTGAAACATAAATATATTTATTTGGAATATTTCCATTTAAAAACTTTTCTAAATTTTTACGAGTTTCAAAAAAATCATGATACACACTTCGAGCCAATGGTACAATGGCGCAGTATCCTGGATTTGTTAAAAACATCAATACTGTATTTTTAGGTACATTTTTAACATTGTTCAACATTGTTCCGTGTGCATTTATTAATCGGGCGCCGTGTTGTTTATAAATATTTTTAATCATACTATTACTAAATAATTAAAAAATAAATGAAAATTACTAATATGGAGGAGATTGTAGAGTCTCTTAGACGAATTGAAAATCGTCTCGATAAAATTGAACAACAAGGTGAAAAAATGTCAAATCATATAAACTTTATTCAAAAAACGTACAATGTTGTACGAGCTCCTTTGAATTATATAAAGAGTAAATTTGACAGGACACAATTGGAGTTACCTCTTCTTGAAAATAATAATGAAGAAGATAAATGATTGATTTAGTTAGTATATCCTTTCTTGTAGGTTTTTTTGGTGACCTTACTTTACAAATTACGAGTCCTCGTCTTGGAGGGCCAACTGGGTGGGGTCTCACTCCATACTTTAAACAACATGGTAGAGCCGAATCATTGTTTATAGCAGGCGGAATGATGGCGTTGTTCTATATTATCTATCTCTATGTTTTCCGTCTTCCACCAAATTACGTGTACCTAGCAGTTTATGGCATTATACTTGATTTATTATTCAGATGGTTTCGTATTTTTCCCAGTCTCGATGGGTACTATGGGTACCTCAACTATTTCTGGTCTGTGTTCTGGGAAGCTTTTTCTATGATTCTACCTCTTCTAGTTAAAGATATTTTAATATAATAAACCAATGATTTCTCGTCTTTTATCAATGTCTATTCGTCGTCATAACAAAGTATCTATATTAATAACTAAAAAACATCCTCATAAAAATAAAACAGTAGGAGTTGAATATTTAAATTTTACAAAACAAATTGAAAATACATTTGTTGAACTTTCTAATGAAATTATAAGTGAATTGGATACGTGTTCTTATGAATATCCAGACGAGTACACGTGTCTCTCAGTTACATCACCTGAAGGGCATGAAATTATTCATGTTGTGCACGAACCAAATTAAAATTTTTAATGCCACATCAAATACTTTTACATAGGGGTAAAACGTTTTTCTTTTGATCAAAAATAATGTTTGTAAACATAAATGAACATTGCAGTTATATTATTAATTTTTTTGATTTCAGCTCTCGGAATATTTGTTATTTATAAAATTCAACAAGGATCTATAGTTTGTTTAAAGTTGGGACAGACGTGTTCCGGTGATATTTCTTGTTGCAAAGGGTACACATGTGATGAAACAAACAAGGTCTGTACAGGGTGTAAACAACAGTCTGATTGCGCAAAAGGGTACAATTGTGAAGTCGATAAATGTGTATTAATACCGGATTCATCAACATGTACAAAAGACGCGGACTGTCCAGTTGATTCATATTGTCCCAATGTCGCAAATTCACAATGCACCAAAAAACCGCCAGACTTTTGTGAAGTTGATGGTGATTGTGTAGATCATTACTGGTGTCGTAATTATGCTTGTGTAACAGTTCCTTCGGGATCTTGTCGATCCGATGACGATTGTGAAAAGTACCAGTATTGTCAAAATGCTCAATGCTTTCAGTCAGCATATCCATGCGGTAATGATGGATCTTGTATTAACCCGGAGGAAACATGTGAAGACGGATATTGCGTAGTTTACTAATGCCCTCCTTCATCTCCTCCATCTGGTGGTGCATCTGGCTTTGTATTACTTGAAGTTGCTTGTGGTTTTATATTTACAGTCGTGTCAAACACTGTATACGCCGCTCTTGCCATGTTCTGGGCATCATGTCCTACATTATCAACTTCTATTAGTTTCCAGTTAAATGGTACTGAAAGTTTAAATGCGACTGACTGCATACTATAATAATAAACTTTTCCTCTCGAGTTTCTAGAAAATCTATTAGAAGAAGAAGAATCCCCCCATATGCTATCATCCATTTGAGGTTTTAAGTTACTTAAAACATCATTATAATTATTTGGATATATAATATCATTAGATTCCCAAAGAGGATAATCTGGGCGATTATCAATAGGTGGGTTAAGACCATAAATTTTATTAACCCACCATGTTTTATGTTCATAATTACCGCCACTAGGTGATGTTGTAGTATTTCTAGGAGCTGGCTGTGGAGAACCATTTATAGAACCAATGGTACCGTTATCATTTTTTCCTAATAAAATTGTAATATTTTTACCAAGAAATGTATTTAAATCAACTTCTAAATCTTTTTCATTTGAAACTATATAATATCCTAGTGAACTTTTAGAACCAGGTGTATATGTTAAAACTAACCCATATGGGTATTTCAATACGTCTTCTACTAAAAAATCAGGACCGCCGTCATCTTTTCCATTCACTCTAAAAGGTTGTGTATAAAACCCAGAGTTTGCGCATACAATTTTATCAAGTCTGTTAGGTACCGCCATTGCAAAACGGTGTAAAAACTGAGCACCTGCAGAGTGTCCCCATGCGTTGTATGTCAACGATGTGTTATTATATTTTGTTTTAATATAATCAAACATAGGCTCGATTAAACTAAATGTCCAGTCTTGTATAGGATTTATTACATTTGTTGTCGGGTCTATATTATTTCCATCTTTTAATACATTACCAGTCGCGTATTTATTTGCACCTGGAAAATTATCAGTTGAAAACTCGGGACAAACAACTATATAACCTGAGCTTGCATCTGTAAACTCTTTCCACCAATTACTATAATCTACCGCATTTCTACTATTTCCATGAAAAACAAAAAGAATTGGCATTTTTGTAATATCTTTATTTCTAGTGAATGTCACCCATAAAGGTATACCCCTAAACATAAATATTGGATCTCCAGAACAGTTCCAACTATATTGTTTAGATGTATTATCATAGACACATTCTACTTTAAGATATGTATCAAGTGTACATGATGTAGGTCCGCATTTAGTAATATCTGCCTGATGTCGTTGGGAACTATATACATATACTACAATTAATATTAATAATATTGCTACAATTGCTATTATAATAATACCAATATTCATTTATAATAATAAAATATAATAAATTTTCTATTCAAGAACATGTTTCTGTAATGACCCCTCATGCTGTGACTTTGTGGTATGAGCGATTTGGATTAAATACAAGAATGGACAATGGGGTACATGCGGGTGTCAAAGTTAAATCAACTCATGAACAACTCCGAGACTCAAACACTTTTTCGCCGACATGGAGACATCCTTTGTGAGAAGTTTTTCAAGATATTCTTCCGAAATTTCGGTACTCTCAAGATACATTCTTCGAAAGTGCTTCATGTACTTTTTATTGTTTCGCATCTCATTCTTGAGATCGCAATACGTTCCTCCAATCGAGTCGCTCATTTGATGAATCATCACGTACGAATTTTTACCCATGGTTCTCTTTGAACCTCCCATGAGTAAAAACGTCGCTGCCGATGCACAAAAACCAAGTGCAATCGTTTCAATTTTTGTACCCTGTGTCGTAAGGAACCGAATATAATCCATACCGGCAAACCCGGCATACATTTCACCGCCACCACTGTTTATACAGAGTTTTATGTTGTCATGTGTAAGAGAAACTTTTTTGAGTAAACGGCACATTGTTCTAACCGTGTACTCACTCACATCACAAAAGAAAAAGACTGTGTTACCTTCTGCGTAAACATCTTCCTCGATTTCTTCTTCGGAAGACATTTTATTAAATTAGTGGCTTTTATTTTTATATTACTTTTTAATTTGAATACATAAGTCCTCCCATTCCATTTTGAATCTTGAGAATGTTATAATTGACTCCATACACCGTGTTTGTAATGTTTCCAGATTGACTCACTATTCGCATAGAATCCAAACGGCTAAAGTTGAGTGTTCCAGTTGGTTGAAATTTGGAAGTGTCCAACCCAAACGAGTACAAAAAGTAAGAGTTCGAACCAGTGCTATTAGTATTTGAAAATGATGTGAAATAATACGACTGAATAGCTGTGTAATTGGGACAAGCAAACCTGTAGTCTCCAATATCAGTTCCGTTAATCTGTAAAATAATTTGATTTGTGTTTGATGTAAGTACTGAAGGTGATGTGGTTGTTCCAGAAGCTGTTGCACACAAGTACTTGACCGGGTGATTGAATACAATGGGCATGGTTGGGTTCAATGCTGGACTCATATACTGAACCTGATTGATAAGAAGTGTATGGGTATTGTCAGCCATCCACTTGCGTTCAGTATCATCAAGATAAATGTACTGAGCGTACACATCCC
>Ga0114963_10000895_pt1 | contig 20426 bp, 19 predicted proteins | sample C_131016_EF_Meta_FD_87019 | JGI IMG/M metagenome (GOLD analysis project Ga0114963, IMG submission 87019) | Freshwater microbial communities from Lake Croche, Canada to study carbon cycling - C_131016_EF_MetaG | ecosystem: Environmental > Aquatic > Freshwater > Lake | place: Lake Croche, Canada...
AAAAAATTTAAAAAATAAATTAACTATAGTTATGATTTCTCATAAAAAAAATAATTTCAGAATTTGCAATAAAGTTTTTGAATTAAATGAAGGACAATTAAAAAGGATTAATATCTATAAAAAATGAATATTTTAGTTACTGGAGCTGCAGGGTTTATTGGATTTTCTCTTATTAACGAATTAGTTAAAAATAAAAATTTAAATATTCTAGGAATTGATAATCTCGATAAATATTATTCAGTAAAATTAAAAAACAAAAGAATTAAAATATTAAAAAAAAATAAAAACTTTGTTTTTAAAAAAATAGACATTACTGACGATGGACTTTTATATAAATTTTTAGTAAATAAAAAATTTGATTTAATTTTTCATTTTGCAGCCCAAGCGGGTGTAAGATATGTCACTGTTAATCCCAATAAATACCTTAAAGATAATATTTTAGGTTTTTTTAATATATTAAAAATTGTTTTGTTGCTTAAGCCAAAAAAATTTTTTTATGCTTCTTCAAGCTCAGTTTATGGAGATACATCTAAATTTCCAACTACAGAATTAATAAAATTAAAGCCAAAAAATATTTATGGCTTAACAAAAAAAATTAATGAAGAAATAATAGATTTGTATTGTAGTAACCCTAAAACTAAATTTATAGGCCTACGTTTTTTCACTGTTTATGGTGAATGGGGAAGACCAGATATGTTGTTAATTAAATTTATGATTGCTTCTTTAAAAAAGAAAATATTTAAAATTCATAATTATGGAAATCATGTTCGAGATTTTACTTATATTGGTGATGTGGTGAATGCTCTAAAAAAATTAATTTATAAAAGACAATCTGCTAAACATGTTATTTTTAATATTTGTTCATCAAAACCTATTCCATTGAAATTTGTAATAGAAAAACTAATTAAATTAACCAATTTTAAGATTATAAAAAAAGTTTCAGCCCAAAAGATTGAGGTATTTAAGACTTTTGGTTCCAATAAGAAATTGTTAAAAATTATTGGTAAATTTAAATTTTATAAATTTGATGAAGGATTAAAAAAAACATACTTATGGTTTATTAATAATAAAAAATATTTAATTAACTGAGAATGTATAAAGAGTAGATCCTTTTTTTTTAAAATTATAATATTGTCCTCCCGTAGATAAAAAGCTTACATATTGTTTCCCTTCAATTGAGAATAGTATTGGCGGAGCGCTACCTGCAGCTTCCATATCAAAGCTCCATAATTCATTACCGGTATCAGTGTCATAGATATAAGCTTTATTATCTTCCGTGCCTGTAGCAAATATTAACCCTGCAGCATTTACTGCTAAACCACCAAAATTTTCTGTTCCTAATTTTTCTAATTTTCCGTTAACTTCTTTGTATCCAAAAGTTGATTTCCAAATGACTTTTCCATTTGTTAAACTAAGTTTTGCTATATATCCATAAGGTGGATTGGATGCGGGAAGTCCATCTGATGTTATAAATTCGTACCAAGCATTGCCGTTTGCCTCTACTGAAATCTCTTTATTTGATAATAATTTATCGTCCCAAAATTTGAAAAGTTGCTTTAATTTTAATAATTCTTCTTTTTCAATATTAAGGACTTGATGTTTATTTAATAAATCTTTATGTGAAGGAAATTTATTTTTTAATTCCGGTAATACAAAATAGCCTACTAAGCTCGGGATATATCTTGTTCTTTTTTCTCCATTTTTAGTGTTTATACCATTTCTAAAAACTCCGTGACATGAACTGCATTTATTTTCATAAATTTTATATGCCGACTGAAGCTCCTTAGGAAATTGCGTTTCTGTCTCAAGAGATATTAAATATGGTCTTATGATATAAGGGACGTTATTTGTTGGTATATACAAGTTCTGATTTATAGGATCGATAGCAGCTCCTTGCCATTCTGCACCTCCATGCAGACCAAAGATTATTAAATCTTTTTCAAAACTTGGTGTTTCAAACCATCCATGCTTAGATTTATCAAAAACTTTTCTAATTTCTTTTTGTTTTTCAATCGAAAGTTTATCAAAATCTTTTTTTGTGTATTCTGTTTTTGAAAAAGGTTCAGGTTTTTTTATATCCATCTGCAACGGGGATGATATTTCGCCAGATGTATCAGATTTTGGTGCTTTTCTAAAATTAATATCAAATAAAGGTTTTCCTGTATTTCTTTCAAGTATGAGAGTGTTGCCTCTTTTACTTACAGCTATTACAGTTTCGTAAATATTATTATTTAATTTAAGGTCATGAATAATTGGGGGGCTTGCTATGTCGTAGTCCCAAAGATCATGGATGGTTTCTTGAAAGCTCCAAATAATTTTTTTTTCTTCAATATTTATAGCTATAATGCTGGAAGTGTTTTTATTAGTGCCAGGTCTGTTGGCCCCATATAAACCTGGTTGAGGATTTCCAGTCGCTACATAAACCATACCTTTTTTATTATCAAAGGCCGCACCAGCCCATGGAGTTCCTGATAAAAAATTTCTTTCTGGGTGTAAAGGAACAGACCATAAAAAATTTCCGGTATATTTGTCAAAAGTCTCTAAGTTTCTGCTGCCGTACGTTAAAGATATTAAATAATCTTTATATATAATTGGAGCAATAACAGTGGCTGAATTAATAAAACCGTTTTTACCAAAATTTTTTATAACCTTTCCATTAGTAGCATCGATTTTATATATTTTGCCGCCAATAGGAAAAAATATTATTTCTTTTTGAATTCTTTCATCATATTCAGCAACAATTCCTCTTCTTGACGGTTGAAAAAGAGCTTGTATTTCCCATATTTTTTTTCCGTTTAATGCATCTAAGGCCACAATTTTCCAATCTGCTGTTACAAAAATTATTTTTTTATTTATATAAATTGGATTAAGCTCAATATTTTGTTTATACTTATTCTTAATTTCGCTACGTTTTATTGACTGGTATTGCCAAACAAGTTTAAGATCTTTTAAATTTTTTTTATTAATAAATTTATTATCATTATATTTAAGATTTAAATTTCCACCATGAGATCTTAACCAGCTATTATACTCAGGCATTCCTATATTTTCTTGATATTTATAACTTAGATTTTTATCATCATAGCCTATTATTCCCTTGATAAATTCAGGCTGTGCTTCAAAAGCTTCATCATTATTTTTATTATCAAGAATTTTTAATAAATGTTTGTCTTCTCCTCTTTTATTCTTATTTTTTTCCCATACTTTTTTAGCAAAATTATAGAACAGCAGTTTCTCTTTTAAGATTATTTTTATATTATTTTTAGTACTCTGCATATTTGCGCAATCAAAAATTTGAGATATGCCTAGATCTATAATTGAATTAAATATATTTGTGGATCTGCATTGCTTGTCTATTGTTAAATTAATTAAGAAATTGGATATTATAAAAATCAGAACAATAATTGGTATAACAATAATTATCTTGATATTTTTTTTAAGATAGTACATTTCTTAAATGTGTTATTATTATAAAAACTAAATTTTTAAATGAGAGTAAAAAAAATAAACAAAAACCAGTATTTTTCATTTATTTTAGTATTTATTATATTGTTAATCATCGTTAAACAAACCTTTTTTTTTAGGAACGCATATTTTGTTACTAAGTTTAATTATAAAGAAAGACTTTTGAAACAGTATGAATTTTGTGGTTACGAGTCTCTGGGCTTTTTAAATTATGTAAGAAACAAATATAATCTTAGTGAAAAAATTCCTATTATAAATTTTGGAAATTCTCCAAATCCAAGTTGGTTTTATTCAGATTTAAAATCCAATTCTGACAATAAAAGAGTTGTTATTTTAAACTATGGTCGGAATCAAAATATTTTTCGTGACTTATATAATGACTACAGTTTGCAAAAATACAAAATATTAGAAAAAATAGACTCTTGTTATTATCTGATTAAAAAATGATAGAGATCTTATATATACTTCTCCATCTATTAGTTATTTCGATTTTTTGTTATCCTTCAAAATATGTAATAATTTTTTTTAAAAATAAAAAATCTAATTTTATTGAAAAGTTAGAGATAGGCGCTGTTATAAATATTTTTTTTTTATTATTAGCTTCTTTCTTTTGGAGAAAAGAAAGTAATTTAATTTTTTATTTTTTATTAATTTTGTTTTTTTTTAATTTATATTCTTTTATTAAAGATTCTTTTCAACTAATTAAAAATAAAAAAACTTCTTTTAATAAAGAGTTTTTAATTTTATTTCTATTAACCTTTATATTTTCAATAAATTTATCAAATAACTTAAAGATAGGTTGGGATGCCCAGAATTATTGGTTGCCAAAAATGATGATATTTATAAATGGTGGTGATATTTTTGATTTACAGAATAGTCCTAGAAGCGAGTATCCTTATCTTGGTTCTTTTATATGGTTTTTTTATACTAAAATTACACACCTTAAATATGAATATTTTGGTAGAATTTTTTATATATATTTATTCTTATTAGCCGTTTTCTCCAATGCTCAATTATTAAGATCTAATTTTATTTCAAAATTCTTAATATCAATTTTAATTGTTTTATTAATTTATCAAGCAGAATTATTTAATGGCTATCAAGAAGTAATTATTTTTTCTTTATCATTTATTTTAGTTAAGAATTTTTATTTAGTAATATCTAATAATAGTAATTTTCAGAATAATATAAAAAATTATAAAATTATTTTTATATTATTTACAAGTTTAATTTGGATAAAAAATGATTCATTAATATTAATAACTATTTTTTTATTTTCTTTTTATTTTGTTGAAAAAATAAAACTTAATATAAAGTTTAAGTTCACAGTAATTATAATCTTAATAATTTTAAGTAAATATCTCATATTTAAATTTTTTAGTCTTCCTAATGTTTTGCAAAAAGGAAATTATGAGTTGCTCAATATAAATAATTTTTTATCTTTTTTATCTGCAGACAGAATGGGATCAATTTTCAAATATTTATTTTTTGGATTGTTTCAAGTCGTTATTTTCCCACTCTCGATATTATGCATATATTTTATTAAAAATAAAAATTTAGTACTTTGTAATTTTTTGACTAGGCAATTTATAATAGCAATTTTTATTATATTTTTTGTATTTCTCTTAACTTCAATACCAATTGATTTTCATCTATATACGGCAATGAGTAGAATAATTTTTCAAGTGAGTTCACTTTTTGTTATCTCAACATTTATTGCATATAAAAATATACTAAAGTAATTTTTTTAATTTACTTAAAAAATTCTTTATTGAAAATTCTCTATCTTTCAATTTTATAATTTTATTTAGTCTCGACATTTTAAGTTTTTTAATTTTAGCCAAACCACTATGTTTGGAACTAAAGTCTAGATCAAATCTATCTTGATTTGAATTGTATATATCTAATAACATTTTAAAAGATTCTTTGTTATTAATCTCTATCCAAAAATTATCCCTGTAGTTCCCTTTGCAATAAGGTATCCAAAAAATATCATCAATTATGAATAGACCGTTTAATTTAAGTTTAGGATAGTAATAATAAAATATTTTTTTAATATGTTGAGCTGTATGTTCTGTATCTAAAAAAATTATATCGAATTTTTTTTTTATAAATCTTTCAATGTTTTTGTAGTTGTCATCTTTACTATGAATAAAAGTCCAATTTTTATGTAAATAGAGATCTTTATAATTTTTAATGTCAACTGATGTTAACTTTCCCTTATTGCTATTAATTAAATTTAAAAAAAATGCTGTTGATATTCCTTTATCAACACCAAATTCTAAAATATTTAAATTTTTAATATTTTTTATATTAGGTAATATGAAGTTATTTAATTTTTCTAAAGTTGTTGTATTTTTAAATTTATCAAGAACTTTTGAAATTTTCATAATTTAATTATTGTTATTTAATATTATTTGTAGTCTAAAGATAACAAATAAATGAAAACTGTAATTTTGTGCGGTGGGTTAGGTACTCGGTTGTCAGAGGAAACAAATAAAATTCCCAAACCTATGGTTAAAATAGGTGATAAACCAATATTATTTCATATCATGAATTATTTTTCCTATTCAAATTATAATGAATTTATTTTATGCGCTGGTTATAAATCTGTTGAAATTAAAAAATACTTTTTAGAATATAATTTAGAAAAACAGAATATCTACCTTGATTTAAAAAAAAAAAAAACGACTATTGAAAAAAAATATTTTCCTAATTGGAAAATTAATATTGTTCAAACTGGAGAGTTGTCTCAAACAGCTGCAAGAATAAAAAAAATAAAAAAATATATTAAAAATGATAATGATTTTTTTATGACCTATGGAGATGGATTAAGTAATGTTGATCTGAAAAAATTATTAAAATTTCATAAAAGTCATGGCAAAATAGCAACTGTTACCGCCTGTCGTCCAATTGCGAGATTTGGGAATATTACTCTTGTTGGGGATAAAGTTTTAAAATTTATAGAAAAGGATCATTTATCAGAAGGTTGGGTTAATGGTGGTTTTTTTGTTCTTAATAAAAAAATATTTGATTACATAGATAATAATGAGCAACGTATTTTTGAGAGAGAGCCCTTAGAGAATCTAGCTAAAGAAGGACAATTAATGGCATATAAACATGAAGGTTTTTGGCATCCAATGGATACTCTAAGAGATAAAAATATTCTTTCAGAACTAACAAAAAAAAATATCGCCCCATGGATAAAAAATTAAAAAAAATTACTTATGGCAAAAATGTATATGGGAAAGAAGAAATATTTGCCGTTAATAAAGTTTTGCGTAAAACAACGCAAATGTCTAAAAATGTTTTTGATTTTGAGACAAAAGTAGCAAAGTTGTTTGGAATGAATTATGGGGTTATGGTTAATTCCGGCAGTTCGGCAATTATTTTAGCTATAAAAATTTTAGGTCTAGAAAGAAATGATGAAGTCATCGTTCCTTGTTTAAATTTTGGAACCGCATTGTCATCATTAATTCTATTTGGTCTGAAACCAGTTCTGGTAGATATAAATATCAATACATTGCAAATAGATGAAAAAAAAATAGTAGAAAAGATTACAAAAAAAACAAAAGCATTAATGATTCCCAATTTAATAGGCAACCTACCAGACTGGAATGCGATTAGTAGGATAGCAAAAAAATATAGACTAAAGATTATAGCAGATTCTGCTGATACTATTGGATGCTTATTTAATAAAAAGCCTTTGGGTAAATATGCGGATTTAATAATCACAAGTTTTTATGGTTCGCATGTTATCAGTTGTGCTGGCAATGGAGGAATGCTTATTCTAAATAAAAAAAATGATTATTTAAAAGCTAAAATTTTAAGGAGTTGGGGAAGACTTTCTTCGATAGCGAAAGATTCGGAGAATATAAAAGAAAGATTAAATATAAAAATTGGTGGATATAATTATGATAGAAAATTTGTTTTTCAGGAATTAGGTTTCAATTTTGAACCTTCGGAAATAGGAGCTGCTTTTGGATTAGAGCAATTAAAGAAATTGAAATTATTTTCTGCGTTAAGAAATAAAAACTACAATCATCATATATTTTTCTTTAAAAATTTTTCTGAATATTTTATTACACCTAAAATTTTTCCCAAAGTTATTACTAATTTTTTAGCTTATCCAATCATTATTAAAGAAAATAAATTTTTTAATCGTAAGCAATTGCAATTGTTTTTAGAAAAAAAAAATATTCAGACTAGGCCGATTTTTAGTGGAAATATTTTGCGGCATCCTGCATTTAAATTTTTAATAAATAAAAATAATAATATAAATAGTTATTATAACGCAGATTATATTATGAGAAATGGGATTTTAGTTGGTTGCCATCAAGGATTAACAAAAAAAGAGATTATTTATGTACATAATAATATTAGAAAATTTTTAAATAAGAATTGTGAAAGATAAATTTAAATACTCAATAATATGTTGTTATTATAACGAGTTCGCTGTTTTAAAAAAAAAGTTAAATCAATTTTTAAATATTGCAAAAAAATTTCCTTTTACTTATGAAATTTTTTTGATTGATAACCATTCTAATGACGGCACTCAACTTTATTTGAGAGCCATAGAAAAAAGAAAATATAAAAATGTAAGAGTCATCTTTAATAAAAAAAATTTAGGTAAAGGCGGCTCTATTAAAAAGGGTTGTAAACTTTCTAAAAGCGAATATTGCGCAATATTTGATATTGATGAATATGCGCCATCGGATTTAGTAAAAGCCAACGAAATATTAAATAAAAATAAAATTGATTTTTTATTAGGTTCAAGAATTTTGTTAAAAAATAGTTTTATTTATAAAATAAATTTAGTAGGTGTTATTTTTTTTTCATATATAATAAATTTTTTATACAAAACTAATATTACTGATTCTGCAGCAGCAATTAAAATATTTAAAAGAGATAAATTTAAAAAACTTAACATCAAAACAACTAGATTTGATTTTGAGTTTGATCTATTGTGTCAATTCGCTAAAAAAAGATATATTATCAAAGAATTTCCTATTAGATATTTTCCTAGAAGTTACGAAGAAGGTAAAAAAATAAGAGTTATTTATGATGGTTTGTATATTTTATATTCGATTATTAAAAATTACTTTATGAAAAAATGAATATTCTTATAACAGGCGGTCTCGGAATACTAGGTAATGATTTAGTAAAATCTCTTTCTAAAAATCATACCCTTTATTTATTGGACAGATTTAGTCATCGTAACAGAAAAAAAATTTATTTGTTTAACTTGAATAAAAAAAAATTTAACTTAATTAACGGCAGTTTTAATTCATTTAAGTGCATTTATGATATTTTAAAAAAAAAAAAAATTCATGTAATATTTCACTTAGGTGCAATCACTCAAGTTATTGATGCTTATAAAAGCCCGATTAAAACTTTTAAAACAAATATTTTAGGCACAATAAATATTTTCGAAGCTGTTAGGTTGATAAATAAAAATATTATAATTATTTACAGTTCTTCTGATAAAGCTTACGGAACTTTGTTAGGAAAGAGCTATAAAGAGAATCATGGCCTAAAGGGGAGATTCCCCTACGATGTTTCTAAGTCCGCATCTGATTTAGTTGCTCAATCTTATAGCAATACTTATGGGCTAAAAGTTGGAATTATAAGATCAGGAAATATTTTTGGTCCAGGTGATTTAAATCTTGATCGTTTAGTTCCCGGAATTATTGTTAATAGCATTAATAATAAGAAAACTATTATCAGATCTAGTGGCAAATTAATTAGAGATTATATTTATGTTAAAGACGTATCTAGGGCTTATGTTTTGTTAATGAACAAAATGCTAAAATCATCAGAAAAATTACATATATATAACATAGGATCCAAATTCAATTTATCATCTATTGTTTTAATAAAAAAAATATTAAAATTACTTAATAAAATTTATTTAAATCCGATTATAAAAAATAACTCTACAATTGAGATTAAAAAACAGAAGCTAGATTATTCAAAAGCAAGAAAACAACTAGGCTGGTATCCAAAGACCAATCTAAATAAAGGTCTATTAGAAACAGTAAAGTGGTACAAAAAAAATATTGATTATTTTAATCATAAATAAAAAAAATTGATATTTAATACATAATTTTTATAATACTTTCATAGTATTTTTGACAATTAGAATTAAAATTAAATCTTTCAATACTTCTGTATGCATCATTAATTTTACTTTGGTTATATTTAAAATCACAAATTAAATTAGCCAGGTAATTGTAATCTTTAATTTTGAATAAAGAACCGTATCGTCCATTTTTTAAAATTTCTTTAGGTCCAGTTGGACAATTAGAGGAGATGATATATTTCTTTAAATAGATCGCTTCTAGCAATACATTCGGTAAACCTTCGTAAAGCGAGGATAGAATAAATATGTCACTTTTTTTAATATAGGGATAAGGATTTTTTTTATATCCAATGCATCTTGCAATTTTATTTAAATGATTTTTTTTTATATATTCATTTAAAGAATTATATTCAGAACCTTTTCCAATTATTAATAATCTTATATCAATTTTGCTTTTTATTAGATTGATAGCCTTTAATATCGTTAATTGATCTTTTTGTTTAGTTAGTCTTCCAACGTTTATAAGATTTAAAGTATCTTTTTTATAAAAATTAATTTTAATTTTTTCTTTGGATTTTTTATTTATTAAATGTGTATCTAGAGGATTATATATACATTCAGAATCAATGTTTAGTTCCTTTTTCATTTGCTGTTTAAAATTTTTGCTATTTACTATTACTAAATCTGCTTTTTTATAAAAAAATTTAAATATTATTTTTTTAATAAAATTTTTATTCCATCCCTGAGGAGCTGTATTTGATCTGACTATAATTTTAATATTAAATAAATTAGCTATAATTAATGCATAAATATTAGCTTGAAATGATAGTATTAAGATTTTTTTGGTAGAGATAATTTTTTTTGTTAGAAGAAATAAACTAATTAATGTTTTAAATCTTCTAGATTTTTTCTCCCAAAAATAATTATTTGGAGCAATATAATTTATATTGTTATTAAATCTTTTTTTTCTGCTACGATCTGCTGTAATTAAGCTAATATTTTTAATTTTTTTTGATAGATAATTAGATATTAAATATAAATTTTTTTCAACACCTCCATCTTCGATTGAAGGTATAAATATTATTAATTCATTTTTAAAATTCATTACAATTTCTAATATTTTAATTATTATCTTTATTAAATATTGTTTTTTGTATAGAACTCAAGAAAATCGCGGGGTGGAGCAGTCTGGTAGCTCGTCAGGCTCATAACCTGAAGGTCCTTGGTTCAAATCCAAGCCCCGCAACCAATTAATTTAATAATCTATACCACATGAAGATTTATTATTGGTCGCCACATACTAGCTATGTAGCAACAATTAAGTCAGTCTTAAACTCTGCTCTAAGTTTAGAGAAGTATGGAAAAAATAATTTTGATGTGTCCATTATAGATGCAAACGGCGAGTGGAAAGATATTGAGTCTAAAAAAATTAAATTTATAAGATTATATAATAAAATTTACATTAAAACGTTTGAAGTACATGGCTATTTAATTAGCAGACTTAGTTATTTATACATATTTTTTTTTAGTTTTTTTCCTTTAAAAAAACTAATTAAAAAAGATAAACCTGAATTTTTTTTTATACAATTAATTTCTTCCTTACCATTAATTTTAATAATCTTATTCAATTTTAATACTAAGTTTATTCTTAGAATATCTGGCTATCCTCAGTTATCTTTTTTTAGAAAGTTTATCTGGAAAATGGCAGCAAAAAAATTATATTTAATTGCTTGTCCAACACAAACAACATTGGAATTTTTAAAAAGTAAAAATATTTTTGATAAAAATAAATTAATTTTATTAGAAGATCCTATTTTTCAAATTAGAGAAATAGTTAATTTAAAACAAGAAAAATTAGATGAGAATTTTGATAAAAATTTTAAATATCTCTTATCAATCGGCAGATTAACCCACCAAAAAAATTTTAGTTTATTAATAAAAGGATTTTATGAAATTAAAAAAATATACAAAGAATATAAATTAATTATTATTGGCAATGGTGAAGAAAAAATTAAATTAGAGAAATTAATTAATCAACTTCAGCTAAATAATGATGTGTTTTTATTAGGGTTTAAAAAAAATATTTTCAATTATATTAACTTTGCTGATTGTTTGATATCCACGGCTTTATGGGAAGATCCTGGCTTTACTTTAGTGGAAGCGGGCATATTAAATAAATTAGTTATATCCTCAGATTGTCACAGCGGACCAGTAGAGCTGTTTAATCAAAATAATGGTTATTTATTCAAAAGTAATTCTAAAGAAGATTTAGTGAAAAAATTTATTGAGTATAAGAATGCAGATTTAAAAGAGAATAAAAGAAAAATGGTCATTACTAAAATAAAATTTAAAAAGTATTCTTTATTTTACCATTTTTTAAAAACTAAAAAATTTTTATTATAATGTTAGCTAGCGTAATAATGCCTTATTATAGAAAGAAGAATTATTTTAAAGAAGCATATTATTCGGCATTAAATCAGAGTATTAAAAATATAGAAATTATAATAATTTATGATGACAGAGATCGTTCTGAATTAAACTTTATAAAAAATATTATTAAAAATAAAAAAAATACTAAATTAATCATTAATAAAAAACAATTGGGAGTTGGTGCTTCTAGAAATGCTGGAATAAGCATAGCAAAAGGAAAGTATATTTGTTTTTTAGATTGTGATGATATCTGGGAAAAAAATAAACTTAGTTATCAGATAAAATTTATGAAGAAGAACTTCTTAGATTTTACTCATACTTCTTATTCTGTAATTAATCAGAGGGGTAGATTTTTATACAGCCTTAAAGCCAAAAAAGAGCTAAACTACGATAATCTAATCTTGTCTTGCGATGTGGCCCTGTCAACAGTTGTAATGAAAAGAGATATTTTTAAACATTATAAATTTACAAAAATTACTACTAAAGAGGATTATTTGTTATGGTTGCAGTTATCAAAAGATAGTGTCAAAATTATTGGAATAGATAAGATATTTACTTATTGGAGGAAAGTTAATAACTCGTTATCAAGCAGTACATCGCAAAAAATTAAAGATGCATTTAAAATTTATCGTATTTATGAAAAAAAATCTTTTGCCATGTCAATAATAAATGTTTTTGTTCTATCTTTATTTGCATTAAATAAAAAAATTAGAATATTCTAATTATGAAAAAAAAAGTTTTAATTACTGGAATTACTGGTCAAGATGGATCTTATCTGGCGGAATTTTTGTTAAAAAAAAATTATATTGTACATGGAATAAAAAGGAAATCTTCCTCTTTTAATACCCAGAGAGTTGATCATATATATGTAGATCCGCATTATAAAACTAATTTTTTTTTGCATTATGCGGATTTAACAGATTCAAATAGTATTTTTAAAATTATCAGCGAAATTCGACCTGATGAAATTTATAATTTAGGAGCACAAAGTCATGTCGGGGTATCCTTTGAAAATCCAGAGTATACAGCGCAAGTTTCTGGTTTAGGAACTTTAAGAATATTAGAGGCGATTCGTTTCTTAAAACTTAAAAAAACTAAATTTTATCAAGCAGGAACGTCAGAGTTATTTGGAAAAATTAATAAGAAGAAAATTTTCGATGAAAATTCTGAATTCAACCCAAGGTCACCATATGGAGCCTCAAAATTATTTGCGCATCATATTACTAAAATCTACAGAGAATCTTATAAAATTTTTGCTTGCAATGGAATTTTATTTAATCATGAAAGCCCAAGAAGAGGAGAAACGTTTGTTACTAGAAAAATTACAAGGTTTTTAACAAGATGGTTTTTCGGTCTAGAAAAAATTTTATACCTTGGAAATATATATGCCATTCGAGACTGGGGTCATGCCAAAGATTATGTTGAAATGCAATGGAAAATTATGCAGCAAAAAAGACCGGATGATTACGTTATTTCGACCGGATCAATATGTAGTGTTAAAGAATTCATTAATAAGTGTTGTAATATTTTAAATATAAGAATTTACTGGTCTGGAAAAAATTTAAATGAACATGGTTATGTTTTTAAAAATAATAAAAAAATTACATTAGTTAGGATTGATAAGACTTATTTTAGACCCCTAGAAGTAGATTTTTTGAGAGGAGATTCTAAAAAAGCTTTTAAAAAATTAAAATTCAAACCTAAATATAATTTAAATAGTTTAATAAAAGAAATGCTAGAAAGTGATCTTTTGTTAGCAAAAAAAGAATCTAAATCTTTGGAATAAAAATATCTAATGAATAAAAATTCCAGAATTTTTATTGCTGGTCATAAAGGATTAGTGGGAAGTGCCGTTTACAGATCGCTTTTAAAAAAAGGGTATAAAAAATTATACGTTGTTTCTAAAAGCAAATTAGATTTGAAGGATTCAAAGAAAGTTGAAATATATTTTAAAAAAAATAGAATTGAATACTTAATTATATGCGCAGCTAGAGCAGGCGGTATTTTAGCGAATAGTCAATATCCAGTAGAATTTTTTAATGAAAATATTTTAATACAGAACAGTCTATTAAATGCTGCTTTAAAATTTAAAATAAAAAGAACAATATTCTTAGGAACTTCATGTATTTACCCTTTCAAGACTAAAACCCCTATTAAAGAAGAGGCTCTACTGACCGGGAATCTTCACCCTTCTAATGAAGGATATGCTATTGCTAAAATAGCAGGAATTCAATTGTGCAAAGCTTTATACAACCAGTATAAATTAGATGTTGTAGCCCTGATGCCAACTAATGTTTACGGATTAAATGATAGGTACTCGGAAGAAATGAGTCATGTTATTCCAGCAATGATTTTAAAATTTATAAAAGCTAAAAAAGCAAATAATAAAAAAGTTGAAATTTGGGGAAATGGAAAGCCAAAAAGAGAATTTATTTTTTCTGATGATTTAGCAGAGGCTATCTACGTAATACTAAAAGTATCTAGAAAAAGTCTTTTTAATTTATGTAATAATAATTTTCCAATTATTAATATTGGAACCGGCGACATTTATTCAATTAATGAATTAGCCAATATAATTAAGATTAAAACTGGTTATAAAGGAAAAATATTTTTTAATAAAAAATATCCAAATGGAGTTATGAAAAAAGATATTGATATTAGTAGAATTAAAAAATTAAATTGGAAACCTAAATTTAACTTAAGCAGTGGACTAGATATAGTCTTAAATGAACTGAGAATTAAAAATTAAATTTGTGCATTCTGTTTTAATTATAGTAGCGTATATTTTATTAATTATTCTATTTAATTTTTTTTTCGTTAAAAAAAAATTCTTAATGGATAGAAAACAGCTAATTCATAAATCTTTTATATCTGCTGATTTAGTCCCAATTAGTGGTGGATTCTTAATTATCACTAATTTATTTTTATTTAATGCCAATTATTTAGCAAATATATTTTTTTCAATGATTTTCTTTCTGGGAGTATGTTCTGATTTGCTAATTATCGAAAATCCTAAAAAAAAAATATTAATTCAATTTTTTATTGTAATTTTTTTTTTACTATTTTTAAAAGTTTCTATTTTCTCAACAAAAATATTTTTTATAGATTTTCTTATCCAAAATAAAATATTTGCAATATTATTCACTACTTTTTGTATGTTGATTTTAATAAATGGCTCTAATTTTTTAGACGGTGTTAATACACTTGTGTGTGGTTATTATATTCTGGTTCTGCTGGTAGTTTTGTATATTGGTCATTATAATAAAATTAATTATAATTTTTTACATTATTATTATTTACTATTAACTCTTCTAGTTATTTTTATTTTTAATTTTTTTTCTAAAACATATTTAGGAGATTCTGGCACCTTTTTATTAAGTTTTGTAATTGGTTACTATTTAATTAACTTATGTAATAATAATTTATCATTAAGCAATTATATCTCTCCAATATTTATTTTGTTGTTGTTGTGGTATCCCGCATTTGAAAATTTATTTTCTATTATTAGAAAGATTTTAAGTAAAAGAAATCCTAGTGAGCCCGATAATTTTCACCTACATCATTTACTATTTTTATTTTTAAAAAAAAAATTTGGGAATAAAAAAATTATTAATAGTTTAACTGGTATTATTATTAATCTTTACAATTTTTTAATATTTTTTATAAGTTCACAGTTTTATAGTAAAACTAATTTTTTATTTATTTTAATTATAATTAACATATTAATTTATACGTTTTGTTATATTTTTTTATACAGAAAAAATAAAAAATTTACTTTAGCTTAGGAAATTTTCTTCAATAAATTCTGATAATTTTACTTTTTATTAAAACTATTTTTTGGAATAGCAAATGTAAGCATTATTGAAAAATTTATCCAAAATATTGTGGCGGTCCACGAAACAAAAAAACTTCCGCTAGGAATTAAAGGTAAGAAAGTTTGTAATACAAACAATATAGAAGCTAAGTGAATTAAATTTTTATCTTTATTATAAATCTTAATATTTTTATAAAGAATAAAAAATATAATATATAAAATAATTAAAGTTCCAATTATCCCATGTTCCGATATTAGCTCTAAATAAATTTGATGCGGATGTGTAGCGCATCTAAGATAAGACCATGTAAAATTCTCGTTAAAATATTCTTCTTTTTTACATTCATTTCTAAAATTCTTATTTCCTACTCCAAAAAAAGGATGAGATTTAAATATTTTAAAAGCAGCATCATAATGAGCTCCATATTGACTGTTCTTAAAAGTTTTAACAATTCCATCTTTTTCTGATGGTTGAATAATTTGACCAATAAATCTTGTTCTTAATCTTTCAGAGATCAAACATGTAATTATAATAGTAAGAATAGTTGCTATGAGAAATAAATTTTTGAATTTAAGTATTTTACTATCACCAAATATAACAAATAAGATTAAACAAAATAAGCCTCTTATAGCATTAGCTCTTTCGCCTGTTATATAAAGTGCTGTAATTAAAACTATTAAGTAAAAATAACATATCATTAAAAATAAGATGGGTTTTTTTTTAGATTCTATTAATAAATAACCAGCGGATAAAAGATAAAATCCTAATATAAAATTTCCTATTTTAAGTTCTTTCCCGAGAAAACTTGCAATTCGAGCTGCATTATATGAGGTAAAACCTAAAATGTTATGATGGTTAAAATATTCAAAAAATACATCAAAACACACAATAATAAGTATAAAAGTCCATAATAAAGATATTAATTTAAAATTTTTATCTTTCTCAAGATAAAATGTAATTGCAAAAATAAATAAAATATATTTTATAAAACCATATGATCGTAGGCTATATTCATTTATTTCATAAGTTGGTGAAAAGAGATGATTTATTATTAAATAAAACCATAGTATTAATAATAATCTAAAATAAAGATTGTTAATTATTAAAAATTTTTTTTGATAAATTAAATTGCAAGCATAAATTATTGCTAACAAAATACATAGCAACTCAGAAACGCCTGAACTAATTAAAAGTCCTATTGGAATTATCGCTATTAAGATAATAGGAATTATTCTTTTATTATAAATGGTATTAAGCATTTTTAAAATACAACTTAATTAAAGCGCACATTATCAAAAACCCATCTTTAATTGCATTAACTTTTTTTATACCAGCGATACGCGGTCTTTCATGAGAGGGAATTGAAGTGTAACTAAATTTATTTTTTTTAATTTTTATAGGTATCTCAACGCATAACCTGAAATCATTATATGCTAGACTAAGATTCTTAAATTTAGTTGTATGACCGGCAACAAAAGTAAATAAAATATCAGATATTTTTATCTTAAAAAAGATTTTTCCAATAAATGAGAATATTTGATTTCCTAAAAAAGTTACAAGTGTATCATCATCACTACTACCTCCTTTTAAATAACGAGAAGCGAATACAAAATGATGTCCTGATCTAATTTTTTTAGTCATTGTATTTAAATCATTTGGGTTAAATGACCCGTCAGCATTAAATATGCAACAATACTTAGTTTTGACATTTTGAATACCCTCTATAATTGCTGAACCATAGCCTTTAGATTTTTGTTTAATTATTTTGCACTTAAATTTTTTTATAGATAATTTTGTTTTATTATCAGTGTTATCAATAATTATTATTTTTCTTACGTTAAATTTTTTAAGTTCTTCAAGAACAGAAGGTAAGGAATCGGACTCATGTTTAGCAGGTATGATCAAAGTTAATTGTTTCATGAATATTTAAGCGTTTTGATATGGTTAAATTTTTTAATTAGATTAATATCTTAATATTATAAAAATATTAAAATAATATTATGTTTATTAATACAATTTTTTTTATATCTTGTTTTTACTTAGTTTTGATATCAGTTCTAGGGTACGGATTTATATTTTTTAAAATTTTTGATATTAATTCTTCTAAGCAAAGCATTGGTATAGTAGGGTTATTGGGTGTTTTTCTTTTAACTTTTATCTCTTATTTCACAAATTTTATATTTGCGCATGATTTTATTCATAATTTATTAGTATTATTTTTAGGATTTATTTTTATTTTTTATTCTTTTTATAAAGACAACTCTTTTAAAAAAGAAACTTTTAAAATTTTATTAATAACTTTATTTTATATTATTGGATTATTTATATCTAAAAATAATGAAGATTTTAGCTATTATCATTTGGCTTCTGTTGCAAATCTTACTGAAAATAAAATTCAGTTTGGATTAGCAAACTACAATAGTGGTTTTGGAACGCAATCTTCAATTTTTTATTTTACTTCTTTGTTATATTTTCCAGTTATCAAATATTATTTATTTAATACTCATAGTTTATTAATTTTAATTTTTTCAAGTTTTATTTTTTTAGATAATTTTTTTTTTAAAAGTGAAGAAAAGAATAATTTCATAAATATTTTATCTTTATTTTTATTTACATTTGTAAATATTGTTTTTTCAAATTTGTCAGGATATGGAACGGATAGAGCGGGCCAAATTGTTATATTTGTAATTTTTATAATTTTTTTTGATATATTATTCAAAAAAAATATTTTAGTAGATAATGTAAAAGTATTTTTAGTATTAATTTTTTATGTAATAACAATTAAGTCATATTTCCTAATATACATACTTTTATTGCTCCTAATGTATTTAGAGATAAAAAAATATTATTCCTATACTATTTTACTAAAAAATTTTTATTTTTTATTTTTTTTATCTTTATATTTGCTTCTGTATTTTTCTGTTAATTTAGCTAATACAGGCTGCATTATCTTTCCTTTAAGAATTACATGTTTTTCTAATTTATTTTGGTCCGTCTCTTTAGATGGTGTTTCAAGTTTAAATCATTGGTTCGAATTATGGTCTAAGGCGGGAGCCACTCCAAATTATGTAGTAGAAAATAAGATTGAATATGTTCAAAATTTTAATTGGGTTAGTAATTGGATTAATAATTATTTTATTGGAAAAGGAACTGATACTTTAGCTGCAATTATTTCAATAATTGTAATTTTTATTTTAATATTTAGTTTTAATAAAAATAAAATAAAAAAAATAAAACTTCCCAAAACTTTTTTTTATTTGTATTCTTTTTTAATTTTATTTTTATTTATTTGGTTTAATAAGCACCCCGATTTGAGATATGGCGGTTATGCAATAATTGTCTTAATATTCTTTATTCCGGCAAGTCTTTATTTATATAAATTTAATATTTTTTCAAAAAAAAATAATTTATTAATTTTTTTCATTATACTCATAATCATTTCTACTTTTAATATTAGAAATTATGTTCGAATAGTTTCAGAATTTAAAAGAAATGATCCATATAAATTTACTAACTTTCCTTTTTTTAGTCAGAAATATTTAGAGGTTTTAACGAACTCGAGATTTGCGGATAAACGTATTGTAATTAAAGGTTACAATTTTTATCTTCCCAATTAAATTTAAGATTTAATAATTATTTTAATAAAAAATGAAATTATTTTTGTCATATAATAATCAAAGCCTAAAAAATCATTTTCTTTCTTTAAGCTTAAGTAGAAGTCATGTTGTTCGTCTCTTCTTAACCAATAATTTTTCGATAAAAAATTTGAATAATTTTTATCAAGATTATTAGAATTCAGACTTTTATAAGTTAAATCTTTATTTATATAATAAATTGCATTTTGTAGATTTGTATAAATGGCAAGCTGTATATCAATAGCCAGATACTTCCATTGAAAAGGATCTGTTTGGATAAAGAATTCATTCAATTTTTTTTTTTTAATACAAATAGCGCTAGTACAAGAAATGCTTGGCCATTTATTAATTAATAACTTATACCAATATTTTTTTTTTAAATAATTAATTTTCATTTTTCGAATTATTTTTTTATTTTTTTCATTAAAAATTAATGGCAAATCCATTACCAAGTCTTTCTTCTTATTTATCTTTGAAATATAATTCATTTTTTCTTTAAAAAAATAATCATCCCCATCCAATAGGTATATGTCCTCCCCCAAAGAGTATTTTAAAGCCAACTTAATTGCATAGAGTTGATTTTGTGTTGGATATGAAAACTTTTCTTTAATATCTATAAATTTTATTTTAGAATTTTGTTTATATTTTTTTCTTATTATATAATTTCTGTTTTTTGATAAATCAGATATTATTATTTTATAATTAAAAAAATTTTGTTTTAAGCATGATTTTAAAGCTCTTTCTAGAAATTCGTTTTGATCTTTAGTATTTATAATAATAGTTGCTAACATAAGTAAGTATTTGTTATGAACTTTTTTACAAATCCTTCTTTATCAATTTAAATATTGCATTTCTAATTTAAAATTGTATATAAGACACGCCTGGTGATTATTGCAAAGGAGTAACACCCGATCCCATTCCGAACTCGGCAGTTAAGCCCTTTAGCGCCAATGGTACTTTGTCTTAAGGCACGGAAGAGTAGGTCGTTGCCAGGCTTTT
>Ga0114963_10000896_pt1 | contig 20422 bp, 18 predicted proteins | sample C_131016_EF_Meta_FD_87019 | JGI IMG/M metagenome (GOLD analysis project Ga0114963, IMG submission 87019) | Freshwater microbial communities from Lake Croche, Canada to study carbon cycling - C_131016_EF_MetaG | ecosystem: Environmental > Aquatic > Freshwater > Lake | place: Lake Croche, Canada...
CAAAAGTTATGTTTTACCAAGTAAACTAACCGCCCAAATTGTGTAGATTGTGAAAATACCCCCAGTAGGATTCGAACCCACGTTTTCAACTCCGCTACCGATAATGGTTCCGAAGACCAACCGGGTTATGAGGGTGTAAATTTGGTGCCGCCCCTGGGATTCCAACCCAGAAAAGAGAATGCTCCTAAGGCATTTGGCTGTTGCAGTTTACCTACTCCAGAGCGGCATTAAAAAAATTTTGGTCCTCTCCCAGAGATTCGAACTCTGAAAAACCACTGGTTTTGAGCCAGCCGACTGTACCGATTTGTCACAAGGTCAGAAGAGGATAAAGTTGTTGGTGGGCATGGAAAGACTTGAACTTTCACAAGATTTCTCTCATAGTAACCTCAATGCTACGCGGCTACCAATTACGCCACATGCCCAAATATTTTTAACAATTGTATCATAATGGTGGCGAGTCTGGGTAACGATCCCAGCGAGCCTTACGGCACCGGTTTTACAGACCGGACTTCCTCCTTAGAAGCATACCCCGCCATTAACTTGGAGCGACTATCGGAACTCGAATCCGAACTTTAATTTCGGCAAAATTATGTGCTACCATTACACCACAGTCGCATTAAACTTGGTAGCAGTGGTCAGATTCCAACTGACACCTACATAGTACCTAACTACGTTCTCTAGCCATTAAGCTACACCGCTAAAATTTGGTACAAGGGGTGAGACTCGAACTCACAGAGCATCTTTCAGCACTCGCTTCCAAAGCGAGACGGCATCCAATTACCGGCTTACCCCTGTTCAAACAAAATCTTGGCTAGGTGAAGGACGTACTTCGTCACCTACTTACGGGCAATCACTACGGAGAGTTTGATTATTTATAACCTTGATTCCACCACACAATCTACACACTATTTAATTTTCAATTTGCAAAAAAAATCCCTCGAAGTTTTTCTTCAAGGGATTTCGTAATACTGTAAGTTTAATACAAGACTACTACGTCCCCATCATGGGGGCGAGTGGTAAATAACCATATGCGTGTAGTCGTTGTGTTTTCATTTTTTTCTCTTTGATATTGTTTTACAGATTTATTTACGTGATTCCTTTTAGAAAAGTTTCAAATAGAGAAATTTTTAAAATTTTAATTTGGAAAATTTTTATTCTACTGGATCATCCCACGAGGTAAAGCCTTTTTCATTTGTTAATTTACCTGCAACACCAAGTTGCATAGAATGAATCATGTCAGGCTTATCAGTGGGAAATAAATTGAACTTTTTAATTAAATGAAAACAAATTTTATTTATGTTCCACTTAATTTTTGTGAACATACTCAATTTTTTCTTTCTAGAGTGAGTAAAATCAACTTGAGAAAATAAAGTATTGAAATGAAAGTTGGAAATATTCTTTTTAATTCTTGAATTTATTTTAAATCTATTATATTGTTTTATGTAATATTTTATAGATTTATTTTCATATTTGATTTCTTTTTTTTCATAATTAGAAAAAGGAGAAATTTTAATAGGCTTTCCGCTACTGGCATAACTTTCAGGGAACTCTTTAAAATTTTGATAATAATAGTCAGTAAGACTTTCAATTTCATTTAAACTTTCATTTTCTTTTTCGTTTATAAATTGCTTAAACAAATGCTCACTTAAACTCATATCAATTAAATCATAATTAGAAAAATTTGATTGTAAGTTATAGGTGTTAATTGTAATTTTTTTGTCTGTACTGTTTATTGTCAGTGGTGCTTGGTAATATTCATCAGGTACATCCATTTCAGAATTATAAGTGCGAACAAAATCAGAAGAAGGTGTTTTTTCTTCAGTACACTCAATAATTTCTGACGGCGAATTGTCATTTTTTTCAACGAGCAACAAAGCGTTTTTAACTAATGAATCTACCAGTTGATTAGATAATTCTTCAAGTGATTCTTCTTTCTTTTTTCTGGCCATGAAAAAATTATACACAATCTAATCTTTTTTGAATTAAATCAAAAATATCAACAATGTGCTTACCATCGTCTGTCACTGTTATTTCATGATAGCCCACTTTAAATTTTTGCAGCATTTCTTTGATTTTATAATCTAAATTCTCTGCTTCTTGTTCTGTTTGTGTTCTTCCGTTTGGGTTGTATGGGTGTGCATCTTTGTTCCTTCTTAGAAGTATATTGAGGTTATCAAACAAATTGAATTGCCTAAGAAGAACATCGTCCATTCCATCAACCCATCCAAATCCTTGATATATATGAGAAAATAACACGGGTGAATCTGTAACAGCCACTTCCACTTGCCCTTCAAGCCTAAATTGCCTATAAAGTTGCTTACCTAAGATATAAGGCTGAAATTTAAGTGTTTTAAAATCTTCACCCCACACTTTATCTTTGGCATATTCTTGAATTAATTCAGCGTTGTAACCATTTGATTTCAAAGCAAAAAATAATCCAGCGGCAGTAGTGCTTTTGCCCGATCCTGGTCCAGCAAAAAGATTTATGTAGAGAGTTTTATTTGTCATAGTAGAATTTTTTTAAGTTAATCTTAGATTTGTGATGTATATTTGGGCGAGGCTGTAAAGGTGATATTCCTTTCATATAATACTTTTGCCAATCTGATCCGTTTGTGTATCCATTTTGTAAATGTTCAGACCTAGAGTTTGTGTATGCTTCATACAAAGAGTTAAATTCAGGGTCATTTTTAATATAATCTACTTCTGGTTCAAACGATTCAACATAATCTAAATTTATCGGAAAGAAAGAAAACATTGGTTCACCTTCTTCAAAAATAACTTCACCTGGTTCATAAAACTTCCAATTAAAAGTGAAAGTGAAAGGCAACCAATGTGTTTCCACTATAGCCTCTAAAGCATGAATATTTTTTTTGAATTGATTAGCTGGGCCTTTAACATAAAGACAAGTGTTTTCACTCGAAGTAACAATAAAATCTACATGAAATGTTAGAATTCCAGAGCCAAATTCACTTCCAGCATATTGAAAAAAAGAATCATTCAGATATTCAATTTTAACACCATCAAAAGAATCGGTGCCGCTCCAAGAAGCTTTTATAGTGGATGGACAAAGACAATCATATGTGATTTGATTAGCAATTGACAAAGGCAAGCATCTATAAGCAAACTTATTTGGTGTAGCATCCATCCAGTCTCTTTTAATTGGTGACTGAATCACTTTGCAGTGAATGTCTTCAAACAAATAATTTAACTTAATGAAATTTGACATAATCAAAAATGTAGATACAAACATTAGCAAGTACGCTGAATCCCATGGCAACGGATACTAATGTTTTTCTCCACATGATTCTTATACGGAAAAAAACAAAAAATCGCTATTGCGCATAGTCTAACTTAGATCTTTACTTAGATCTAATATATTATAAATCCTTATTAGTAAAGGTAACATTTTTTCAAGGTTTCTGTTAATTAAAACTGTAAAACACAAATATGGTAGATTTTAGTAAATTGTTCAGTGCTGCTTCGCTCATTGAAAAGTCTCATCCAAACCTCTCGGAAGAATTAATCAAGGTGGCTCAAAATTTAGAATCTAATTTCGCAATGCAAAATGGTGAAGATCAAAATACGGGATTAAATCCGAATATAGAATCATTTGCCAAGCCTGGACAAAGCCCTGCACAAAGAGAAGTGCATAAGTTAACGATGCAATTAGACGTTCCAGTTGGCACTGACGAATTAGATATTATGAATAATTTACTGCCCATTTTAAAACAATTAGAAGAAAAAGACTATAAATTAAAGGGGTATGCATTCGATGAGCGAACAAGGGGGTAAGCAGCCGCCAAGATTTTCTTTCTCAAAAGACAAAGTGGGAAAATATAATGTAGGTGCTACTGGAATCACTGGAACTTCCGCGAATGTTACAAATCCAGTGGGCAAAGCAACATTTGAAGACGGTAGTTATAATTCATCCGATCTATTACTTGAAAATATTGATAAACTAGGAATGTCCTTGACATATACTCAAAAAGAACAAAATTCTTCCTTGTTTGATGCAGACAAAAACAGTGCAAAGATTTCTATGGAAAGTGAAGATGGTATGGATGATTATATATTTGAAGAAGAAACAGAAGAAGAATTAGCAAACAATCTTGACAAACATTTTGAAACAAAACTATCGGGCTTAAATTTGAAAAATAACAAAATATTAAAAGATAATTTTTGCAGATCATGTGGCAAAAAATTTTTATGCGACGATAGATATTGTGCAAAGTGTGGTAATTATAGAGTGACAGAGGCCGTTGAGTAAAAAACTCTGAATATATTTTATGTGTGGTACACTAATTTTAAGAAAGAGGCATTAAGAAAACATAATCTCCGCATTGATTTTCGTGTGTATCCTGGCTCGGAAGAGGCTTTATTGCCCGATGACCAAATTATTCCTGTCATAAAGTCGCTTTTATCTTCCGCAATCATTAAAGGTCTTGATGTAATCTGTATAGTGTCTAGATTTGGTATTCATTATGGTCAATTAGCTGATCGCATCGCTAAAGAGGCGGGAATGGACATTAAGGTTATTCCAGGTGAAGACTATTATAGCAGTGATAAATTTCAAGCCGTGTTTTTTAATTTAAAACAGGACATTCAGAAAAATTTACCTATCGAAATGGCGATACAACAAGTGAAACAGCAAGAAGGTAAAATTATGGTTTATAACTGTACCAGATCACAGGCAAAATTAATAAATAAGTGGAAAGGCACCCCTCTAGAGCCAGACTTTGTTGAAGTATATAACATTAAATATAAATCGTTTAGAGATTTGGATATTGATGCTAGTTATCCATTAGTAATATCATCATCTTCAAGAACTGGTTCAGAACTTGAGAATGCACCAGTATATACCGAATTACCACGAAAACAATTAATTGACATGGGAGTTATTCAAGAAACAGAAGGAGTGGATTTTAAGCCAAAATATCTAATTTAATCATATGCCAAGACTTTATTGCTCAAAAGAGGATGTAAAAAAATATTTACCACCAAACATTGTTGTGGAGGGCACAAACCCCTCTCCCAATTATAGAAATCCCAATGCGGAATCAGTGATGAACATTGACTTAGACTATTTTGTTGAGCAAGCTTCTGATGAAATTGATGGTGCACTTGCTACGCAATATGATGTGCCTCTTAAAAAAGTTAATTTTGATGGAGAAGTGAGTTATCCCAAGCCCATTCTTGAAATCACTGCTATTCTGGCAGCGGCAAGAATATTTGAACAAAAACTTCAAGGGGCTGATAGACAATATTCAGAGTCAATAAAAGCTAGAACACAATGGGCATATGAGCAAATTTATAAAATTCAAAATGGAGAAATGCGTCTTTATGGAAATAGAAACACCAGGGGAGATCGGTTTGTTAGAGGTACATTGAGAAACGTTCCTAAAAATCCAGCGGTAGATGGAAAGAGCAAGGGTGGTAACGGCTAATGGTAGAAAAAATATATGACACCATTAGGGGTATTTTGTACGATGAGTTCCCTAAAGACTCCACAGGTGTTCCATTTGTTTATGACAGGCAGATCACCAATTGGCTTTTTGGTGATAGAAAAATAATTGCTGCACCTTTAGGCGTGATATTAAGAGGTACACAATCAAATATAAAAGATGTAGGATTTGGGTTAAGGGAAATAGAGTATTCAATTGGTGTCACTTTGTACTCTTCAAACGATGACCAAGAAACATCTGAAAGAGTGGTGCAAGAATCAGCACGGATTGCTCATGCTATTCTTAAAAAGCATAGAAGCATGTGGGTTTGTGACATATGTCCGTTTTGTGGCAAATTTCCTCTCACCCCAATACATTACATTGACATCGGCGTGGTAGCAAGCGCGTCAATCAGCACTAGCACCACACCCAATTCCACTGGTACATTTATTATTTCTGGTACTATAGGTCAAGCGTATTTAAGGACAAGTAAAGGATTGTCTCAAAATATAAACAGAATAGAAATTCTTTCACAAGGTTTAGGAATTTCTTCTACCACTTTGTTTGATCCCACCACTAATACTACTTTGAGTTTAATTTTATCAAAAGGTTCAACTCATGTTGGATACTCGTCAACATTTATGTTGAACTATGCACAAACAATTAAAAGCACCCTAGATACTTATTGGCAAGAGACACACGCCACTGGCTCAATACCTTATTACGACTGGGCTGGCATAGCGTATCAAGGCGTTGTAGCAATGGTTGAAGATTGGAAGGCGGGGATTCAAAGTGCAAGTATCGTGAGTAATTTAGTTTGGAAAACAAACCTTGACAATATAGTTAAAAACAATGTCGATCTTGTTAGATATTTACAAGATATTCAAGTGGGGGACATAAAGCCTTCAGATGATGGAGTGGATACAAGTTTGTTGCACACCGCAGAGTTCACGTTAAAGGCAAAAGAAATTATAAGCGTGAGCGAGTTTGGGCCAAATAATGTAAATGTTAACGCGATATGAATACAGCGCAAAAGTTCTTTCATAATATCATTCACAATAATGCAATCACTTATCAAGTTTTAGATTCAACCATAGGTGATTTAGATAAGAACTCACGGTTGGCGGCTAAGGTGTATGAACAATCAAGTCAAATTTTAGGAAATTCTATCTCACAAAATGAAGATTTATTAAGTGTTTTGATTAGTTCAGCAAATGGTTATCCTATTTTTTATAATCAACAATTTTTGAGTGACAATTCAGATACATTAAAACAATCTTTACAGAATTCATATATGGGTATAGGTTACACTTCGGTATACGCAACTTTCGATATATCCACTCACATTTCTACAAATCTTTTTTCATACAACGCATCAATTTCTTCAAGTTTTATTTCTGCTCAAATTTATAAAGTAACAAACTCATCAATTACAAACACAAGCAGAATAATATGTTCGCAAAGCGATTTATACTTCGACGGATATTTTTTTCGCTCACATCTTTCGGACATTCCTTTAGACATAAGTATTTATGGGCTTGATGGCTTTAATGGCACGAACTACAACTCATCTAATTTAATTAAGTTTGATTTTGCCTGGTCGAGTATTAATTCTATAAATAATTTAATCATTAATTTAAACTATTCAGCCTCGTCGTCAAATTATTACTTTTGTATTTACTGGGGATGCTATGACAGTGCATTTTTATCCACTACACTAATTTCAAACAATTTTGTGTACTCAGGCACTAATAACTTCATCAATAATATAGGCGTAAATACTACCTCGTTGGTGGCAAAATCACTATCTAAACAGTTTTCAAGAAAAAATTTCTGGAACAACAGACTACCATATTCATTAGGATTTTTACAAAGTTCATTTGTTGATAGTAACTATTATCTTTTCACACCAGATAGACTAAATCAAAATTTGTATGACGGCATACCTTCAAGTTATTCCGCACCCGAAAAATATTTAATAAACAGTAGTGTTACATTACAAAGTGTGGCGGCAAATTTAGATCAGTACATTTATTTATTTTTCGATTCTACACCAAGCGGTACTTCGGGTAGCCAAAATGTTTTTTCGAGCGTTAATGGCTATGAAATGTTTACGTCAAAATATGACATTGATTTAGATTCATATTATTATCAAAGAATAAATTATAAAAACGCTCCATTATTTTATATAAAACTTCAAAAAAATCCAGCCAAATCAAATTTGGCAAATTCATTTAACTATGAAGTGATAGATTACAAGCAACTCGCGCCCTCGGCATTTGTCAAAAATTTACAAGACACTAATATATGGGATAATTTTGCCTTTAATGTAAGAAAAAACAAAAATTATTATTCTGATTTGGCAAAGATTATAGTGGACTATCTATCAACATTGGATAATTTTATTGCCACTTTTTTGTTTGGCACCAATTCATCGGATGTGAGTTCATTCTTTCAATCTCAGCAATTAACAATATCACAAAGAACCCTTAAAAATTTTACACAACCCTATGGTTACAATGACATTGACCCATTAAACTTTTCAGAATACGAAGAGAAATCCATTTACAAAGCGACAAATATTGTGCCAAGTAAAGAATTTGTTACATTTACACAAGGTATGTTAAAAACCATTGATAATTATTCACTTCCGGAAAATGTGTCTTTTGAGATTTTTAAACCCTTGTCGGTAGTTTGCAATGGTATTGATCCATATTCACAAGGCACCGGGTTGGCATTTGATTATGCGCTAAATTTAACATTTGAATATCAAAATCAAAACACACTTAACAAAACTCTTTATTTGATGGCCTCAAAATATTTTTTATCTCAAAAAGATTATGAAAATAGAGTGGCTTTAAATCAAGACACAACAGGTTACTATTATTATGTCGATCCTGTCAATACTCAAGACAACACTCAACCTTATAGTGTGTCTAGTATCAATGAATTTTATTTATATGGATATGCTGGACTAATACCTGACTTGAAGGATGGTGTGACAAGACCCATACTAACAAGGCAGTTTTCTCCTCAAGACGGCACAAAATTTACTTATGATCAATATGTGGCATATTTAAAATCACAAAATCCAAATATTACAGACGATCAACTTAACGATAAGATTCAAGAATATCTGGACAATGGAAATCAATTTTACACAATTGACACACAATCACATAACAGCAATTTTACAAAACTTTCTGGCTTGTCTCTCTCAGCGACAAATATGATAAACACATTATATTCTAATAAGTTTTGGAATGATGTATACCCTTCATCACAGACGGGATACAATCCAGGCAATGAAGGTGATAAATTTGGTTTTACAAATCTTTACTCTCAAATAAACTCCGGAATAGCCTCATTAGGCACATCTGTGATTTCAAATATTTCAGTGGGAAATGATTGTAATGTGGTGAAGATCAATGTTCTTGGCTTAGGCGCATCACAGGTGCCTGGAACTTATAAATCCTGGATTCTCCCCCCTCGGGCTTATATTACTACAGAACAAGCGGCTCAAATACAATATAACATTTCAAGCAGTGGATATTTGGATGGAGGATCAATACAAATACTCAACAACGGTTCAGGTTTTAGTTTTGAGTTCCCCTACACCCTTACTGACGTGCCGCTTAATGGCGTGGGAGCATACAATGCTCAAATTTATGCAGTAATGGACAACTGTGCAAAATTCACAGGATTAACCAGTTATCTTAAAACAGGAGCAGGATATGCAATAACAAGTTTTACAATGACATCTGCTCCAAAGTATGGTTATAATGCTGGATTCAAATTTAACCCTTATGCATTGAACATTTTGGGTATAACAAATACTTCAGTGGACATTAATATTTTATTGAATAATTTTTCCACTATGGATTCTTTCATTATTTCCAACGCGGGCCTCAGTGCTGGCGATTTAGAAAATTTAGCAAGTTACACTACGCCTTCAAACAATTTCTCACAAATAAACTACACAATTGGAACTTCGCCCTTTGTGTTATATGATGATTCATTATTCAATTCAATAAGTATACCATCTAATTTATTAGGTTCAAAAGTAAACGCGATCTCGCTCAATGCTAAATTAATTCAACTTAGTGGGTATGTACCAAGCGGAACTATTCAGTTGAATGTTTACGATTCTGACCAAAGTAACCAAATTAATAATGTTATTGGATCTAGTGATCTAATACAATCATCAAATGTAAATTCGAACAACTTTAGCACATTGACTATACCTCTCAATTTCACTTTGCCAAGAAATAGTGTGAACCAAATCAATGGGCAAGTTAATTCCTCTACTCTTATTTGGGTTGAAGTAAAACAAAATTTAAATAATTGTTTTCTGGCACTTTACGGAACATATAAGGGCATAAGCACATCAGGTATATCAATATCTACTTCTTACTTGTCTAACAGTGTGATTCCAGTGGTAATACCTGGTTCAATATCAACAATCCCGAAATCAGATTTGGATATAGGAAGATCTAACATTAATTTTAACATATTGAATAATTACAATTACACAACGATCAATTCTTGTAATCTTTATCTCAGAAAAAATTCAAACTTTAATGTTTCAAGTTCAAATTATATCTATTTAGCAATACAAACATCGGGCGGATTTGTTTATTCAAATCAAATACCTTATTCCTCAATCACCACTACGTTTACAGGAATAGGCTTTACATTTAGCAGCATAAATACGAATACAATTATAAGCAGTAATTTAATTTCATCTATTCCTTTAGGAAAAGATCAAGTTTATTTATCAAGAGATTTATCACTTTACAATGTAGGTGCAGGCAACACTTCTTTGTTGCAAATAGGTACTACAGTTTTGTTTGATTATAATTTTGACATTATTTTTCAAGGTATAAACAAAAATCTATATGGTGCCTTCAACTACACTGACACTTCACAATTCAGTTTAGCACCACCCAACTTACTCAGGGCACAATCACCTCTATATATTGCTGATGGATATTGGGCTTTTTCAAATAAAGCAATCAATCAGCCAATAAGCATATATCCAAGGGCATATTTAAGTGCCAGCACTCTTATAAATGACTCCAGTTTACAATATAGTTATCTTGGATATACTAACAGTATTTTTGTTAATTTGGGTTATAATTCTAATTCGGTATATAAACAAGAATTGATCACATTAAACGCTCAGCCCACCTGGAAATCAACATGGATGTTTAGAAATAATTCAAATTTTAAAGATTTCTCACTTCATGATGTTGCGCAAATTTCATACAATGATTCTATAAATTATGTACCTGGAACCATATCTACATTAATAAACATAACATCACCTACTATAATGAATGCTATATTCGAAGGAACATTCACACCTAATTTTACTGGCATAAGCACTCCTGCGTTCGTTCCACTAACTGTAAATATAGGAACAAGCGGAGGAGTACAAGTTTATATCAATAATTCTGTATCTCCCATTATCAATACATTTACTGTAGTTTCTTCAGCCAGCACATCGATCATTTATAATCTTGATTCGACAACAATACAGAACCCAATTAATTTTTCTGTTTATTATTTTACACTATCCACAGCAAGTATCTCAATGTACTGGAATTTGGGGATCGGCCAAACTTTAGTGAACAAGTTTTCGTCAGTTCTTTCTTCCAACTCTCCTTATGTAATAAATGCAGGATACCCAGTAGATAATTTGATTTTTATGAATATTTCAAAATCATTATCTGATGCACAATCGGTAAACTTTGGGTTCCCACCAGGAGACTCTTTTATAATTAGATCATCATGACAACAACAATTATCACAGATTTAATAGGGGCATTTTGTGAGGTGTATTACAAAACATTGGCCACACAAAGTATAGCTGATAAAAATTCAAACACCATTAAAAATTTTGGATTCAACACAACAAATTCTATCAATTTCGGTTTTGAAATCGCATATCCAATTAACATAAACAGTATTAATTTACAATTTGGAGTGTTGACAAACAACAATGGTTTTGTTTTTAATCAAAGCCCCACTTTGAATAATAATATATATTTTAATGACCTGCCTTCAAGTGGAGTGTCAACAGCAAGATATAAAAATAAACTTTTTCCAGTGATTATAAATATATCCCCTAATGGAAACAACATTTATGCTTTTTCTACATCAATTTTGTCCAATGGGCATTTATTAAACAATGACCAAAACACAAAAAAACAATTAATAAGAAATTTTGAAAATTCTTTTAGCGAAGATCAAAATAATACAATTTTAATTTTATTTGAATTTAAAGATGTAAATTTAATTGGCTACAACAGCGGGTGGACCGTACAAAATACATCTTTGTACTCATATGATGTATATAATTATACTATCAATAATGGCTTCGGTCAATTTGGATCATTTTTGGCTAATAATTTCTTTGTTGCAAACAATCAATCTTTCGTTCCTAATGATATTCAAAACAGTTTTCAATCAGCGTATGCACTGGTTTATAACTGGAAAAACAATTTAGATTGGAACAACATGTTTAATACTTGGTATCAAAATAACAAGTATTCTTTAAATATTTTTTTGCAAAAGTTCCTCACTGACTTTTTCGGTTTGTGAAATACAGGATTTTGGGCTAAAAAAGGTAATTAAATTTTAGTGGCTAATATAAATAACTATTTTTTAACAAATTTGTCTGCCTCAGCGGGCATTTCCTATGATTTGAAAACTAATTCATTGGGGTCGCTCACATCGCCTAATTCTGCGATATTTAATTTGGCTCAAATGACATCTTTGTTAACTACAGGAAAGCCAAAGTTTGGCATATTTGATAACTCTAGTTCATTTATACCAACGTTTAGTAATAACAATTTTTACTTCACTGCAGGAAAAGTTTTTTATGAAGCACAGTTGATAAGCATACAATCTCAAACCATCAGTAGTGTTTCCAATAATGATTATGCGGGAACAAAATATTTTAAATTTTACTTTGATTATCTAGATTTTGTAAATTTTTCAAATATATTTTATGCAAACATCACTGCAGTGGCTTTTAATGTGATCACAGTAGATGCATTACCTGCTTCAAATTATCTTGCCAATATTTCTCAAGTTAATTTAAATGGATATATTTTTAATGTTTTGAATATTGACTCATCCACGAACAAAGTAACGCTGTCTTCAGATGTGCAAACGGCAAACTTAGCATTTGTTGGAGACTCAGTGAGTTTTGTTCTTACCCCCAAACTTAAATTTACAAGCGTTACAATTAGCAGCGGAAGTGATCCTGATTTTCCTATTCCTAATTCCGCTATTATAGTGGGTTCTTGTTCTGTAACTGTTTCTGGCACAAGTACTCTCACATATACTTACAATTCAGATTATGTTTCGCTATATATTCCATATCCCGTTTATGACAATCCGTCAAGTTTGTTTCCCAATGTTCAAGCATATAATAGTTTTTTAAATGCTGTAAATAATTCTTTTAAATCATATCAAACATTGCAAAATTATGATTATGAAACAAGCATTTTTGACGGTTTTAATAACTATACTTCTGCAATTAACACACAGGGATCGTCATTCGATACGTTTTGGCACTCTCAGTCATTTGTGCCTACTTCAAATTATGTTTATGGTTTAAATTTCAATGGGCTTCAGAAATTTGATTTTGACACACGATACAAAGATTTTTGTACACTAGAAAAAAGCCTAACTCTTTCACGAACATTTGCTATTTTTAGAGGCGACATTTATGGCGGAACTCAAACTGTAGGACAAACATTGGGGGTGAGTAATTTAACGGTGAGTGTTGAAAATCAAGTTGACAATACAAATGTTTCAACGCTTTCAAACGGTACTTATTCATATGGTGTAAGTGCTGTAAACGCTCAAGGTGAGTATACACCAGTATATGCTACATCATCAAACATATTTTATAACAACAAAGTGCTCAATTTCATTTCTTGGACCACCACCACACAACTTAACTTTTTGTTCTTTCATGTTTATAAATCTGATTACTCGATTTCCGGATTTAATAATTCAAGGCTTACCTCTCCGTTTCAATTAACAAATTATACCTTAACAGATTCATTTAATGGACTTCAAAGCATCGGAGAAAGTGTGGGAGTGTCTTCTTTTGCGTTCCCTATTAAATTATCTTCCGCTTCAAGCGGAATTATTGGAGGATTAAAATTTTATCCATACTTTAATTTGTCAGCGGCTAATCAACCTGATAATGCCCCGCTTTTAGGAATACAAAGTTGTTTAATTATCTCTGGAGGGGTGAATTATACACAACCTACAGTGACAATCAGCGGTACGGGCTATGGCGCAAATATATCACTTACCACCAATGCACAAGGCACTATTATTGGTGCTAACGTTATAAGTTTCGGATCTGGATACTCCTCTGTGCCCACGCTAATAGTGAGCGATTCGTTTGGATCAAATGGCTCAGGTGCCTCTCTTACAGCGGTTTTGTCTCAATTAAGCGTGGGCATTTACACTGGAAGCAGCACTCAACCATTAGGCAACGCCATTAATTCTCTTGGTTCAATACCTGTAGCCAATATAACTTCCAATGCAGATCCTAAAGTTAGCCCCGTGTTAAATAGTTCTTTTGTAGGATTATCCACAAACACGAATTACTGGGCGGTTTTTAAACTAAACGCGCCTTATTCATTAACTAATAATCAAAAGTTAAATTTTTTAAAATCTTCAGGATATACAGGTTCAATTTCTACTTTCAATGGTTCATCATGGACAAACACCTCCAGCAACATTCAAATATATAAAATGGGCTTTGTGGATTATGGTTTATCAGGAACATTTGTTTCATCCAACGGTGTTTATTTAACCAAAGATGTGGCACCAGTTCCAGCAAGACTAAGATTATATGTCCCCAACTTAGACTTATCAAGTTTATCGTTTAATGAAATTGGAACGCAATTTATATCACAAACTGGTGTATCAAATACTGGATTACCAATTCAAAATTCAATAACAGTATATGTGAAGGCGTTTAATTCTCTCACTGGGATTACTTCTGTTCTTTCAGGCAATATAAACAGAGGAACACAAAGAGGCATGGAAATATTGCTTGGAACAGAAAATGATGTTTTCGACCAAGTGATAGAAGTAAATGTCCAGCCCAATTTCAGTCCAATTGGCACATCGGTGGCCTTTAATTATTTACCAAATACAAAAACAATACAATGGACAATAAATGATCTATTCACGGTGGACACTAAGCCATGATTTATAATTTATTTGCATATCCTTCTAATTTTGGACAAGTTTCATTATCAAAATGTAATTATTTTGGCACAAAACTTTCTTTGGATAGATATTGTTTTGTAGATAAATTTTCAGTAAATGTAGAGCAACAAAACGTTGACGACAACATGTTGTTCGGCGGTCTTAGCCAAACAAACAATTTTAAAATTGGACAAACAAAAATTTCAATTAATGCAGATTTTATATTTGCGTTAAACCATTCTGGAGTAATTGACCCAGCAATTGATTTGTTGTTTAATTTATCAGCGTGGAGTTATCAAGGGACAAATATAAGTTATAAATTAACTATAGTGGGATCGCCATCTTCCACATCGCTCAACTACGCTGAGCAAAATGTAATTACAGCAATCGGGTTAACTAATAATATTTCTTTATTCGATTTTTATGCAGTAAATAGCAATTCTTATATAAAATTAAACACAACATCCATAGATAACTCTACAAAGACATTATACTTTACAAGTGCAACAATACCAGCAAATAGTTGGCTAGAAATTTTCAAAAGAGCAGATGAGCAAAACATAAACACTTTTCCTTTGTACTCAGAACCTATGTTTAGAATAGATTCAAGCGAAGGCAGTTTTTACTCATGCCTTGTGGATAAAATAAATATAACTTTTAATGATGATTATGTCAAAGTATCTTCAGTGATAATGTGTAATTTTTATGACAGAAGCACAAGAAACAGTTTTGTTAATACAGTGAATGTTTTACCAAAATCAAATATTTACAAAGCGTTGCATAAATCAAGGGTGCAAATCAAAAATTATACAAACGACATCGCTAATAATTTTTTGATATCTTATTCATCTTTACAAAACTTATCAATATATAATTCTTTTATAACCACAGAATTTGAAAATGTTCCAATCAGAGATATTAACATATCAATAGATAATAATTTAGAGGCTTTTTACGGTAATAATTATTCAGACATCAATAGAATTTATGTAAAAGGATATGTTTCAAAGTATAAAAAAATATCTGGATCATTAAGTGTTTATATGTTAAGAGGTGCAAATTTTTCATTAGATAGGTTTCCTTTTGTAACCAACAATAATATTACAAGTATAAGTATTATTTTTGGTACACAAAGTTTTAGCATCCCTTATACGGTATGGAAACCTGGCAAAATAGATCTCAGCCAAAATAATTATGTTGAGGCAAATTTTGAATTCAATGCTATATCTAATCAAAGATTAAGCCAGCCACAATTTACTTTTGACAACTTGGTGAACACATAATGGAAAAAAATATATTTGCTAACGAACTTATTGCTTTTGAAGAAAAATATTCTTACCTTAAACTAGAAAATGGAATAGAAAAGTTTGACTATCCTACTCCCGAAAACACACATATAATGAAATTTTTGGCATATGGTCCATCATTTGAAATTGTTTCAAAAGCATTGGAGGAATCCACGTACATAAATCACATCACAGGTGAGCCATTTATTAGGTCAAGCATGTTGTATCGATCAATTTTTACAGATGCAATAATACAAATTGACTTCATGCACCAAGATAAAGTGCAAACAATAAAAGTTAAAGAAATAAACATAAATGAGGTTAATTATAATTTAATTAAAATTGTAGCAAAAAAATGGATTAAAGACGTTTTATGATTATCGCAAAACCAAGCAGTTTAATAAGTGTAGCATTGAATATACTCACGGTTGAAGACTTTTTTCAGTCGGGATATGATTATTTGCCGATTCTTATTTCAAAAAACTCTACTGTGAGCCAATCAGCCCCATTGCACTTAGATGATGTAAAAACAACTGTTCCATTTTTGAATTTTTCAAATGAATTACAAAAAAGTAAACTTCAAAAAGCCGCATCTGTAGCAAACTTTGATTACGGCTTCGTTTCCAATTTAAAAGTAGAACCGATTAATATACATAAAGAGTTAGACACTTTTGATTATGCCAATTTTACATCAACGATAGATTCATATGCAATAAAAACTAATTTAAATATTGCAATGAACATTTTGTTGCCATTTGATAATTTATTCAACGATCCTTCAGGCATTATTTTATCGCCCACATCAGCATCAAAATTTCAAGAAAAAATTTATAGACTTTCTTTGTTTCCTTTTGTGCCAGCATTTTTTCTCACTGATTTAACTTTAAATAATCTTGGTCAGCCAGTATTTTTAGAAAAATTTGACATTTCTGTAAATGACAATTCACCAGTGACAATCAACATGACCTATGTGGGGGCGACAAAAACATACGCTGATAATACTTTCTTACAAAAACATCAAAACAATACAACATACAGGGTGAGTAAAATTTATGACTGTTTTTTGGCCTTAAATTTGCCCGATCAAAGCAATACTAAATTAAGTACAGACTTATATGCAAACAGTGTTTATTATTTAATTTCAGGGCAAAATATATTCATTGAGGGCATGTCGCTCAGTATATCAAACGGTATTGAATTGCAATTTACTGCAAGCGATGGGATAAATAAAAAAGTTAAAAACGGTGCCCAATTCATATCCATGAAGAAAAGAAAAGTGTCAGGAAAAATAACATTTTTAGCCACACAAGACATGTCAAGCCTCTTTTATAACAACAATAAAAATGGAAAAAATATAAACCTGACGATGTTTTTTGGAGGAACATTTTATTACCCTATGAGCAATGTCTTACTTCAACAATTTGATGTTGAACTTCAGGGCGATACTGCAACATACAAGCACACTGTTTCGTTTATTGCCTTAACAAAACCTTCAGACATCAAAGAATATTATAAACGAAACGAATTTGATGTAGATTTTAGTTTATTACAAAAGCCGTTTGATGGTAAATTAAAAATTCCATCGCAAAAAAACACTACGACAAAATAATCATGAATAAAATATTTTTCGAATATTGTTCTAAAGAATACGAGTGTCAATATGAAAAAATTACCCTGCAGCACTCATTAGATATAGATTTTAAATCTTACAAAAATAATGAATTTAATTCAATCAACGAGATGGACAAAATTTTTTCAGAGTTGTCTTTTAAAATATTGTATCAAAATAATATAATATTTGATTCGGAAAAAAATAATTATTCAACTTTGAACTTTAATATTGTAAAAAAAATTTATACAGAAATCAAAAAAGAACTTAATTTAAGCCCAGAAGAAGTGATCAAATTTTTAACATCATGTAATAATTTTTTTGATTCAGAAAATAAAACAGGAGCATTGCCAAAAGAACTATTAATAGCAAAAAAAATTTATAGAAAAGAAATTCAACTGTCCTATACCGAAATGATGAATATGAACACCAAAGAATATGAAAAAATATTTTTAGCGGTAAATATGATTCAAGAAGCAGTGGGCAGAAATAACGCGGAGAATTATAACTATGGAACCTCATGAAGTAGCAGAAATATATTTAAAACAAGCCATGAAAGTGCAAGATTTTATTCAAAAAATAAAATCAGAAGAATGCACAAATGATCAATATAAAATGATGTTGTTAGTAATTTGTGAGAAATATTATGAACTTCTTTTATCTTTGTCAGTGTTTACACCTACATTGTCAACGTATAATGTTAAACTATTCAAACTTAAACCTTATAATTTAGAAGAGCCACCATTTGATAAAGATTATTTTATTAATCATCCGTTTTAGTTTTTTTAGGCAAATATCCCATTTCTTCTAATTGTTGCCTTGCTAAAAGTAGCAAAGGTATCTCATCTTCTTCATCAATTTCTTCTGCAGGAAATTCTTCAGTGAAAAGCAAATCTTCTTCTGTGGGTTCGTCTTTGTCGTGAGTGAATCTTTCTAGAGTCAAATCTTCACCCGATTTACTTGGCCTATCTAGTAAATCACTTAAGTCGAAATTCTCAAAAGAGTATTCCTTGGTGCCCTCGTCATCCAAATCATCTTCCAATTCATGAACAAGTAAATTAACTAATTGGTTTTTTTTGAGTTTAGATGCATATTTGAATTTCACAGGAAATGGACTAGCCAAATCTTTGATTGTTCTTTTGTCTTTATTCGTTATAGCGGCATCAGTGTTAATAATAAAAGACCCCCGGGAAGGAGAAAAAGATAGATTGCTTGCTGTGTTGATTTTTTGCAATTTCTTCAACAAATTTCTTCTTACTTCTTTATAATCTTTGCTTGCAACTTTCAGGAGTTTTTTATCTAAATGATCGGCCATTTTATAATAACCAATTTCTTCAGCACACTGAATTTCAAACAATAAATCTTTGATCATAATCTTAAATTAGAAAACTTCACAAATTATACCTTTCGTTTATGTTTTGTAAGCCCCACCTTTTCGCTTTCTCTTGCAATATTGTTTTTGAGAAAAACCTTTCGGGTGAGAACAATCAATTGATTTTTTATATTTTATAGTGGGAGCGGGAAAACCCCGTCCCCTTGTGGGCGGGGATGAGAGTGACCCTAACAACAATAAAATTTACAGACAAAGCAGGTTCCTGTATAAGCAGCGTAGAAGTAATACTATATGCTGAAGGCTTTCAAGTACAGGATATATCCGAATCAAGAGCAAGTTCAGATGTTCGAAGAACATTTTGGAGCTACTAGATTCGTATACAACTGGGGACTCGAACAGAAAACCACAGCATATCAGACCGAATCTAAGACTCTTTCATGTTTTGAACTAACAAACAGCATGAAGGAGCTTAAAGAAACAGAGTTATGGTTGAAGACTGTCAACAGCCAGTCGCTTCAGATGGCTTTGAGAAATCTTGACAACGCTTATACGAAGTTCTTCCGAGAGAAGAAGGGATTTCCTAAATTCAAATCAAGACATAATCCTAAACAGTCTTTCCAGTGTCCTCAGTTCTGCACAGTAAATTGGGAAAGCGGAACGCTCTCTATCCCGAAAATAAAGAACATCAAAGCTAAACTTCATCGGAAATTTGAAGGGCAGATCAAAACTGTAACGATCAGCAAGAATATCGTAGGTAACTACTTTGTCTCTATCCTCGTGGAAAACCATGTCCCTCTTCCGAAGAAGGCTGAACTCAAGATTGAAGATGCTGTGGGCATTGATGTGGGACTATCAAGATTTCTTACTGCTTCTGACGGAATGATCGTAGAGAATCCTAGATTCTTGAAGAAATCTTCAGACAGACTTGCTTATGAACAATATAGATTCAGCAAGATGAAGAAAGGCTCTGCTGGCAGAGCCAAACAAAAGAAACGAATTGCTCGTTTGCACGAGCATGTATCAAATCAGAGACGAGATTTTCTGCATAAGGTGACAAGCAAACTTGTTGGCGAGAGCCAAGCAACAACGTTTTGTATTGAAGACCTTTCAATTAAAAACATGCAGAAAAATCATTGTCTAGCAAAATCAATCTCAGATGCATCTTGGGGAATGTTCTTCGACTTCCTCAAATACAAATGTGATTGGTCGGGAAAGAATCTTCTTGACATTGGAAGATTTGATCCTAGTTCTAAGACATGTAGTGCCTGTGGCACTGTCAATAAGGAACTGAAACTATCAGATCGTGTATGGACTTGCTCCTGCGGAGTTAATCATGATCGTGATCTCAATGCTTCTGAAAATATCAAGAAGATGGCATTCAGCAAGCAGAACCTCATCAGATGTATAGGGCTGGAACAGCCCGAATCAACGCCTTTGGACACTGTAGCAATAGCTACGTGAATGAAGAAGGAAGCCCCACCCCTCGTGGGTGGGGTAGTTCACG
>Ga0114963_10000902_pt1 | contig 20379 bp, 27 predicted proteins | sample C_131016_EF_Meta_FD_87019 | JGI IMG/M metagenome (GOLD analysis project Ga0114963, IMG submission 87019) | Freshwater microbial communities from Lake Croche, Canada to study carbon cycling - C_131016_EF_MetaG | ecosystem: Environmental > Aquatic > Freshwater > Lake | place: Lake Croche, Canada...
AACATGGAGGTGCTGTAGTTATACGAAATGGGTACAAGGCGGGTAGAACCCGCAAATACTTGACCGCCGATCAAGTTGACCGGCTTTAGGCCGTAGGGGGCCGAGACCGTAGGATATGCCATTTAAGACTCCAAAAGTTAAATATTTTTCCCGAAAGTGACCTTAGTACTACGCTCTTTAAAAAGCGGCATACGTGGATCGCTTTCGCGCATGAAATTGTTGTCTAGTGATGTCATTTGTGAATCCGCAATCTGTTGGAAATGCGCATTACGTTGTTCAACTAGTTCAACAGGTGTTTTACAGAGGATAAGTCCACCCACTTCAATCGCATCCTTAAACCGAGATGTATCCTCGTTAAAAGTATGCGCTTCAGGATGTTCTGAAGCCTTTACAGGCTCCCAACCCTCACGGAATTTTGCGGAAATATTTCTGGCGTCATCCTTACCACCGAAGGCGGTACGAATCCAACGAAATTCATAACCGGGCTCTGGGTTAACGTTGGGTAAAAGTTCAGCGGGCATCCATTTTTTAGTTGGACGAGCTTCTTTTTCCCTAGTTTCTAGGGCACGAGTCATACGATTTTGTTCAGTCATTTTTATTTCCTCATTTCTTCCGCAACCTTTTTAGCGTAGAGTTCCAGAGGAACACCAAGCTTCTTGGCTAGTTGTACCTGCGTCGGGTTTAGCACGATCTTTCGAGGCGCAGTGCTTCTCGTTGCTGGGGCAACTATATTTGCTTTAGGGCGCTGAGAGTTGGGTGCATCAGCGGATTCACCGGAGGCAAACTTCTCCGGGAATACTTGTCTAATCCGTCCGTTGAGTTTTTTATAGTACTCATCAGAAGTCGGGTCTATACCATCTTCCACGACCAGTTTTTCATGCAACGCAAACGCATATCCGGTCATTTCTCTATCTTTACCAAACCACGAGTTATTAGCTTGTTTCCAAGCTTCAGCTTTAGGATCAGAAGACGTCGTTTGCGCGAGTTGCTCTAGTTGTACACTATTTTTATCTTCTTGTAAAGAGGGTTGTCTAAAATTATTAACCCGCTCTGCAGTTAATTTTGAAGCAGTTAGGGCCTCAGCTGCCTCAGCAAAAGCATCAGCATCCCCAGATTCATACGCCTGCTTGTATTTAATCTTAGCTTTTTCCAAGTCAGTAGCCACTACTTTTTTAGCTTGCGTAAGTAATGCTTCTTGGCTAGTACTAAGAGAACCTTTTAGTTGTTTATTTTCTTCAACAACTGCCCGGGCAATACGTAAAGCTTCGTCTTTTTCTTTAGCAGCAGCTTCTTTTGCCCGTCGCTCATCGTGATAACCTTTACCTAGATGAGCTAGTCGTTCTTTCAGACGCTTATCTGAATACCTAGAAAGTTCTTCTTCAGTAACTTCCTCTGGTGGTTCCGGCAGTGGTTTTACGTTCCTATCAGATTCAGGAGTATCGTCAACAATCTCAATTTCTAGCGGGTCTTCTACTGCTATTAGCTTAGAACCCATTTTAGATTGTTTGGACTCAACTTCATCCGGAAACTCAAATTCTGTTTTTTCAAATTCGGCCATACATACTCCTTATGGGCGTTGGATTCCACGGGGGTCTTGCACCACCGCTTCAACAGAATCATCACTGATTAGCCGCCATTCTGTTCCATGAATTTTCATCCGTGTACCAGTGTTAGGACGAACCAAAACAAAATCACCCACCTTACAACTTGGCCCGCTAGGAAACCGTTTCTCGTCTTTATACGCATCTGGCCCAAGCTTAGCCACAAACAACACAGGAGATAGAAGCTCCTCATGATGCATCATGGTGGCGGTTTTCACTAAGCCAGATTCACTAAGTTCTTCTTCAGCCTTGGGTAACATACAAAGTAAGTTAAACATAACTGGATCAGGGACTTGTCGCGCTTTCTCTTCAGTCGTTGCGGGAAGTACAGTAGCTGAGGCACCGTCTTGACTTACGAGGATTTCAGTCATCATTATCTCTTTCTAAACGAGTTTTCAGGTCTTGCAAGTTGTAATTGGCGTGGTCAAGACCGCGAATAACACCCACCAATTCTCGGTACTCAGCGTAGTCTTTAACTGCGCCAGTACAAAGCTTATCTACCGCCTGCTGGCGGAATTCATTGTTTTGCTTTTTAAGTAGATCAAACTCGGTCATTTAGTACCTTCCGGTGGCTTTGATTGATTAGCCGCTTGTTGTGCATGCAGCATTTGCTGTAACTTCTGTGCTGCTGCAATATTGCGGTTTTGTTCAGCCAGCGACATCTTGTGGCCATGCATCTGGTCAGCTTGTTGAACCCCCCGGCTATGCAGTTGTTGTGCTTGCTCCATCTCCATCTGATGACGCTGCGCTTGTTGCTGCATTTCCTGCTGATGTCGAGCTGCAGCCATCGCTGGGTCTTCTCCAGCTTGACCCTGTGTTTGCTGTGCTTTTAGCTGCAACTCAGCCTGTTTAATCTGCAAATCACCCTGTACTTTTTGCGCTTTAGTATCAGCTTCTTGCTTCTTAATTTGAAGCTCAGCTTGTTGCATCTGTACAAGCGGGTCTTGCGCCATTTCTTGATTCTTCTTCTGCTGGGCCATAGCCATGTTCTGCTGTAACAACTGAACAGACGCTTTGGCAACCAACTGCGACAACTGGACCTCAACATCTGGAGGCAGCTTCTCGTTGGGCGCGGGCAACGAAACACCAAGCTGTTCTTCGATTTTCTTGCGGTACAAAAACGCCAAGTGTTCTGCGTTGTGCGCTTGGACCGCAGCCATCATCTGCTGGGCCATCGGGTTCTGCCCCATCTGTTGCATGATCATGGGGTCTTGCGTGAACGTACTGTGCACAGCGATGTGTGCATCATGGTCTTGGTAAATAAACGCTTTGGTTGGTTCCCCTTTAAGGAATGCCATGTTCTCACTTATAGGATCACGCGGAGTCTGGTCATCGTCCATGGGCACCAGCTTCTCAGCATTCTTTACCCCCAAGACATCAATCATCTGACGATGCAACTGCGGTAAGTTATAAATCTGCGGCGCTTGCGTGGACATCTGCATGACCGCTTGGTACTGCATAATCCGCTGGGCCATTGTGCTGCTATTGGGATCGCTTACCGGAATCACCTCGCACATATCGTAATCTTCGCGCTTAGCCGAAGCATCGCCCGAGGCGGGCTCATAGTCATAGTCAGCCGGTGTGTTATCCCGAATAATGCTTTTGAGCAGCTTAAACTCTTCCTTCATGGAGTTGTGCACGCGAGCTTGTACAGCTCCCATGATCTTCAACTGCCTCTCCAAAAGTGCCAACGTAGTACCCACCGGGGACTGCGCACTCATATCGCTGACCTTCATATCCGCGATAGACCCTAGACGGCGACCCTCATCGGTAATCTGATTTAACAGTGCTAGCAGAACTTGGCTCGGCTCCTTGTACGGGAGCGTCATGATGTTATCTTTGATAGCCCCGCTTGGGATATCTACATCCCTAAACTCTCCCGGAGCGATGGGCGTGTCATCACCCTTAACGCGCATGCCACGGGCTTTTAGCCCGCCGGGTAAATTAGAAAGAGTGCCCGCATCAACAAGCTGCCGGATAAGAGAAGTACCAGCGCGAGCGTAGCCGCCAATGATATGGATGAGACCCATACCATATGCTCCAAAGCCCGGAATATAGTCATACTGCACCAAGTGCTGACGTTTCTGACATGTGTCATCATCTTCACTCCAGTTACGGTAGATAGACAGTACCTTATTAGTACCCTTATCTATAGTAATAATGTATGGCAGCGCGATCCCATCTTCATCCTCATGTCCGGGCAAATCCAAAACTGTCTGCACTTCATACAGCTGGTAGCGGTCATCGTCCGTTAGAGAATATCCTTGCTCATCAGCTTTTTTCTTCTCTACATCCGTGTAACTCATTACTGGCTCACCTAGTTCTACATCACAGTAGAACCCGGCAACCTGTAGCTTACGCAGCTCATTCTTTGTCTTGCGCATCACATGGGTGACGCGTTCTGCCATCCTTGCGTTACTGGACCCGTAAGGAATAATCACATCTTCGGCGGGCACGAACAGTGAAGTTTCCCGGTTAAGTCCGGGATCAAAATACACCTTCTTAAAGGCAGCGCCAGCCAACCCCAAGTTAAACAACATGCGTTCATGTTCAGAACGATACTCAGGCATACCCTCGGTAAGCCTGTAGTTCATATCATCTTTTACTCGCTCGGCTGCTTCTTCTTTAAGGCGGTCAATCGCGCCAACAATTTCGGTCTTAACTGGGCCCGCAGCAGGAAACGTCTCAGTGATCGTCTCACTTTGGAATCTAATAGCCGCTTCGGTAAGAACCGTAGAAAAGACTCCACACGCTCCATTCCATGGTTCAGTACGTTCTTCATACTTCATCCCCAAAACATCTAGACCTTTTACATACGTCTCAGTCCAATCTTTGCGAGACGTAATATCTGCTTCTACAAGTTCTATTAAATCACCAGCAATCTCCTGCAACTCACCCTCATCCATATCCTCGGCAAGATTCTTAGAAAACTCATCGTTAACTTCCTTGCCCGGGTCAAGGGTAATTTCTACGGAACCATCATCCATGGTGACCATATCTGGAATTCCGATTTCAATTTCTATACCTTGTTGATCCCCCATGTCATCCATAATCCCCCCAAATCCGGGACCTATTGCTTTATCAATATTAGAAGTAGCCATAATGTGTTCCTAGTAATACACCGCATTGCGGCGCTTAGTCAATTTAATTTCATCTACTTCGTCAGTAGGCAGACGTAGAAATCCACCCGAACGAAAACGCATAAGCGCTAGAGTTGTAGCGTCAACCAAGTCATCGTGCTGCCCGCTGGGGAATTCAGCAATCTCGTCAACTAGCTCTTCAGCCCATCTGGTTCTAGGGACCCATACTTTACCGGACGCGATTATGTCCGAGACAGCATTCAGGCGGGCAATTTTGTCCTGACCCCTACTTGGGGTGTACTCTTGAACTGGAATCCCCATAGCTCTTAGCTCATATATAAGCGGAGCCCCAGTAGCTTTCTTCTCAACAAGTACCCCGTCGGGTTCCCATTCATTGTATTCTTCTAGTACATCTTTCTTTAGCTGTACCCACTCAACACGCTTCTTGTACGTATTAAGCAGAATAATATTCGGGGCATTCATATCCTCGTTTGGGTAAAAAACACCCCAAGTCGTGCCCGCTGAATAATCTGCCCGCTGTGTTTTTTCAAACGCCGTATCCCACGTCTGCAGGATGAAATCACACTGGGGTGGACGTTCTTCTTCCCACCATTTCCACCAATCCCGCTTCACAATTGCTGACTCATTACCTACAGGATTTTGCTGGTACTGTGCCTGCCACTTGGAATTAGGCAGCTCTATACGAAGAGCTTCCAACTCACTCAAGCTCCAGAATTCTGGCCATAAGGGTTTACCCGAAGGCATGATTGCAGGGAACTCAATCACTTCCCACTGCTCACCACCCCGGTTTGCAGCGGCTTTTAATACCTGACCGGTCAAATCTCGCTGCGCCCACCGTGTCATCACAATAATAATAGCCCCACCCGGTTGCAAACGTTGACGCGGGCCAGACGTATACCATTCTGTTACCTTATCAAAGACCTCCGGGTTAGATGCAGCAAGTGCAGCTTCCTGTTCTGAGTGCGGATCATCAATAATCAACAGGTCTGCGCCCTTACCAGTCACCGTACCGCCTACGCCAATAGCAAAATAGTCGCCGCCCTTGCTGGTATTCCACCTTCCAGCGGCTTTTGAGTCTTGTTGAAGCTCAAGATTGGGGAAAATTGAGCGATAAGTCTCTGAGTCGACCAAATTTCGCACTTTTCGACCAAATCCAACTGCCAATTCACCCGTATTTGAGCTTTGAATCACCTTTTTATTAGGGTATTTACCTAGAAACCATGCTGGAAGCAAGTAACTAGCGAACTCTGACTTGGTATGGCGGGGTGGCATGTTGATAATCAGCCGTTTGCACTCCCCGTTCGCCACGCGTTCGAAGGCGCGGGCCATAATTTTGTGGTGTCGCCCGCCTATGAACTCTGGCCAAGTTTTTTCTACGAACCCCATAAACGTATTCTGAGCTTTTTCCTTCTCGAGGATTTGCTCGCGGCGTTCCAAGTCCCGCAGGATAGTTATTTTCTGAGACTCCGGTAGCTTGCCTAGCTGCGCCAGCAAAGCTTTGAACTCCGGGTCTAGGGTTTCTATTGGCTGGTCAGGTCTCATCAGGAGATTCCTCAACTGGCTCGGACTCTATCTCCAGAGTAGGGGTTAACCCTAGCTCTTCGTCGATATCGATCCCCAGCGGAGTGATATCAACTGCGTTCATACGCATCATCTTGCGTATCTTGTCTTTGATTGCTTCGTCAATATCGGCTACGTTGTTATAGGTAACCGTGATTTCTGTCTTGTCGGAGAACAATCCGACGTCTGAAATCTTACCCAGCATCTCAGTGGCTTTAATCTCAATCCGGGGGTCGCCGCAAGTGGCCAAGTCCAGAAGTTTGTTGGTTACGACCAACCGGAGTTCGGCGGCATCTGCAACCAATGGGTTGTTGTACTCCCTAAGCATTGTACCGATACGGTCTGCAACCGACATCTTTTCTAGGGCGTACGGGTTTTTCTCAACCGGGGCTTTTGGGGGACGGCCACGTTTCTTTGGTGCCTCGCCGGTCATAGCTTCTTCGTACTGCTGTTTTGCTATTTCAGAAAACTGGGCAAAAACAGCGTCCGCTTCAATTTGAGCTACTGGCTCATCGTCAAAATGAGCACCAAGTCCTTTAAGGACGGCGGCAGTATTAGAAGCAATCTGCATGTTCTCACGCAGAGTTGATGCTTCCTCGGGTTCCAGACTATCTGGATAGGGAATGGTTTTGTCGGGTGTGATATGTAATGCCATGGAGGAAAAGGTGCACTCCAAAAAATATGGGGGAGTATAACCATAGGGAACCAGAAAACACAAGGGGGGCCTAAAAATATATAGGGGGGTGGGGTTTAGGGGGACCCAATTAAATGACGGGGGGGTGTTTTTAAATTTCACTCTCCCATTGCACGGAACACTGTGTTGTCCTGGGTCCCGTCTCCGAAGCGCAATTTGGGGGGTGCCGGTACCGTACCGGAGCGAAGTCGGTCGATTTTTGAAACCCCTCCGGCGCGAAGTCGGTCGATTTTTTACAGTCTTTCCGGCGCGCGAAGACGATTTTTTTTTTCCTTGCGTAGCATAGCGGGCGGCGTTACGCGGCGGTGGAGATTCACCCCTATTCTGGCCATTAGCGTATAGTATTAAGTATGGAAAGAGCGATCACTCAGACCTAGGAATTATCGTCATTCTGTCGATTGTTCCTGCGCAGTATGCGCGACCTTTATTGGAGAATTGATCATGGCAAATCAAGCCACTATGCCTGCTCAGGCTCAAGAGCAAACGGTGCAGTCCGCGGTCGCGGTTGTCGTCAACATGATCGGCGGCCGTCCAGCTGTCGAGTTGCAGGAAACAATCTTCACCATTGGTGAAGAAACCTTCGATGCTGAGGCGCTGATGGCGCGCGGCGTTGCGGCGCGTGACGTGTTGGATTCGAACCTACACGATATCGTTAAGGGTATCCCTTACCTTGAATTCATGTTGGTGCGTGACTTTTACAAGTCGGGCATCACTGATAAGGGTAAGTCGGATGACGCGGCGCAAAAAGTGTGGGAGCGCAGTGTCAACCGGATGGTGTCGACCTTTGACTTCGTGAAGCCTAAGTCGGAAGCCAAAGACGCGGTGCGCAAAGCTGAAGCGAAAGCCAAGGCGATCGCGGCGTTCGAAGCTCAGGATGATGACGCGCTAGAAGACGCGCGTGCCGACCTGCTGGAGAAAGGCGATCAAGCCTCACTTCGTAAGGCGCTGACGATCGGCAAAGAACTCGAGCGGCGTAATGCTGACGTGATCAAAGCTGACGCTGATCAACGCAAGCTGATCGTTTCCAAGATCGTGACTCGCGTCAAGGAATTGAGCAAAGCGGGCACGGATGACGCTGACAACTTGTTGGCCTCGGTGCTTATGATGCTGGGAGCATAACCATGGCGGGCGCGGACATTCATGCCGTGCCCGCCTACGGGCGGGACTACAAATCTGCGTCTGCCGTTAAGGCGGACTGGGCGGCTGGAAAAGATTTCCGGTGCTACCTTACAGGGCGTTATCTGAGCGCCCGCGATAATCTGGAAAATCAAATCTGGGTTCGCTACTCCAACCTTCGCAAGATCGTTCGGGTTTCGTAGTAACACGGGGGCTTCGGCCCCCATTTTTTTTGGCCCAAAATTTCCTGCGCGGTTCCCCACGGAGCCGCGCCCGCGATGCCCGTTCCTAGCAACGGTGTAGTCCGTCTGTGCGTGGCGGGCGGTGTTCCGCATGGCATTGCGCTGTTATCTTGCTATGCCAGTTCCGATAGCAACGGGCGAGGCCCGCCGTGGAATTGTCGACATTTCGACGATTTTTCCGCGCTGGTAGAGAGGCAACGCCTCGCCAAGTGCGAGATAAGTTAAGCGGGCGTGGCTTACCCTATTCCATAGAATATTTGTACGCTTCAAACCCTGGCCAATAAAACACGGCGGGCTTGGCTGTTACGCACACAATCGTCTTCCAGAAACGTTCTAGCCCCCATAGTTTTGTAAGATACGTTACTTTGAAAAAAGTGCCTCTTTTTTAGGCATTTTGGACCCCTATTTCTTACATAATGGCACGTATCTTACAAAAAGAATGAGACCCAAAAGCCCGCTAAGTCCTTGATTTTATTAGCTTCTTCTTCTATTCTATTTAGTTTTATAATATTAGTAAATCGGATTTTAAAAAATTGGGGTTAGAGAGAGAGCCGTTTCTTTTTTGGTCTTAAAATTTTTGGCTGAGAATAGGATGATCGCCAAAAAGCAAAAATTTTTTTCCTCTCACTGGTAAACCCTGTTTTTCATTTAAACTCGGTTACGGTATCTTATTTAACTCCGAACCCCTTGATTTCATTGACTTTTTCCCAAAGTTTGATAAGATATCGAGCGGGTTATGTAATAAATCGACGTTTCTTACAAAACCCCAAAACGCCACTTTCGTCCGGATTAAACGACATTCTGTCGATTGTTCCGTTTCCATCAACCTATTCTCAGCCGAAATTTTTAATTAGGAGTCCACATGGCCCGCCCCATAAAGTACAACAACGCCGATGACCTCATCGCTAACACCACCCAAATAAACGACTGCCTCGTGTGGCGCAGCCAAGGCGGGACTTGCCCCGTCCTGTCCCCCGCGTCTGTCATGGCCCGCATGTTCATGACCACGTCCATCGCACGTATCATGTTCACCATCTGCCGCTACATCCCAGCGAGCAAGAAACTCATCCGCTGCTGCGACAACGACTACTGCATCAATCCCTTCCATTTCGTCGAGTCGGGCAAGATACGCCGAACTCGGTATCGCCTGTCACGCCCGCTGACTAACATCACCAAAAGGGGCTACCTGAAAATACGTGTCGTGCCCATTGCTACGCCGACCAGTCTTTTGCCCGACCAAGAAAAGACCCGCCATCTGATTGCACCAACAGACGCCGAGATCAAAGCGCTACGCCCGCAAGACCCTGAACTTCTCCATATGCTTGCAAACGCTGCCGCCCAAGCGGGCTTTGATGGCGAGGGCGTTCTAGACAAGAACTCTCGCTACATTCCCAAGAAACGTGTTCGTCGTCCGATGGAGCCGACCCCCGACAAGCCCGTCCTGACCGTCAAACTTGCGAGGCCCGTTCCTGACCCCAAGCGCGAAGATGTAACGCTTGATGACATACTCAGCGACGCATGGTTAGATAAGATTGAGGAGCGCAGACGTGAGAGGTCTCTTACAAAACTATCGCGTATTCCAGAGTGGGACAAGCCCCCTAAAACGCGGAATGCCACTTGACTTTGTCAAACAAGTGTGGTACAATGTACTTTAGTACATTGAGGCAAGCGAGGCGCAAGTACTAGGTTCCTTGGGGCGCGGGAATCGTCGACATGGTGTCGATGTTTCCCCCCAAGGTTTTGTTTCCCATCTATTTGGAGTACCTTATGACCACTATGACCCGCGACGATGCACAGCACGTCCTCGACACCTGCCACAGCGAGACAATGGAGTGCATACAAATGTATGCATCCGGTCTCATCACCCTCCCCGAGATGGTCAATCATCTCATCCTCGTCAAGCGTGTCTACATTTCCGTCATCAGCACCGACGGCGTATTCGACCCCGCAACGGGCTTATCTCCCCTTTCTCTCCAAGGAGCCTAACATGACCGCCCAGCACAACAAAAACCGTTTCGAACCCGAAGTCAAGGCGCCTACTCTCGATGAGTGGCTTGCGTGGGCAGACGAGCACAGCTATGACACCGAGTGGGTCTACAACCTCACCGCCGAGCAGCGCGTATGGCTTGCTGAACAGGCACAATTCGATGAGTAATTACCATTCTACAGAATACGATGACGAAGATACCTTGTCGTCATCAACTACTTATTGCCGCATTTGCAGCGGCGAAGTGCATCACGCACGTTCGGTACTTGGCTACCGAGTGTGCATGAAGTGCGGTGATCGCCTTGCCCGCGATGAGCGGGCGGGGTGGTGCATCGTGCAAACGTACGGCAAGGGGCCGTACCAATTCGTTACCCGCGAGGCCGCACCCAAGGTTCTCATGGATACGAATCAGAAATCCCCGCGTTCGTAACTCGGAACGATCGACACGGTGTCGATCTTTCCTTTCTTTGTTTATTCTTTATATAGGACTCATCATGGCAGAAGTAAAATTTAACCGTCGCACCATCAATTTCAGCGAAACGGTTGACCTCATCCTCAACAGCGGGCACAACTGCGTGCATCTCGAAGGCGAGCCCGGCGTTGGCAAGACTGCAATCCACGACACCATCGTGGCCAAGACAGGATACCGCAAGGTGTACATCGACGGCCCGAACACCGACGTGGGCCAAGCGGGCATGCCCATCCCCAACCACGGCACGCGTACCTTGGACTTCTACCCTGCCGACTACTTTGGTCTGCATATCGACGAGCCCAAGATCATCATGATCGACGAGTGGACGAAGACCGAGGACTACGTGAAGAACACGCTACATCCTATGCTGCACGAGCGGCGTATGGGTACGCAGAAGCTACACCCGCTGGATATCATCTTCACCACCGGCAACCAAACGAGGGACGGCGTGGGCGACTCGGCCAAGTCTCATACACGTAATCGCCAGACATGGGTCACGTACATGAAGCCGACTGCTGACGAGTGGTTGATCTGGGCGGGCAACAACGGCATAGCTGCCGAGGTTATGGCATGGGTTACCGAGTATCCGCATTGCATGGCTAGCTACATGGACGGTGGTCAGAAGGAGAATCCGTACATCTTCAACCCCGAAGACGCATCACAGACTGCGTACGTCTCTCCGCGCTCGCTTGCCAAGGCATCGCATTGGGTCAACGTACGTGACCGCATCACGGAGAACGCATTGGTTGCCGCTCTTGACGGGACAATAGGTCACTCCGCGTCTCGTGATTTGCAAGCATACGTCTCGCTTGCGGATCAGCTCCCTTCCCGCGAGTCCATACTCAACCAGCCTGATAACGCATTGGTTCCTGCCAGCCCTGCTGCGCAATGCATCTTGTTGTTCAAAGCTGTGCAAGCATCGCAGCGCGATACGTTTGGTACGTGGATGCGCTACGTCCGTCGCTTCCCCAAAGAAGGCCAAGCCTTGTTCGTCAACAACTTGTTGGAGAACGAGGCCAAGAAAGATTGGGCCATTGTGCACCCCTCATTCGTCACATGGGCGCGTGAGAACCAGTACATGTTCGCTGGCCTCAAGGGCTAGGAACAATCGTCAACTTGTCGATAAATCCAAGGAAAAATTAAATGACTCAACAAACTGTATGCGATGTCATCATCGGCATCACCGGTGTTTTATTCATAGCCATCGGGTTCTCAAATTTTAGTGGCCTGCCCAACCTAGACAAGTTCACCTTGGTCTGGGGTGGGATGTGCATTGGCTATATCGTGACTACATATTTAAACAAGGAAGAAGATGATGATCAAGTCTAAATTGCCCGCTGAGAAGCGGCTGGAGTTAGTGCACGTATCGTTGATGCGTGACGACAGGTTCAAGGCATACGTCGGTCTGTTCATGGTGGGCAAGACCGAGGTGGTCGAAGACCCGATCACGGCCTGCACCAACGGGCGTGACGCTAAGTACGGGCGTGGATTCGTGGACGAGTTGACTGACAAAGAGCTAGCCTTTCTTGTCATGCACGAGAACATGCACAAAGCCTACCGCCACATGACTACGTGGCGGGCGTTGTGGGATACGAATCGCATGGCCGCGAATATGGCGTGTGATCACGTCATCAACTTGCAATTGGTTGACATGGACCCCAACGAGTCCATGATTGCCTTCCCGCGTGACAAGGACACGAACAAGCGCTTTGGTGTTTACGACGAGCGCTTCAAGGGTATGGACAGCAAGCAAGTGTTCGACATCTTGGTCAAAGAGAACAAGGACAAACCCAAGCGGGGCAACGGTAAGCCCGACGATGGAAAAGGCGACAGCGGTGTCGAAGATTCCGAAGCAGGCGATGACAGCGGTGACGGTGACGGCGGCCTTGACCAGCATGACTGGAAGGGCGCGAAGGACATGGACGCCGAAGAACGCAAGCAGCTGGAGCGCGATATCGAGCAAGCCATACGCCAAGGCGGTATCTACGCGGGCAAGACGGGCGCGAACATGCCCCGCGAGTTGTCCGAGTTGCTCAAGCCGAAAGTTGTGTGGCGCGAGGTGTTGCAGCGGTTCACCAAGATGCACTTGCGTAATCGGGAGAGCCCGTCATGGCGCAAGGCGCATCGTAACTTTCTGTGGCAGGACATGATCTTGCCTTCCATCGTAGGTAAACGGATGAAACACTTGGCGATAGGCATCGACACATCAGGTTCCGTGGTGGGCCCGTTGCTCGACGCGTTCCTGTCTGAGTTGAACAAGATATGCCAAGACATGATGCCCGAGCGTATCGACGTTATGTATTGGGATACACAGGTGTGTCAGCACGAGGTGTTCAAAGGTTCGGACAGCACCAACATCGTGCATCGCACTAGCCCCAAAGGCGGTGGTGGTACTAACCCCGACTGCATTGTCGAGTTCATGCACAAGAAACACATCAACCCTGATGCTCTTGTGATTCTGTCGGATGGGCATATGCATAGTGATCCGGCAGCTTGGGCACGTATGAAAGCGCCGACCCTGTGGTGCATCATCGGTAATGATTCGTACGTTCCCCCGTACGGGCAACTCGTCAATGTGAAGGAGGTGTGAGATGGAAGTATTGCTACACATAGGCGACAAGTCTTTCTTCCTTGAGCTAGAGGAAGCAATGAAGGTGTCCGAGATACTGTGCGCTGCGCAGTACTTGGGTACGTCGTGGCTGGGCTCGCGCAATGTTGCTGCCCGCAGGCAACCGGACGCTAAGTCTGCGAGTGTTGCGCCGGTAACGGCGTACTTGTTACTGGAGCTGGAACAGGGGGAAAAGAAATGAAAGAATCTGCGTACATGGTCAACTTGAACCGTGAAACATTCGAGCTGCTCCAACAGGTGCAACAAGAACTATCTACTGACCTAGGGTTTGAACCAACCAACGGTCAGGTTATCCGTCATTTAATTTCGATTTATTTCAAAGGAACATTAGCATGAGTTACTACAACACATATGGCGTAATGCGTATGGACAGCTTTGCCGAGGTGAAGAAGTGGTACGAACGGGTAATCCCTATTCGCGGGAATGCGGACAAGGTCAAGCCCTTGGGCAACCGCAGGTACCACTTCGCGGCGAACATCACCATGCCTGATGCCGACACCGTCGATCTTAATTACTGCGGCGCACCGCTGGTGAGGTGGAAACCGGACAATACGTTTACCGTGTTTTCCACAAAATACGCCAACGCTTACGGGCCAGACAACATGACTCCGTACTTGCCAAGGGGTTGTTTCTTCTCGTGGAACTCGGGTCGGATGTTTATTAACCTACCCGGCAACAAGACCTATCTGATGGACCTCAATCAAGAGATGCGGTTTCAGATGGTCGAGGGAAAAGTCTTTATGTTGAACAAACCAGTAGCTTATTCGTACAGGATTAAGCGAGCGCCATTGGCTAAAGTCATGAAAGAGTACCAGCCTTTCCTTGACTGGTTACAGGTTGTGCTTGCTGTGTCACATCCTATGAACAACGACGAACTTAATATGCCGTATTCGTTGTTTGTGGAGCAAGCGGGCGTGAAGCACAAAGAGTACTACAACACCCTTGTCACGAACGCAAGCAAAGAGACAGAGAACAGGCGAACGCGTATCTACTCGGAAAGCAATCAATGGCTTGGCCTACCGTTTTCGAAGCGGGGCAATGGTTCTGCTGCCAAGGGTTTCCATAAGCCAACCTCCGAGTTGCTACACGAGTGGGTAGTGGACACGAGTGCGGTTAACTGGGCACAAGCTATGTACGTCATAGCCAAACAGGCTGCTGAGTCTAGGTACAGCCACAGCTATAGTTCCGCGTATATACGTACGCTCAAGGTAGATCATGCCAAAGACTACTTACGTGACCTTGCGATATTCCTGAACAGGGACGAGGTAATTGAGAAGATGCGTCTGGAAGATGGTGAAGCGCCGTCAAAGCGCAACACTAATTTCTTTACCGAGATCAGTTTTGTCTTATAGGAATCTTCGACATAGTGTCGATAGTTCCACTAACCTTTTGGAGAATACCATGCTAGAGAATACAGTTGTTTCCCTTTCCTCGATGGCCATGCTTGTCGAGTTACGTATCAGTACTTGGACCGCTCGCAAGCGTGACAACGAGACTTCCGTCGATATCAACAACTCCAAAGAAGCATCGCAAGACGCGTCTTCGGTTTACAAATACTTGATGGCGGGCAGTGATCATCTTGACAAGATCGTCAAGTACTCGGCCAAGGCCCGTGCGTGGCACGGTACGCAGACCCTGCCTTGGATGAAGGGTGTGTCCTTGCTTCCGATGGAGAACTTCTTTAAGTACCGCGAACAACTGGGTACGATGGAAGCAAACTTCTACGCGCTGGTGGATGACTTTGTGCTTGCGTACCCAAAGCTTGTGAACGACCAAGCATTCAAGCTGGGTAAGTATTACCGTGCTGATGAATTCCCCGATGCGGAGACTTTGCCGCGTAGGTTTAAGTTTGAGTACCACTTTCTCCCTGTTCCAGAGAAGGGGGACTTCCGCGTCAATTGCGAGGCGCGGTTACGGTCTGACCTCGAAGAACAGTACGAGAAGATGTACACGACCAAGTTGGCCGAGGCCATGCGTGACCCATGGGATAGGTTGCATGACTTGCTTGGCCGCATGTCCGAGCGCCTGAGTGACAAAGAAGACGGGAAACGCAAGATATTTCGTGACTCCATCATCACCAATGCAACGGAGATGTGCGACTTGCTGACTAGGCTGAACATAACCAAAGACCCAGCGCTAGAGAAAGCGAGACGCATGCTTGAGCAATCCATCAACGGGTTTGACCCCAAGGACTTGCGTGATAGCAGCGGTGCACGCTTGGAGTTGAAGACAAGCGTCGAAGATATCCTCAGCAAATTTAACTGGTAAGGAGAAAACACATGAGCAAATTGGCAAACATAAAGATGGTAGAGAACTACGTGCTAGACCCTAGCTTTGAAGAACTTATACATACGCTGGCCCTGCGTCATCCGTTGTATACATTCGGAACTAAAGGCATAAAGCCTGACGACCTAGAGTGGATTAGCGGCAAAGCGCCTAAGTTTAAGATGAGACCCGAAGACACCCCTAACGAGACGCGGTTCGTTTCGTATCTGAAGGTGTACTCAGGAGCCGAAGAGTTGGGCATTATAGCTATGGACGCCGCTTACGTAGATGGCAAACGCATACCAAAATATAAGTTGGACTGTTGGCGGTTGGGGGAAAGGGAAAACTCCAAAACGTCGTCTATTAAAACGACAAAGCTTAACGTAGCATTACGTACGTTCAAGAAATTCTTTATACCACGGGCGATGCTTGAGTTGTATGAGAACGCGAAAGTTGAATTGGATAATAACTTTCGTAGCTGTTTGCGCCTGTTGCAGCGGCCCATAGATCATGGTCAGCTATCGCCTAACTCGGTAAGTATGGAACGATACGCATATCTAACGATAAACAATCTGGCCATGGACCCCGATCTGCATAAACTTATGACGCAATCATTCTGTTCTGAGAAATATGCTGTAGCCATGTCCAAGTACATGCTTGCCAAAACTATGGAGAACATGGACGCTCATGTTGTAATAGCATACAACGAGGGTTACTTGTACTGGAACAAAACAGAAGACGAAGTAGGTGAACTGCAACATCTGGCGTACGAGGATATGCCCGAGCCATTGAAGAACAACCTTGCTGTACTACAGCTATGTAAGGACAACGAACTTGTTCGAGACGTGGGCTATAGGTGCCGCTCAGACTTGTTCCTAGTGATACCAGCGTAACCAGTAAGTGAAGAGACCCGCCTAGTGCGGGTCTTTTTTTGTCCGGAATTTTCGACAGCTTGTCGATGTTTCCACCTAGGGTTTGTACCTAGAAATATTTTTTAAAAGCCACTTGACTTTGTCTAGTAGAGTGCTATATTTCAGGTATGGCACATACACCCGAACGCAAAGTCAAAGACAAAGTGGTAGCGCTGCTCAAGCAGTACGACGCCTACTTCTTCTCACCCCCGAGCAATGGATTCGGGCGGTCGGGGATACCCGATATCATAGCTTGCTTGTACGGTCGTTACATAGCCATTGAGTGCAAGGCGGGCGACAACAAACCGACGGCACTACAGATACGCGAACTCGGTCTTATCACCAAGGCTGGTGGTGTGGCTTTGGTCATACGCGAGAACAACATAAACGAAGTAGCCCTAGCGCTTCAATCAATCAAGGAAGAACATGACAACACAAAATGATGCCCGTTCCCATGGTGGGGATGGCGCATGATTACGATAGACTTTGAAACGTACTACGACCGTGACTTCTCCCTGACCAAACTGACTACCGAAGAATACGTCAGATCAGATTTGTTTGAGGTCATCGGTGTCGCGGTCAAGGTCAATGACGAGCCGACGCAATGGTTTTCCGGTGGTCACGCAGAAATGGCTGAGTGGCTTGCTCAGTTCGATTGGTGCAACCACTTCGTGTTAGCCCATAACGCTATGTTCGACGCGGCAATTTTGACGTGGGTCTTTGGGCAAAAACCAAAGGCATGGCTTGATACGCTGTCTATGGCAAAAGCAACGTTGGGTACACAAGTAGGCGGTAGCTTACGTAAACTTACAGAGCATTTTGCCTTGGGCGTTAAAGGTACAGAAGTTGACGACGCACGAGGTCTGCATCGTGAAGACTTTACCCCTGCATCACTTGCTAAGTACGGTGAGTATTGCCGTAACGACGTAGACCTAACTTATAAGTTGTACGCTGAACTTAACGTGGGATTTCCTACCATTGAGAAGCGTCTGATTGACGCGACTATTCGCATGTTCAGCGACCCGCTGTTGGAGTTGGATACTGAGCGGCTAGAGGAGCATCTCATCAATGTACGTCTGCGCAAGGAGCAGTTGTTCACAGATGCAAAAATTACTAAGGACGTATTGAACAGTAGCGCCAAGTTTGCGGAACTTCTCAAAGCGCAGGGCGTAGCCCCTCCTATGAAAATAAGCCCTGCTACGGGGAAACCCACCTTTGCGTTTGCGAAGAGTGATGCGGCCTTCGTAGCCTTGCTTGAACATCCTAACGAAGCAGTGCAAGCATTGGTAGCTGCCCGAGTGGGCGCTAAATCTACGTTGGAAGAAACACGTACTGAGCGTTTTATAGCTATCTCTCAGCGCGGGCATATCTGCGGTGCATTACGCCGCATGCCTATCCCTTTGAAATATTACGCTGCCCATACGGGTCGGTGGGGCGGGTCTGACAAAATTAATCTTCAGAACTTACCTAGTCGTGGCGAGGAGAAGAACAAACTAAAGCGGTGCATCGTAGCGCCTCGCGGGCATGTCATCATTGATTGTGACTCATCGCAAATTGAAGCGCGAGTCTTGGCATGGCTGGCAGGACAGAGCGATACGTTGGAGTTGTTCCGCTCTAAAAAAGATGTTTACAGTTACATGGCGGGCACGATATACAGTAAGCCCCCCACAGACGTAACCTTTGATGAACGTTTTATTGGTAAGACTACTGTGCTTGGTGCTGGTTACGGAATGGGCGCGGAGAAGTTTCAGTTGCAGCTTCAGAACATGGGCAAGCATTTGGAACTTGATGCATGCCGTCACATCATCAAAGCGTATCGCGCATCCCAGCATAAGATTTCTATGTGGTGGACACATTTAAATATGGTGCTAGAGAAGATGTCAGCGCAAAAAACATGTTTAGTTGATTGGCAAGACTTGTTAGAACTAAGCCCATTTACCGGTATCAAACTGCCCAACGGGCTGTATCTCAACTACCCCGAGTTACGACGCCACGCTAATGGAGAGTTTACGTACATGACCCGTAACGGTGTGAACAAAATTTATGGGGGTAAGGTTGCGGAGAACATATGCCAAGCTGTTGCCCGTTGTGTTATTGGCGAGCAGCTGCTTGAGGTAAACAAGCGATACCGTGTGGTGCTTACTGTACATGATGCTATAGCTTCGGTTGTACCGGAAGACGAAGCATCTGAGGCTAAAGACTATATAGAAAAATGTATGAGGACTTCTCCTGCATGGGCGCATGGGTTGCCTCTTGACTGTGAGTCAGGCATGGCTCGAAATTATGGAGATTGTTAATGGCAAATATTACTTGGTCCTACAGCAGCTTGTCGCTGTACCAACAATGCCCTAAAAAATATTACCACCTCAAGGTATTGAAAGATATCAAAGAACCGTTGAGCGAGGCTATAACTTTTGGGAACACGATACACAAAATTGCAGAGCAGTACGTTAGTAACAACACCCCTATTCCAGAGCCGTTTAAAGAGATCGAACCAGCACTTGAGTCCATACGTAACATGGAAGGCAAGAAGCTATGCGAGAACAAACTTGGTTTGACCGCCAATCTAGAGCCATGTGGGTTCTTCGATAAAAAAGTATGGTGGCGCGGGATAGCTGACATTATTATTTTGCAGGGCGATAGGGCATTAACTATTGACTACAAGACAGGTAAGAAAAGTCAGTACGCTGACTTGAAACAATTGGAAGTGCTGTCGCTTGCGATTTTTAAGCATTTCCCGGAAATTAAAAAAGTCAAAGCAGGCTTGATGTTCCTATTTGCTGGTGACTTTATAAAGGCTGACTATCTATCGGATAACCAAGATGAAGCTTGGGGTCCATGGATATCGGATGTTGGGCAGTTGCAATCCTCGGTTGAACATAACGTATGGAATGCAAAACCCAACTTTACTTGTCGGGGCTGGTGTCCCGTTACATCATGTGTTCATAATCAAGGAAGCAAAAATGGCTGATCAAACTATATCTTCTCGTGTTCGCGCATACATTAAATTAAACCCTAATGCAACGGATAAAGAAGTTGCCGCAGCATTGGGTTTTTTCAACAATCAAGTAGCAGCTATTCGGTGGCGCGACAAAAGATATGGCGCGCCAAAACATAAGTACAAGTACAGAAAAGCTAACAAGTTTGAAACAAACAGTATCACCAGTAGTGATAAAAGTCTTGTTGAGCAGCTAGAAAAATCTGATCCGGTAAAGCACCCAGCGCACTACAAAGTAGGCGGCATCGAAACCATCGACTTCATCGAAGCCAAACAACTCAACTACAACTTAGGTAACGTGGTCAAGTACATCACCCGTGCAGACCACAAGGGCAATCAACTGCAAGACCTACAGAAAGCGCAATGGTACTTAGCCCGTGAGATCGAGAGGGTACAAGCATGAATTGTTGTGACGAGTACGGCCAATGTAATCAAGGCCGCAACTGCCCTGTCAGGGCTTACCAAGAAGAGACTGGCGTAGTGACCTACATCGTCAAGTTTCTGGCCATCATCGGCTTCTACACCTTCTTGATGATCGTGTTGGGCTACCTGTGGGCAAGCACCCCGCTGGTGAAGGAGCGTACGTGTACCCCTGACTTGATTGATAGGATATTCAAATGACTTGGCCCTTCCCGCCATTCCCTATGCCCCCGCAAGCGCCGGTCAAGGATACCAAGCCCGCGCCAATTAACCCTAACGATTTTGAGGACGCGTTGATATGAAAGTAAAAGAACTGATTGAGAAGCTGCAAGAGTTTGACCCCGAGCTTATGGTGGTACGCCCCGGATACGAGGGTGGCGAGA
>Ga0114963_10000905_pt1 | contig 20324 bp, 38 predicted proteins | sample C_131016_EF_Meta_FD_87019 | JGI IMG/M metagenome (GOLD analysis project Ga0114963, IMG submission 87019) | Freshwater microbial communities from Lake Croche, Canada to study carbon cycling - C_131016_EF_MetaG | ecosystem: Environmental > Aquatic > Freshwater > Lake | place: Lake Croche, Canada...
CTTTCTATCCTCTCCTACTTATCCTGGAAGCCAATGACCAACGGTTAAGAAACAGAATTGCTCATCTATGTCTGAAAGATCTAGATTGGTTGGTGCTGTAAGTGGAATATACTTCTCTATATCAGCTCCTTCAAATAAAACTTCTACTTTTGTTTGCAACTCAACTGTACCTGTTACTTGTCCTGTGTTAGGATCTTGCATGTTGAATTTACTTTCTTCAAATACTTTCTTAGCATGCTGTGCAGATACTAATACCAAGTCCATATTGTTACATCCTTGAATCCAAGAAGGATCACAAAGTGTAGTTTCTATTCCTGCTGTCAATCCAATATTGTATTTACCAACCTTTTGAAATTCATTTGGTACTGTAATTTGTACCCAAATGTCTGGTTGCTGTGTTAGTTGGGAAACAATTCTAGATGCTAGTGATTCATTCTTATGATCTTTTAAATATCCAAATCTTGTATTACCCCATCTCTGTGGTAGTATTCTTACATCGTACTTATCTAAATCAATTATTGATTGTACAAAGTCTCTTGATCTTGCTCCATACCCGCTGTAAGTATCAATTGGACAACTTATTACTAATGTAGGTTTACTCATAACTAGTATATTAATTTATGTGTTATATATTTTTTTGGTCTGTCTGTTACTTTTAGTAGGTCAAATCTACTTCTTGGAGTAAATTTCTCAAATGTTTCATCCATTGAATCAATTACATTCTCGCACATTTGTCTTGCTGACATTCCTGATTCATCTGAAGTTACCCATTCTCTAGCTAGTAACCCTCTTCTAGTTCTTTCTTCTTTACCCATGTTGTAAACTTCTTCTAAAGCTTTTGCAACGTCTTCTGGTTTACATCTGTCATCGTAAATGTAAGGAGTTGGAACTGATCCTACTAAGGATATATTTGAAGGGAATACCGGAATAGCCCACTCACCACAATCCTTATACGTACCTCTATGGTTAGAAGGGAAATCAGAACTGAAATCAATCCATTTACCATTCTCGTCTGTAAATCTCATTTGATCCTGCATACCTCCAGTAACATTGGCAATAATCATTCTACCTGCCATCATAGTTTCTGTTAGAGATAATCCCCACCCTTCATTTGAAGTAATAAGCATTCCTACATCTGCTATATTGTAAAGTAAATTCATTTGAGGAGTATCTAATCTCTCTTGAGAGAAAAATACATTCACATAACTCTCATCACATATTGCTTCTTTTACTGCAAAAAGATCTGTACCATTTTCATCTACAGCTTGTGTATGCATTATCAAAGCACATTTCTTAGCTTTTTCCTCTCCAATTAAATCACAGAACATTCTATAAGATAAAATTACATCTCCTGGAGATTTTCTTCTAATATTTCTAGAGTTAAAAAATGCTACGAATTCAATATCTTTTCCTCCAAATAAATTCTTTTTAAATTCATCTAGATTTTTAAGCTCCTCTACCGAAGTCATTGGGAAGAAATACTTATCATTTATTCCATGAGGAACGTATTTAATAATTTTATCTTTAGCTTTTTCTCCTAAAACTATTTCATTAATATTTTTAGTTTGTTTTGAGATTGCCATTAACAAGTCACATGACTCATAGTATGCTTTGTTGTATAAAGGAGCTGGATAGTCATCCCAAATGTTCAAGTACATCAATGGAATTTCATTTCTGATCTCTCTTTCAATTTCAAATAACCAAGTCCAATATCTTGGATCTGTAAAGATGAAAATAGCATCTGGTTTTTCTTGAGCAATTAAAGCTCTAACTTGCATTGCATCTCCATAACCGTTATTAGGAAGTACTCTTACCCATGCATCATCGATACCGGCCAATCTTCCTACCTCTCCTGAGATATCAATTCCTTTTCCTACTTCAGGGTGATTGATTGCTGCTCCTATATTCAACCAATTGAAATGATGTGCTGTTCCTACAACAATCTCTCTGGCCATAGTTGCGATACCAGAATGCATTCTAATATCATCGCATAACAAAAGAATCTTCTTACGATCCTCTTTCTTAACATAACGAAAATTTTCTTTCATGTAACTATTTTAATTTAATATTTGTTTGTGTGTGAAGCTTTTGCTTAAAGCCGTCTTCTGTAAGATAGAGAAAAATTGCTCTGTCTACAAGCTTTTGTAATGAAAATTTATGCCTTACGCATTGCTCTTTAAATTCTTGTAGAAGATCCTCCTCTACCTTAACCGATGTCAGTTTTTTAGTGTTCATAGTTTATATAATTATATTTATATATAAATATACCCCTATCCTAAAATACCTGCATGACAATGCTCTGTTCCTTTAAACTCACAGAACATACAGTTTGCTCTTGAAGGCGTCTTATCGTATTCTTTATCAATATACTTTCCATGCTCATCAAAAGCATCGTTAATAAATTTTGCAAGTGCTGATGTAGCTTGTCCTCTTTTAATCTTTCCTGAAGGTGGTACAAACTCTTGAACTCTTCTTCCCATTGCTGCAAATTCTGGATCTTTAGGAACTTTTCTCTTAACAATAAAGTATTTTACATCTACCTTATCAATATCTATATCAAATTGTCTTGCTAAGAATTCTTTGTATAAAAGTAATTGTGCTAGCTTTTTGTCATCCTTTTTTGCATAATCATTCCATCCTGAGGTTGATGTTTTTATATCTAGAATGATATACTTGTCATCCTGCTCATCATACAGAACAATATCGATATATCCTTTAAAGAAAACATTCTCGGCTATTTTATGTATAAGAGGAATTTCTACTCCAACCAGCTTGTAGTACTTGGTTCCAAAGTAAACAGAGCGTTTCTTACGAACGTACTCCAATATTTCAATACCATCATTATGAAACTCAGATAACTCTTGAGAGGTAGAGAAATGCTTTCCATACTTTTCTTTCTCTTGAGCATAAATTGTTTGCATCTTCTCCAGCAGTAGTGCATTCAAGTCCATTTCATTTGACTTCTTTACTGTTCCTTCATAGAGTTCTGTTAACCATTCCTGCATTACTTCATGTACTGCTGTACCAAAGACTGTATGAATGGAAGGCTTATACTCTTGCAATCCTTTGACATACTTTAATGCCCATTGATGTGGACAAGTATTATATGCTAAGGTCTGACTATATGATATGGATTTGCTGATATTGTAATCTATAACTGGATTACAGAAGTCTCTTATTAACTTTACTTGTTTAAGAATTTTCTTTGGCATCTTTTAGTCTTTTGATTTCTCTTTTTAAATACCACAAAGCTTTTTCTAATTCCTGAACTGTTTCATCTTTCTTTCCAGCTCTTGAAATATATTTGATAGTATTTCCTAAACAGAAACCTAAGTTCCAGGCCTCGATAACTTTTATAGCTTCGTAGGGATTATCCTTCCCTCCGTAATGGTTTGGGTGATTTACTAATTCTTTCTTTGGACTTGGTCCATATATAGTAAAGATTGCTTCTCTATCATTCATAATAACATTTTTATATAACTATAATATAAGAAAAAAGGCCTGTAGAAACAAGCCTTGATTAATTTATTTTATAAGGAATAGCGAGGTTGCTAAACTTGCAAATGAAAGTACTTTGTACCAGAATGTTTTATTTCTTTGACTTTTTAATTCCTTTTTTAAGTCATCAGTCATTCCTTTGTACTCTCCAATCTGAACATCTTTCTGTCCTATAATGAATTGGTTGTTCTTATCTTTATCATTTAGAAGTTTGATGATAGTATCTTTTTGTACTTCTCTTTCTTCTAGCTTTGTAACTTTTTGCTGAGTAAGTTTTAATTCCTCTTTGCATCCATCATAGCGAACTAAATCTTTAGCTGCTAATCTTGCTACTTTAGTTGGTATGCAAACCTTCGTTGTATCTGTTTGTGAAAAAGAATTCAAGCTCAGCATTAGAAAACTTATCAACAGTATTAATTTTTTCATCTGTTTGTTTTTTTACAATTGTTATGGTATTGTCTATATGATGTATTTCTTTTGTAATAGAAACTACATTCTCTTTTACTGAATCGATTTTAGTATCGATTTGTTTATTTACTACTTGTGCTGAATCAATTTTGGTTTGAACTGAGTCTATTCTTTGTTCGTATCCTTTTACATCAGTTCTAATACTGTTTGTAGTAAAAATGTTGTAACCTATTAATACAATTACTATAACTAATAAAATGTTCTGTTTATTTTGTAACATCTCTATCTCCTTTGTGTTTGTCTAATCTGTCTAAGATTTGAGTAAGTAGTTCATTTTTTACAATGCCTACCATTGAGGCATTTTTTAAAATAGAAATTAACTGGAACACCAAGAAAGGTGCCATAATAGTTTCACTTAACCATGATGTTCCAGCAAATCCTTTTTCTATTGTTAGGATAGCGGATAACATTATTACCCAAAATCCAAATGTTTTTAATACTTTAAGTGCTTTATAAGTTTGAAAACCTTCTCTTTTAGTTCCTGCCCATATACCAAAAAAGCCATCAGCAAAGACAACAAACCCCACTGAGAGGTATTGTTCAATGTTTTCTGCTGTTAGGTGCATAAAGTATGAACCTATAAATGCTAATGCTGTTGTCAATGATAATGTAATTAAAAGTGATGTTTTCATCTTATAATACCTTATTTAACGTATTCGTAATACTTTTTAGTTTTTTCTGAACGGTCTGCCAAACCATGAGTACCACCGTTAATTCTTTTTGTCAATTCTAAAATTGCTGCATCGTTGATTCCTTTGTCACATATTGACCACAATTTGTTTTTATCAAAGAAGAACATTGCTGATTCAAAAGAGTAAGTAGTTGCTACTAAATCTGGATTAGTCATAATTTCTGGCTTGTTTAAATACTTAGCAAACGCTGCGTAGTTTTCTTTACCAGTTAATTGAAGAGCTCCTCTTCCTCTAAATTTAAAACCGTCTCCTGATTTCTCATCACCGTTACCCATTCTTGATGCGTAAACTCTGTTAGCAATCTTTTCAGGATTTCTAGCGTAAGATTCTTCTAAGTTACCTGGGAAATATTTTCCAAAGATCCCTTGAAGTCCTTGTGCTGAATAGTTTAAGTTTTCTGAAAATGCTTTAAATCCTCCTGTCTCGTGTGCTGTTTGTGCAAAGAAGTGTGCTGCTCTTACTGGAGTTAGTTTGTAAAACTCCATTGCTTTTTTCATTGTTCCAGGACCAAAAGCTCCATCTGCTCCTACTCCAATTTTTTCTTGTAAACTTTTTAAGCTCATAATCTAATTTTTATTCTTCGTTATTGTTTTCTTTTTTGCCATTTTTAAATCCTGCAAACTTCTCTAATACGTCTGGAAGGAATGAACCTAATGTGATGTACATGAATGCATCAAAGATGTATTCATTTAATTCTAATGCTCTACCCATGTACCCTGTTACAAGGTCTACACCAATAGCAATTACCATTACCATGAATGACATGAATCCAATTACAACTTTTTCATTGTAATCATTTGATTTTTTAAAGATACTGAAAAATCCCATAAAATAATTTTTTAATTTAGTTAGAATATAACTAATTGGTAGTAACAAATTTTTCATAGTAACTGCTTTGATTTCTAATAAATAGCACAAAAAAAAGAGGCACAAGGCCTCTTTGATGTTTAAGTAAAGTCTGTTTTATTCCTCAGAGTTCAACCCTTTTAATTCCTTTGGAAGGAACTCAGTATTGACATGGCCGCAGGCCTTGCACGCAAATACCGGAATAGGCATGTAGGTTGTTTGACCTGTTCCTGTTAAGATACCACTTGCTTTTCTAATGTGAAGAGCCTCTTCAAAGAAAGTCTTTGAACATTTTTCGCATTCTACCGGAAGTGTTTGTTCAATCGATAGATTCATTCTTGGTTGTTGATCCATTTTATTGTTTTTTAATATTACATAATTCATCCACCTTTACTACATCTGCTGCAATTTGAAAGACAGTGCCCGGGGTAAGGTGCGGGGCCTCTTGCGAGATTTTCAATACCTGTCTTAGTAAAGCACCTCTTATTTTTGCTTTCTTGGCTGCTAGTAATATATCAACAATAGTACCGACACTTCTTTGATGTTCCGATCTCAATTGAGAGGTTCCGCTCTCAATCATTTCATGGTACTTGGTGATTGAATCTGACATTGATTATTTCTTTTTAGGGTAGTACTTTCTTTTCTTTCTAACTGGCTTTGCTGTTTCAACTACTGCTTCAACAGTTGGTGGTGCAACCTCTACTACTGTCTCAACTTGTACTGGTGCTACTTCTGGTAGTACTTCTTCTACCTTTTCTACAACCTCTGGAGATATTTTGGTAATCTCTTCTACTAAAGTATCGTGTGCTTCTACTACTTTTTTCATAGCTTCTACCTGCTCTGATACTTTCTCCTTCTTAACAGGCTGGTCGATAGGAAACTCTGGTTTCTTTTTCTTAGCGGCTGTTTTAGGCGCAACAGGACGTAAGTCTTTGTTGTAAAGCTCTTTGGCTAGGTCTGCTAATTCTTGTACTTCGGCATTGTTGTCAAAGTCTGCTTTGAATTCCGACATGGCTTTTGTTCCTTTTTGCATATGGTATGCAATGAAAGCAGCTACTGCTATAATAGTAACTACTAGGGTAATTAATTCTAAACTTGTCATATGTGTGTTTATTTGTTAAAATTTGCGCGTGACACCTTCGGTGAGGAGGTTTTGACGCCCCCTCCCCTCTCGGTCCCTTCTTATTTACTCTCTGCCGTTGAAGCTTTTCTGTAATCGGTAATTAATTTCTTAACCTCTCCAATTTGCTTTCTAGCTTGTGCTTGCGATTTTTTAGTTGTACCGTTGTGTGCGGCTACAAAACTTTGATACAATTCATCGATTTGCTCGAATAATTCTTGCTTGTTCATTTTTATTTGTTTTTGATTAATATTACATGAACTGGGAAGGATCGATTCCTGCCTGTTCATCTTTTGGTTTTTTACTTGTGATTACACATTCTGTGATTAGCATTGTTCCTGCTACTGATGCTGCATTCTCTAAAGCTAGTCTTGTTACTTTAGTTGGATCAATGATACCTTGTGATAGCATATCAACATACTCTCCTACTCTAGGATTGAATCCTTGCCATTTGTTTTGTGCAAGTAAAGTTTCTTCTCTACTTTCAATTGTCTCTTGAGTCTCTCCTGCATTCAATAAAATTTGTTCGAATGGCTTTCTGATTGCTCTCATTACAATATTGAATCCTTTTTGCTGATCTGGATGAGAAGCTTCTAGTGGATTTGATCTTAGATATTCTGATGCGTTCAATAAAGCAATTCCTCCACCTGGAAGTATTCCTTCTTGAAGTGCTGCTTTAGTTGCATGAAGAGCATCATCAACTCTATCTTTCTTTTCTTTCATTTCAACTTCTGTATGACCTCCAACATGAATCATAGCTACTCCTCCAATAAGTTTTGCTAATCTGTCTTGTAAGATTTCAATCTCATAAGGGGATACTGTATTTTCGATTTGCTCTTTTAACTCTTCGATTCTTTTTGTAATAGCTTCTTCAGTTCCTTTGCCATCTACAATGGTAGTATCATCTTTTCCTACTGTTACTTTTCTAGAGTTACCAAACCATTCAAGGTTAAATTTATCCAACTTCATTCCTTTCTCCTCAGAGACAACTGTACCTCCTGTTAGAGCTGCAATGTCCTCAAGCATAGCTTTCTTCTTGTCTCCAAATTCAGGAGCTTTAACTGCTACTACTCTAAGAATTCCTCTCATCTTATTTACAACCAATGTCGATAAAGCCTCTCCATCAATATCATCTGCAATGATAAGTAAGTCTTTATTTTGTTGTGATACTGATTCTAGTAATGGAAGTAATTCTTTTATTGCTTGAATTCTTTTATCTGTGATAAGGATTAAAGGATTATTCAATACTGAAGTCATAGTATTGTTATCTGTAACAAAGTAAGGAGATTTGTATCCTCTATTGAATTGCATACCCTCTACAGTCTCTAAATAAGTCTCTCCTGTTTTAGATTCTTCGATAGTTACTAATCCATCTCTTCCAACTTTATCCATTGCTGTTGCAATAAGATTTCCTACTTCTGGATCATTGTTACCTGAGATTGTTGCTACTTGTTTGATTTGTTCTTCCTCTGTAACTTCTTTAGAGTAATTCTCTCTAAGGTATTGGATTACTGCTTTAGTTGCAATATCAATTCCTCTTTTAATCTCTACTGCATTTGAATTTTCTAGTTCAGATAGTCCTTGACTATAAATTTCTCTTGCAAGTAATGTTGCTGTTGTAGTTCCATCTCCAGCTAGTCTTGCTGATTCGATTGCTACTTGCTTTACAGCTTGTGCTCCAGTATTTTCAATTGGATCTTCCAATTCTACTTCTTTGGCTACTGTTACACCATCCTTTGTTGAGGTTGGATTACCTCCTTGTTGTTGAATGAATACATTTCTACCTGATGGTCCTAATGTACATACTACTGCGTCTGCTAGTTGGTTTACTCCTGATAGTAATTTCTCTCTAGCTTCTTTTGAAAAACTGATTTGTTTTGACATAACTACTCTTGTGTTGTTCTGATTGTTGCTAAAATTTCTCTGTCTGGTGTAATAAAGTATTCTTGACCTTCGAAGTCGATACGAATGGTTCCTATTTTAGGAATCAATACAATGTCTCCTACTTTGGCTTCTACTCTAATAAATTGTCCAAATTCAGACTGGCGTCCTGGACCTACGGAAACTACTTCACCCATTTCTGGCTTTTCTTTTCCCATATCCGGAATAATAATACTTCCGAATCTTTCTTCTCCTGATTCTACAGGTTTTACAATAACTCTGTCGCTGTTAGCTGATAACTCTTGTGACATAAACTTAATTTGATTAATAACTTATTTTAATAATATATGAATAAATATCTAAAGAAACAACTTTTAATGGCCGTCTGCAAAATTGTCTGCTATTTGTGGAGGTGCTTTTAGAGTTACTCCTGGTAGTTGTGTTGTTATTTCCATTAGTTCTTGTACATAAGGCATGAACATTTCTGCTTGATCTTCTCTAATGTTTATGATCAACTGGTCATGAATCTGAGCCTGTACTATAGCATCCACTCCTAACTCTTTTGCTTTTCTATTAATCTGTACTGCTGCTCTATTTACAACCGCCGCTGCTAGTGATTGTAACTGATAGTTCAAACAGTTGTTTAATCCATTTCGATAATCTCTATACATTTGCATTACAGGATCTTTTCCATACTGCTGCTCTAAACTCTTTCTGAATCTCCAATCCAATACTTGATCTCCGAACTTTTCAAAGATAAGTTTTACTTTAGGTAAGTGTCTGATTCGTCCTACTTTATTTTGGATAAAGCCATGCTTCTTTACTTGCTCTCTAGAATTAATTCTCCATTCCTTTAGTTGAGGAAATCCATCTAAGTAACCTGCTACTAAAGTATCAGCTTCTTTCTGAGATATGTCTAGAGTCTTTGCTAGAGCATATGCTTCCATTCCGTATGCAATTCCTAACGAATAAGCCTTAGCTTGATTTCTTTTTACCGGATCTAATTTTTTTAAGAAGATAGGAGATTTAGTATCAGGTGAAACACCATCTGGATACTTTACTCTATCCTGGTCAAGCTTCTCAGTTCTAATGGCAACAGTAGAGTAAAAATCCCATCCGTTATTAAAGATCTCTTGAAGATTAATATCACCTGCTACAGAAGCAAAGCAGTGAGGTTCTAGAGAAGTATAGTCATTATCAATCAACTTTCTTCCTTCACCTGCAATTAAGAACTTTCTTACTACATTTGTATAGTGTACAATAATTTCTGCATCCTCTCCTTCTTCTTTAGGCTTTGGTAATTGCTGAGCATCTGAACCATATCTTCCTGATACTGTACCGTTTTGTTTATAGTAGAAGTAGTATCTTCCATCCTCTTGACCATCTAAGAATCTATCAATGTAAGTTGATTTAATCTTCAATAGCTTATTATAGATACGTAAATTATTTGCCCATTCATATGTCTTAGATAACTCCTCTAACATATCCATATCGAATTGATCTTGACCTTTCTTAGTCTGAGTAAGAGGTTTAATTCCCATATACTTAAATGCAATCTCACCTAAGTGTTTCTTAGATTGAATATTCAAATACTCTCCTTCGTTCTCTTCTTTCCACATCGACATAGAAATTCTAACAACTTCCATTTCATCTAGTAGATTTAAGTATCCTGTTAGTAGGAACTGTTTTACGTTACTCTCTTCTAACTCTTCAATAGCTTTTTTAGTTAAAGAATACTTTCCAGTCTTCTCACTTCTTTCTAGAGGAAGAGAATGTAGCATGATTAAATTCTGTGCCCAGTTACCTTTATGTGAAGGTGGATAAGTATAGAGTGCTGTATCAACTACCCATTCTTTTGCTTCTGGAATAGCTAATATACTATTGATCACAACTCTTTTATTTGATTCTAAGTCATTTGCAATATCATCTCTAGTCTTTTCTAGTAACGGAAGATCTAAAGCTACTCCGAACTCTTCCATTGGAACAGTTACTTCTTTGTAAAGAGGCATTACTTCTTCTTCAAAGAAGAATTTTTCTAGTCCTTCTTCTTTTAATACTTTTAAAAAGTGATTACAAACCCTTAAAGTTAAATCCGTATCGGCAGCAGCATACTTAGATAGGATTGCCATGTCTGCTTTATAGATTTCATAAAGATCTTTTGTAGTTGATCCTCCATTTGCTTTAATAGATTCTTTTAGCTCTACCTGCTCTTTGTTGGCTGCTTCTTCTACATTTAGTCCTATCTCTTTCTGAATTGAGATAGCTAAAGGTTTCAATCCAAATACACCCATACCAGCTCCTTCTTCTTGTACTGTATGAACAAGGAGAGCTGTGTCTACCCAAAGATCTTCCAATAATGATACTCCGTAATAGTTCTTAGTAATACGGCAGTCAAAAGAAGCATTGTGCATTACTAGTCTCTTACCCTTAAGCAGCGGGAGTAACTTTTTAGTAATACCATGTGCTCCTTTTCCGCCGATAGTACATTCCTCTAATTGATTTAATTCTGGATTCCATTTCTGAGTTGGAAGGTAAAATCCTATTCCTTCTTCTCCTGATACAGACCATCCTACAACTCCATCTCTTCTTACATTTAATCCAGTTGTCTCAGTATCATAAGCAAGAACTTCTGATTGATTGATATGTTCGATAAGAAGATTGACAGTTTCAATACTATCGACATGGTAATACTTTTTTTCTATTTGCATAACTTATTCAAGTTCTTTAATTAAACTATTTTTATTTACAGGAATCCATACTCCAATACTTCCATCCTTAACCGTACTATAGTTTATAGACTTGCTATCGATTCTACTCTTAATATAATTTCTCATCTCTTTTAGATTGCAGTAGTAAAGTTTCTTAGTATATACACTGAACAGTACTAAGATGTCTGCAGTAGATGTATTGAACCATCCTAAGTCTTGCTTCTTATTATACAATTCAAAGAACGTTAAGTTGTTTTCTCTAATATTAGTTTTTACTTCTGCTCTATCCCAAGTCTGTGTTTTCCTATTTAGGAACTCAAAATCAAATCCTTTCTTCTGATAGAATTTATGCTCATTATAATCTGTACGGTCTTTTACTTCAGTTAGCTTTTTGAAGTATTCTAATGCGGCTTGTTCTCCAACCTGCCCTTTCTTTAGTAGTAGTTCGAAATCTGTCATAACCATTTTAATTTATATAATATAAAGATAAGAAAAGAGCTGCGGTTAAGCAACTCTTTTGTATTAAAATTCCCCGTAAAGGTCAAACTTTTCTGGTGGTGGAGGTGTCCAAGTAACCGTCTGAGTTCTTATAGCGTATAGTTCTCCTTTTAGTGGTTCTAATCTGTAAGCTCCTTTAAACTCTGTTGCTCTCATATAAGCTGTTAGAGTTGGTACTAGTCCTTCAATTGTAGTAGAAGGAGCTTGAGGCCATGCTCCTCTCCAGTTATCCCCTGGCGGGAGTCTTTGAGCAATAAGCTCTAATACTTCTTCTTGTCTTGAATTTACTTCCATTATTGACGTAATGTTTTAGCCATTCTACAGTGAATGTCTGTGAAGAATCCTGGTATTAATTCTTTATGTGAAGCTCTAATTGGATTAATATCTAATCCTCCTCTACGAGTGTAAAGGCAAGCTACCATTAATTCTTCTGGGTTATAAGCTTCTTTCAAATGCATGTAGATCATTTCACAAATCTCTTCATGGAAGTGACTTACTTGTCTGTGACTTACAATATATCTTGCAACTGATTCTAGATTAGGAATTCTTCCTGCTGCAGGCTTAATATGTACAAATACATCTCCCCAGTCTGGTTGATTTGTTACTCTACAATTTGATCGTAAAAGATTTGATTGAAACTTAATACCAAACTGTACATCCTCATCTGTTTCTTCTGTTTCTAATTGAGATGCGTCTGAATGATAAGAGGTAAATTCAATTTTGTTTAGATCAACTAATGCTCCTAATTCTGCATATCCTTTAAAAGAATAAGTCGGAGTAAAGTCTGAGGTAAACATTTCTACTTCTACTTTTGTTTGTAGTAAGTCAGATAAATCTCTCTTTACCCTGTCTTTTAAAATTGCAATACATTCATGATCTGTATCTCCCATTTGAGTCATATTGAATGAATTCAAATACAGTTTAATTGATTTAGACTCTACGTGTAGTTTTGAATCTGCTGGATACCAAATCTTTAACATCCCTACTACTGGAAGTCCTTTTGTAGTGATTGCTGATACTTCATATGCATTCCAAGCATCTCCTCCAACAAATGGAAGATTGTTATCATCTATTCCGTATGCTTCTCTGTTTAAGTATCTAGGAATTTCTACTAATAGACTTGGATCATAAGTATCCTTATAACCTTCTCCTCCTACTTTACCAAGATGCTTCCCGGCAATCTTTACTACTTCTTCTTGATTTAATTCTGCCATGTTATTTTATATAGTTTAATATTTGTTCAACTCTTTGATTAGGACTTCCTGTTACTGTTAGGTAATCTCCTCCAGCAAACTTAATTGACTTTAAGTTAATTTCAAACTGCTTATCAATTGCTTCTCTCCATCCTTCATTCACACTTCTTACTCCATCATCTACAGAAGCAAATTCAATAGGGAAGTAAATAAAATGTGTATATTGATCTTTAACTCTTAGCCAAGTATCTAAGATATATGCATAAGCACTATTGGATAGATTATCCATATAAGTAGAATACACTAATAGATCTAAATAACATCTATCAAGTATTACATCTTTAGGACAAAGCAATGCCTCTAAATGGAAAGAAGAAATAGCAAGTTGTGTTTCAGAAGTACCTGCTTCGTTAATAGGAAATCCATAACCTCCTACCGTTCTTGTTGATTCATTTATAAAATCATACTCCGGTAATTTACTTTTAAGCAATTCATATACTGTAGTTTTTCCTACTGATGATGCTCCTACTAATGCTATTCTTTTCATAACTAACCTTTTAAGAAGTCTACCCAAAGACTTACTGATATACTATGTAATATATGAAATAATTCTCCGATCTCCAACCCTTTTATAGAAACTTTTCTACTAAGAAGTATTTGACCTTCATCAACTCCTTCAGTTACTTTATGAATAACACATCCGGAAGATTCTAATCCTAAGTCAAAAGCTTTTTGCTGAGGATCTTTTCCTTTTAGTTCTGGATATTCAGTTATAAGTCCTGGATGTCCGTTATAGATTTCGAATCGATTACAGATATACGGAGGCATGATTCGTAACCATCCGTGTAGAGTTACTAAAGGATCTTTATAGTGACCTAGTAACAATCCCAATTCTTCTTCTGAAGGTTTATTATCTACAAAGATTAAATGCTTATCTTCTAAAGCCGGATGAATCTTTCTAAGATGTTCTGGTCTTTCGTTTGTAACTATTATATCAGGCCATCTTCCTAAAAGCTTTGACACTTCTACGATCTCTGATCCTGTTTGACTAAAAAATGCTATCCAAGGTCTATACATTTACTTTCTCTATTATTTTATCTTCATTCACATTATAAAAAACTGTTTGTGAATGTGATCTAATACTATATCTTAATTCTCCTTTTAGGTTGTATATTCCAAATACAACTCCTTCCAATACTCTTTCCATTGGATAATTAAACCGAACTTTCTCTCCTACTTTATACTTTGCGTCCATTTGCAAACCATCTGAATTTACTAATATTTCCTAAGATTAAATTTGTATCTTCTGGTACATAGTTGATTAGTTCGAATAACTTTTGTGATTCTTTATACCATAGTCCGTCTTCTCTATAAGGAATTCCTTTTATACCATGTACAACTGGATTGGAAGTATCTAACGAATAGATCCATTTATAGTCTGAGTAGAAAGAAAACTCTTGAGGTAGTCCACATCCTAATAAATGATGAGGTTTATTCTCGTTTATTATTCCATCTTTTAATAAATCTCCTAATAGTTTAACTCTTCCTAACATCCAACTAACATATCTGTTTGGATGCGGAACTGATTTAGTATAATAAGAATAGTCGAATGAAATTGCAATCATATCTACATCTGCAATCTTATCCATATACTCATAGCAGGATTTAATCTGTTGATAAGTCTTTCCTTGAACAACTCCTATTTTCTTGCCTGGCAGGTCTTTGTATTTGTTCACCCAACTTGCCATCTGTGAGCAAGTCTTTTTTGCATCTTCTAAAGCATCTGGAATTATATACCAGGTTGGTTGTAATTCTAATACCCATCCTGCAAACTTCTCTGCATCAAAAGCTTCTTCTAATTCAAAGATAGAATTATCTAAAATAATCTCTCTTCCATTTTCTTTTGCCTCTTGAAATTGTTTTAAGTATTCAGGATCTTCTTCAAATAAGTGTACCAATGCATAGTCATAATCAGTTATACTCTGTACTGTTTTAAATATCGATTTCGGACTCTCGTGTGCTATTTTGATCATTTTCTAATTCGTCTTGTATTTGGTTTATATCTATTCCTAATTGCAATAAACTGCTTTCTAACTTATCTGTTACGCTTGTTAGTTGTTGATCTATTGATAGCTGAATTGCTTTATAAGCTTCTGATAGAGGTACCATGTCGGTATTTAAAGCTTCAATAAACACTTTATGCTCCTCTAAATGGTCTAGTGCTTTCTGCATACTTATTTGATTCTATTAAATTTACTTAACTGTTCTTGAGTAAAGAACTGTAAAAGATCTGGACGGAAGTAATTAACATTCTTCATTACTTTTCTATCTCTTGTTCTATAAACGACGTAATAGTCTCCAACTTTTTCGTAATGACATTCCTCACCTTGTTCGCTCGATCTTTGAACGACAGTTGCTTTAGCTTCTTCTTCTGTTTGGCAAGCTTTTGATAGATTTGAAGCTTGTACTTCCTGATATGCTGGCCATATCTTATCCTTAAGGCCATGTAGCATAGTACCGTTCCCAGTGGCAACATAAGTAATATCGCACAAAGCATCCAGAACCTCAACGATGTCTCCTGCTTCGCAAGCTGCTCTATATTCTTCCAATTCCTCAAGGATGAAATTGTATACAAACTCCCATTCTTTTCTTTCGGGGATAACTGGTTCATAATTATTTGGTTTACCCATTACGGCATTAAACTCCTCTACCTCATCAATAAAAGGTACTTTTGGTTCTGTTATCATAACTTTTTACTTTTTTATTAATATAAGAAATTGGCTCCGAAGAGCCAACTTATTATTCAATTACTTTAATAATTTTAGATTGATTAACCCCTACTACTGCGAAGTTAGACTCTCCTTCAAACTCTGTATAGATTTTTGCTTCTGCTTCTGTAGCTGATACTGCATCTACTAAATAAAGTTCTTTTACTCTTTGGATACGACCTCGGTCATTTTCGTGCTCCAACTGCACTGTTACTTGCCAATAATTCATTTTGTTTGATTTTAAAGTTTATATCCTTTTGTGAACTGATAGAACTCTGCTCTTGCCGAATCTTCTTCTAGGAAACATCCTGTTAACTTTGCTGTCTTCATTGAAGCACCTTCGTGCTTTACTCCTCTACAACTTACGCAATTGTGACCTGCTTCAATCATAACTGCTACTCCTAGATTACCTTCACAGATCTTATCTACTGCATTATGAATTGCAACTGTTAATTGCTCTTGAATAGCTCCTCTACGAGCAAATTGCTCTACAATTCGATTTAATTTTGAAAGCCCTACTACCTTTCCATCTGCTGAAGGAACATATCCGATATGAACTTTTCCTGTAATTGTTTGGTGGTGATGAGAACACATTGAGGTAACTGGAATGTTTCCTTCAAATACAATTCCATCATAACCATCAGAAGGGAATGCTGTTATTCTTGTTAGTGGTTCAAATCGTCCGGCCCATAGATCATTTACATAAGCCTTTGCAACTCTCTTTGGAGTATCAGAAGAGTTCGGATCATTCTTCCAATCACATCCTAAAGCTGTTAGGAAGTTACCAAATGCTTCAGCTGCATCTTCAATAATGTATTGCTTTTCTACTTCAGTTAATCTTGCTTCTGGACCTTCTGTTAATTGTTTTTTAGCCAATTGAGTGGAAATACCATTAGCGAATCCGGCTTGTACTAATTCTGTACCGTCGATAAATTTTTTGTTTGACATATAAGATTGTTTTTATGGAGGTTCTACGACTCCGTTTTATTTAATATAACATTTTCTATTCTATACTACAACTATTTTTTTAAATAATCTTGAATAGTTTCTGAGTCTGTTCTTTCCCAAGGGTAAACAATCCACTCTGTTCCTACTTCTTTTGAATAGAAGTCAGGAGTAAATATTGCCGTTGGCTTGTAATGAAGCGTGGCTGTATAACCTGCTACCATATTTTTTAACGTCTCTCCTGTATCACAAATATCATCTATAACAAGAGTATGTTTATTGATTTTTGTTACATAAGGAATGTTTAGCTTATGGGAGATCATTACTGCTGGTATTAATCCTCCTCTTTCAATTCCTGTTATTGATTTAATCTGTGCACCTGACTGCTTAATTGTAGTGCATAAATCTTCTACTAAGATGTTTATATCATCCCAGCTTACAAACATTTTGTTTCCTATCTTTAATGCCATAACTATTTTATTTGATAATCCTTAAACGTCGGCTTGGTTGGTGGTTCATTCTTAAAGAAAAATGTAATCTTCTTACTTCGTGTCTTAATAACTTTGTAGAAAGCGGTAGGAATAGCTGCACCTGCATCCACTCGTCTGGGATTTTTGTCAAAGACCATTCGTATTTCAACATATACCGGGCCTTCGGTAATTGCTAGTGTTCTTTCATAATCTTCTAATAATCTCCAATGAACTCTGTTTAGTCTTTCATTTTGAAGAGTACAGTTCAAATATGAGAATGTTTTAAATAACATCTCTCTATTGCAGTTAAAGTCTGCTGCTGGTGCGCAATGTCCTTTATCGTAAACATTAAATGCATAATCTTTTGCATCTGAGGTATGAATTGTTTTATCTACATAAAAGTCCATTCCTTTTCTAGATGCTGTACCGTCTGTACATTTTACTTGATACTTAACCCAAAGTGGTTGTTCCAATTTTTCAGAGTACATCACTTCGTAAATGTCTGTCTTTACGTATACACTGTCCTTTAACTGCCCAAAACCTAGTAATGGGAGTAATATTATTAATAAAAACTTTTTCATGTTATACTTTTGCTATTGTTATTCCTTCTACATCTACAATCTTCATCTGTGATATTATCTCATCAGCCGGTGCTTTAGGGTCTATTTGATCTAATACGTAGTCTAGTAACTCCTGAACAGATACTTTGTCTTTAAATCCTGCTTTTCCTGAATCACTTGGTATTAGTACTAATTCTAACTCAAAGTCTGAGTTGAATTGTGTTTTGTAATCCCAGATGTAAACTCTATCTGCTTTTGGATATGATTTTGATAGTTCTCTATCTCCTGCTAAGTCTATTAGGTCTTTTAACGTCATTTTTTTTATTTATTTAATTGAATATTTACTTTTACCGTCTGGTGATTGTGCTGATATTTCTCCGTTTGCTAAAACTGTTAAGTCTAAGTCAAACTCTTCTTTTAGTAGTCTTTTTACTACTGCTGTCTCTAGCTTTCTACTTTTCCACAATGTGTGTAGCACTCTTAAAGTATCAAACTCTGTTGCTTTTTCTACTGCCATGTTATACTTCTCTTTTGTCTTCAAATGCAATGATGTGAGGTCTCCAGGTCAATCTATAACCATTATCCCTAACCCAATCAAACATTTTTGGATATGATTTGAATAAAGCTTCTCTTGAATCTCCTGCTGGCATGAACCAGACTTTGTCTTGTGGAATGTCTAGAACTTTTATAAGTCCCATAATCTCTCCTAAGGCATCTTGATCTTCTCCATCCCATACTGGCTTTAAGTGATAGTCTGAGTGGTATGAAATCATTTTAGACATTGCGTCAAAATTAAGCCTTAACTTGTTGTGTTGCTTAATCATTTTATCGTCCACCAAATCGCCTTGAGGAGTAGCCACACCCAACACAGGAACCGAGTTGCTAAACTTAGGACTAATGCTGAGAAGATTAATAGGGAAATCAGTCTCCAAGAAATGAGACCCTTCAGTTTCGATAGTAATGAAAATATTCCTTTCATGTGCAAAATGTGTTAGTTCATTTACTAATGCTGGATGCATTGTAGGTGATCCTCCTGTTAACATCATCTCTGTGATGTGAGGGTTTGCATCGTACATATTAATAATATCTTGGAAACTAATACGTCCTTTCTCAGGATGTATACTTGTGTACCAAGAATCGCACCATCCACCTTCACCAAAATAACATCTGTGAGTACAGCCTGTTGTTCTGATTACTACTGTTGGATAGCCTGCTCTACTTCCTTCTGATTGTACTGCTGTGTAGAGCTCTACAATTGGAAGTGTTTTGTTATAATCTGGTATTCTTTTTAATTTACTCTCCATATGATGCTGAATTTCTTTCGTGTTCGTATACTTCTACTTTTGTTGCTTTTACTCTTCTGTCTGTCTCCTCTGATAGGAATGTATTAATGACAGTGTATAAATACTCTGCAAATCTTTCACATCCTGTACTTTCTAGGATTCTTAACTGAATAATACCATCTGCATGCATTTGCTGAAATAGATCCAGGTACGGATCGTCTTTGGCTATGATTGTAGTATGGTCTAATAAATATTCAAAGTATGCTTTTGGACTCATACCATTGATGTCTCCTTTAGCTCTTTTCATTCCTCCAAAGTCCCATACCCAGTTTCGTTGGTCTAGGTCTCCTTCGAACCATACTCGGAAAGATACGGCATACCCATGTAAGAATCTACAGTGAGTTCCTTCTGCTTTCCATTGACGAAAGCATGTAGAGTATCCGTCAAATAATTTTGTTGATTGAAATTTCATATTAAAATATTAGGTTATATATTACTGACCATATAACTACTGTTGCTACTCCTAGAGCAATCCATGTAAATGCTTTTGTGTAATCTTTTTTCATTATACTAGTTCTTCTTTGATTCCTACTATTTCTGCTAAAAGGAAACCTATAAAGGCTACGTCGTACATTCCAAACATACCTGCTCCACAAGATACTATTCTAATTGCAGACTTGGCCATTGATAATTCTAAATGCTTTTTAGCATCTGGTTGTTTAATTTCTCTAGTTTCTTTTTCCATAACTTCTTTGATATGATTATTTAATTGTCTCATAGGTTAATATATGAATTTTATTTTACGATTCCAAACTTTTTGGATAATATTTTTCATACAACTCTGCTTCTTTTCTTCCACAGTCCTCACATTGAACTCCTCTTCCGACTGTGCTTAGTAACTGGTCATAAGTAGCTAAACCATCAAGCTCTTTCATTTCCTCTTCAGTAAGATCTTCTCTTTCTAAATTTTTCCACCAATCTTTTCTACCCCATTTCTCAATTTTAGCTTCTGCTTCTAGGATTGGAATAGTCATTGCTATGAATCCGTGATAACAATCTTCTTTTTGTTCACCGCAGTGGTGACATGTTTCTAGTTTATTTTTCATCTCTTATTGATATTAGTTCCCAATTTGGAAGTTTTTCCCTTAAAAAGTTAATTATATATTCATCTAATCTATTATAGAAACTAATCTCTGCACCCACTGTTAGTCCTCTTCTTATTTTTGCTATCTTTTTCATTTCCAAAATAATTGAATACACATTATACAAACTGCCAGTCCAAGGCACACTAAAGTTTTTAATGATAAAGGTTCTTTAAACCATATCCAAGACATTATAGTAAACACTACTGCTCCTGTTGCAAAGCCTATTAAACGAGAAGGCCACATATTACC